>Ga0180430_10000810_pt1 | contig 33072 bp, 31 predicted proteins | sample SS_ome_9_FD_132999 | JGI IMG/M metagenome (GOLD analysis project Ga0180430, IMG submission 132999) | Hypersaline lake sediment archaeal communities from the Salton Sea, California, USA - SS_1_S_2 metaG | ecosystem: Environmental > Aquatic > Non-marine Saline and Alkaline > Hypersaline >... | reverse complement strand
ATACTTTTCTACTGGATACCAACAGCGATAACACCGGTAATCCCATTGGTACAGGCGATAATACAAATGCACTTCAGCTCGCAGGGTTACAAACAGCGAAGACCATGCGTAATGACAGTACGGCTGCTGCCAACCCAACCAGCAGCTTCGTCAACCTGTATTCCTCTTTAATTGGCGAAGTAGGTGCTGAAACCCGGCAGGCCCTGATTAGTTCAAATACCCAGGCACGCTTGAAAGAACAGGCTGAAACAGCCCTGGATGAAGTTGTGGGTGTTAACCTGGATGAAGAGGCAGCGAAGCTGGTGAGTTTCCAGCAGGCCTACCAGGCTTCAGCACAGGTTATCAGGGTATCGAACCAGTTATTTGATAGCCTGCTGAATTCATTCTAGGAGATAAAAGATGACTAGTATGCGTATCTCAACATCTCTGTTGTATCAGCGTGGAGTCAATGCAATTGAAAGTCAGCAGGTAAAGCTCAGTAAGACGGAGCAACAGTTGGCTACAGGGGAAAGACTCCTTTCTCCAGCTGATGATCCTTTTGCATCCACCCGTATTGTTGCTCTCGAGGAAGAGCAAAGTTTGCTGGATCAATATAATCGGAATTCAGATTATGCATTGACCAGGCTGGAACAGGAAGAAACCGCATTAACCTCAGCCATCAATGCATTGCAGCGTTTAAGAGAGCTGGCCGTACAGACAGCCAACGGCATTTATTCAGCCGAAGACAGGCGGGCAATCTCAGAAGAAGCATACCAGATCAGGGACGGCTTGCTGCAGGTTGCCAATACGTCTAACGAAGACGGAGAATATATTTTCAGTGGTAACAGAATGGATACACCTGCCTATGATAGTGCCTTTAATTATCAGGGAGACCAGGGACAACGTTTTATCCAGATAGGGAAAAGCCGTCAGGTGGAAACTGGAGATTCTGGTTACGTGGTTTTTGATAATATTCCAGGTGCCGCAGGTGGTAATGTCATGCAAATTGCAGACAGTTATGCAACTTTTCTGGCTGGTGGTACCCAGGACCCCAATGCAATCAATGATATTGACTCAGCAATCAATCATCTGGCGGTGATCAGGTCGAGAATCGGTGGCCGTGTTAATGCAATTGAAAGTGAAAAAGGCGCCAATGATTCATTTTCTGAATCAATACAGAAAAATAAATCCACACTGAAAGACCTTGATTATGCAGATGCGATCAGCCGTTTTAACCAGGAACTGGCCGGTTTGCAGGCGGCACAACAGAGTTTCATTAAAATTCAGAATCTGTCATTGTTTAATTATATTTAAGTCGTTTCCAGGTATTTACTGGCTAAAATAGAATTTTCAATTCTGAGGCAGGGGATTCCATCAATTACCGGATAAATGCTTAAAGCTTCCTCACTAAAATAATTACCTTTGGATCGGGTCAAAGGGGTTTTAAATACAGGACAGGCAAAGACATTTTCAAGCCGAGTGAAAGTGCTGCTTTTTTGGATTACAGTAACAGCAACTGGGTTTAAGGGATTGAGATTATGTTGTAAGGGTGAATGTTCCAAGATATTGTAATCGAGTTTTTCACAAATATTTTTTATTTTTTTACAATAGCCAAAGCGATCCATTCTTTCTTTTCCTTCATCGCTGGCAATATCGTATTCGGGCTCAACCATTATAAGATAGCGCCCGGTAACCCGGTATAGTTCTTTAATAATGTTTTCCTCATTTCCTCCATTCGGCTCAATTGAATGTGCGGTGTAAACTACATCAATGGAGTTATCAAGGAAAGGAATATTCAACATGTCTCCGGTACATAACAGTGTGTTATTTAAATCATTCTGTTTGAGCCATAATTGCGCATAAGCTATTCGTGACCAGCTTAGGTCGAACCCAAAGCTTAGGGTCTGGGAAGGCAAGTGTTTTAACACACCTGACAGGGTTGTCCCTTCGCCGATTCCTGTTTCTAAAATTGAGCCGGGCTTGCAATAAGACAGGATTTTATTTGCTATTTCACCAGCCAGCTTATTTTTAAGTTCGGCGTATTCCTGGTTTTGCATCGCCCTGGAATAACTTCCACTTTGTAAGTCATAAGATAACTCTATGATTTCACTTGATTTATATTCCTGTGTGTTATTGTTTTTCAGATAGTCAGAAATATTTGTTCCCTGATCATAGAGTTCTTTGAGTTTGAGTGGAGAAATCATTAAAGGTCATTTGAAAAATAACTACAGGATATTCAGACTACTTTGTCCTATTTCTGATATATTTTCAATTAAATCACTTCAGAAAAGGGTAAGAAAGATTGTTCAATAATAAAAATATTCTGATTACTGGCGGCACAGGTTCTTTTGGTAAAAAGTTAACTGAAAGTTTATTGGCAAATTATCAGCCAAATAAAATAATTATCTTTTCTCGTGATGAATTAAAGCAGTATGAAATGCAAATGGCATTTAATGCCCCCTGCATGCGTTATTTTATTGGAGATGTTCGTGATCCTGAACGCTTGATGCAAGCTATGAGGGGGGTCGATTATGTTGTACATGCTGCTGCGCTAAAACAGGTTCCTGCAGCTGAATACAATCCAATGGAGTGTATCAAAACGAATATTCATGGTGCTGAAAACGTCATAAAAGCCGCTATAGCCAATAATGTTCGACGCGTTGTTGCTTTATCGACTGATAAAGCGGTTAATCCTATCAATCTTTACGGGGCCACTAAACTGGCTTCTGATAAATTGTTTGTTGCCGCAAATAATATGACAGGAGGCAAGACGCCCCGGTTTTCAGTCGCTCGCTACGGAAATGTTATGGGGTCCAGGGGTTCAGTAGTCCCTTGTTTTCAGGATCTAATCTCCCAGGGAACAGATTTTTTGCCAATAACGCATCCTGATATGACGCGTTTCTGGATTACTTTACAGGAAGGAGTGGATTTTGTAATAAGGAATTTTCAACTGATGCGCGGCGGTGAAATATTCATACCGAAGTTGCCTTCTGTCCGCATACCCGAATTGGCTAGGGCAATGGCTCCTGATCTGATTCATAAGGAGATTGGTATTCGTCCCGGTGAAAAAATACATGAAGTCATGTGTCCCGCCGATGATTCACACCTGACCATAGAGTTTAAAGATTATTTTGTTATAAAACCGACGATCACTTTTTTTGAAAAAGACTTTGACTACACTGAAAGTGTAGATGGTGAGATTGGCCAGCAAGTAAAGCAGGGATTTGAATATAACTCGGGAAGTAACATGGATTTTCTCAGTGTTGAAAAAATGAGAGAACTCTTTCAATTCTAGTTCATCTATATGATTCCTTACGGTCGACAATCTATTTCTGAAGCCGATATCGAGGCCGTAAATAAAGTACTCAGGTCTGACTATTTGACGCAGGGAAAAATTGTCCCTGAATTTGAACAGGCAGTGTGTAATTACACTGGAGCCCGGTACGGTGTTGCTGTTAACAGTGGTACTTCTGCTTTGCACATTGCTTGCCTGGCTTTGGGATTGAAAGAGGGTGATTACCTGTGGACAACCCCCATTACCTTCGTGGCGTCCTCAAATTGTGGACGCTATTGCGGTGCCGAAGTAGATTTTGTTGATATTAATGAAAACAGCTGGAATATTGATGTCGGCAGGCTCAAGGAAAAACTGTTAGTTGCAGAAAAGGAAAACACACTCCCTAAAGTACTCGTGGTTGTCCATTTTGCCGGTCTCGCAGCCGATCTTGAAGAAATTCGTGAGCTGTCAAACCATTACGGCTTTTATGTTATTGAAGATGCCTGTCATGCACTGGGGGCTCGATACAGGGATCTTGCAGTAGGAGGTTGCCAGTATAGCGAAATCACGGTGTTCAGTTTTCATCCGGTAAAATCGATTACTTCGGGTGAGGGTGGTATGGCGTTAACGAACGATCGACAGCTTGCTGAAACCATGAGATTGCTTTCCTGCCATGGTATCACCCGAAATCCTGATAAAATGAATCGACACATTGACGGCGCCTGGTATTACGAGCAGATCATGCTTGGGTATAACTATCGAATGAGCGATATTCATGCCGCTTTGGGTATCAGCCAGTTAAAGAGGCTGGATGAGTTTGTTCAGCACAGGTCGCGGATAGCTGAAACTTATCATAGGGAACTTAAGCGATTACCGTTACAGTTACCTCTAATAGCTGGTGATCACCATTCAGCATATCACCTGTATACGGTTGTACTCACTGACGGTTCTGCTTTGTCTCGTGATGAACTATTCAGCAAGATGCGTGAAAGAGAGATAGGCGTGAATGTTCACTATATCCCGGTTCATACCCAGCCTTATTACAGGAAATCTGGTCATCAGTCAGGAACTTATCCGAAAGCTGAAAATTATTATCAGCGTGCCCTAACCTTACCTTGTTTTCCTGGCCTTCAATACAGCGAACAGAAATACGTTATCGATACGCTAACTGAACTGTTAACATGAATGCAGTTTTCCGCGTTGATTTTTCAGATCAGATAGGGCTTGGGCACCTGATGCGTTGTATCACTTTAGCTGATGCTCTGCATGATCGGGGCTACAAGTGTCACTTTATATCCCGGGTTGTTTCGAATCCTGATTTGGTAACCCGCACGAAACATAATTTTATTCAACTAACGGCCAATAAGGGCAAGCTGGAATTTCAAGGTTCAGATTATTCTTCTTGGCTAGGAGTAGCCTGGCAGCAGGATGCTGAAGAAACTGTAGCCATTATTGAAAAGTTAGCTCCAGATTGGCTTATCATCGATCACTATGCCATAGATTATCAGTGGGAAAATATTTTAAAAAACTATTGCGCAAAAATTCTTGTCATTGATGACCTGGCAAACCGGCAACACGCATGTGACATGTTGATTGACAGTAATTTTGGCAGAGTACCAACAGATTATTCCAATCTGGTTCCTGAATTCACGCATATCTTTACGGGTAGTGAGTATGTGATGTTGAAGCCGGAGTTCACGCTATTGAGGGAAAAGGCCCGGAAAAGACGGGATGACAACCCCGAGATAAACAATATTCTTGTTTTCCTGGGGGGAGGTGATCCTGAAAACACAACTGAAAGGGCCCTCTCTGCCTTGTTAAAACTGACATGGGACACAGAGCCCCGGGTGATTGTAGTACTGGGTGCAGCAAATCCGAATTCGGATTTAATCAGAGCTTATCTTGATGCTTATCCATTGAGTTCAGAGTTACATATTGATACAGGAAATATGGCAGAGCTTACATATGGTGCCGATTTGGCCATAGGTGCTTCCGGGGGGGCGACCTGGGAGCGATGTTGCCTGGGTTTACCTACCTTGTCTGTAGTTATCGCAGAAAACCAGCAGTTTGCCAGTGAGAACCTGGGTAAGGCTGGTTTGGTTGAAAATATTAATATGAATTCTTCCCTGGAAACTGAAATTGCAACCAGGCTGCAAAAACTGCTTGATACCCCTGAGCGGGTTAAGTCGATGTCTAAAAAATGTTTTGAACTGGTCGATGGCAAGGGTATTGATCGTATCGTTCAGAATATGAAGCAATTGGAACATTAATTGCACGCATTAATGGGGTGAAAACAGGAGACCAGCTTGTTAATACCGATACAAATTTCAGACCTGGAACTCATACTTAAGTGGCGTAATAACCCGGATACCCGAAAGAATATGTATACCAGCCATGAAATAAGCTGGGAAGAGCACAAGAGATGGTTTTCTGAGCAGAAAGATGATCCATCCAGATTTTATTTTAAGTGTAGCAATGAAGATGTTGATATCGGCGTAGTTTATTTTACCGACTATCATGCCGAGCGTGGAAATGCCTTTTGGGGTTTTTATTCTGGTTTTGAGGCGCCAGCTGGAGCAGGAATTATCATGGAATATGATGCACTTCGATATGCATTCGACACCTTGAAATTGCATAAATTAAATTGCGAGGTTGTGTCTTATAACAAGGCTGTGATTAATCTGCATAAAAAAACAGGCTTCACCGAAGAAGGTGTATTCAGGGATTTTCATTATTATGATGGTCAATACCATGATGTCATTCGACTGGGAATGCTTGCTTCGGAGTGGGAAAAAGTAAAATTTCGTTTACAAAAAAGGTTGAAAATTCTGAACAAGAAATATTGATGCCAAGATGAAAAAGAATATTGTAATTGCAGCCGCGCAGGAAAGGTTTAACACCCTGATACCATTATTACGGGATATCGAAGGTGTCTCGGTACATCGTATAAATTTCCAGACAGAGTTAAATGTGGCGCTACTCTCTTCATTGCAACCAGACTATATTTTTTTTCCTCAGTGGAACCGGATTATTCCGGAAGAAATATTCGCTAATTTTAATTGCGTTATGTTTCACATGACAGACCTGCCATTCGGCAGGGGAGGGAGTCCCTTGCAGAATCTGATTGTAAGAGGTTACAGGGAAACCATGCTATCAGCTTTCAAGTGTGATGGAGGAATTGATTCTGGTCCCGTCTATTTAAAAAGACCTTTATCACTGGATGGTACGGCAGAAGAAATTTTCGAGCGGGCCATTCCAGTTATTTCCGATATGATAAGGGAAATTGTCGAGAGCGACCCTGTGCCAGTTCAGCAGCAGGGAGAGGTCACTCGTTTCAAGCGAAGGAAACCGGAAGATGGTGATATCGCCAACCTTGCTACAGTCCCGGATGTCTATGATTACATTCGCATGCTGGATGCTAAAGGTTACCCGAGTGCTTTTCTTGAAACCGATGCCTTAAAGTTTGATTTCAGTAAAGCAGTGTTGAACAATGATGAAGTTATTGCCGAAGTGAAAATAAAACGAAAATAATGAATACAGAAGGTCATAAAGTCTTAGTCGTTGCCGCTCACCCAGATGATGAAGTGCTTGGCTGTGGTGGGACTATTGCGAATCATTCAATGGCTGGAGATACGGTTTTCATTTTACTTCTTTCCAATGGTGTTGCTTCAAGAGATATAGCAGAGGTTGCTTTACTAGAACAACAGATTCAGCAGCGCAAAGTTTCAGCAGAAAAAGCCGCTAAAGTGCTGGGTGCGCAGGTGCTGGAATTACTGGGCTACCCCGATAACAGGATGGACTCGGTGGATTTGCTGGATGTTGTAAAGAATGTTGAGTCGTATATCAACGGAATTCATCCGGATATCGTTTACACGCATCATTCCAGTGATGTAAATATTGACCATCGAATTGTGCATGATGCTGTGATTGCAGCTTGTAGGCCACAGCCCGGTGAAAGTGTAAAAAAACTTTTATTTTTTGAAGTGCCATCAAGCACTGAATGGCGACCGGGTTCTTCAATGCAACCTTTTTCGCCAGGTTATTTTGTGGATATTTCAGTCACTTTGGAAAAGAAATTAAAGGCTTTGGAAGTCTATCATCAGGAGATGCGGGACTTTCCACATCCACGTTCTATTGAGGCGTGTCAGTATTTGGCACGGTGGCGTGGTGCTACTATTGGTGTTGAAGCGGCTGAAGCTTTCGAAGTGGGCAGGATCATAGCGTGACAGGCACAATCAAAATTGGTGGGATTTCCATTGGCAAAGATCATAGGCCATTTGTCATTGCTGAATTGTCAGGAAACCATAATCAGTCTCTGGATAAGGCTATTGAAATGGTCCGAGCAGCTGCTTCAGCAGGTGTTCAGGCAATCAAATTACAAACATATACAGCAGATACCATGACGCTTGATAGTAATGAGCCTGAATTTATTATCAATGATCAATCCAGCCCCTGGTATGGGCAGAACCTGTATCAACTATATGAAAAAGCTCATACTCCCTGGGAATGGCATGAGGCCATCTTCCAGGAAGCGGATAAACTGGGGCTTGCAGCATTCAGTACACCATTTGATGCGTCTGCAGTTGATTTCCTTGAGTCCCTGAATGTGCCGGCTTATAAAATTGCATCTTTTGAGAATACTGATTTGTCTTTGGTCAGTCGTGTGGCGCAAACGGGTAAACCGGTTATTATTTCTACAGGAATGGCGACGGTTGCAGAAATTGATGAATGTGTTCAGTCTTTTCGAGAGTCAGGAGGGCAGGATCTGATTTTATTGAAATGCACCAGCTCTTATCCTGCTAATCCATTTGAAAGTCATTTGCATACTATTCCTCATATGCAACAACTATTTTCATGTAATGTGGGATTATCAGATCATACACTTGGGATTGGGGCCGCTGTTGCCAGTGTCGCACTGGGTGGGGTTGTTGTAGAAAAGCATTTTACCCTGGATCGTTCTGATGGTGGTGTAGATGCCGATTTTTCCCTGGAACCGGATGAGATGAAATTACTTGTCAATGAAACAGAGCGGGCCTGGCAGTCTCTTGGAGTTGTCCATTATGGTCCATCAGAGCAGGAAAAGTCATCGACTCAATACCGGCGGGCCTTATATGTAGTAGAAGATTTAAAAGCTGGTGATTATTTATCAGTAAACAATACCCGGTCATTACGGCCTGCATTGGGAATACCAGCAAAATACCTTGATATGTTGATGGGAAGTCAGGTTAAAAAGGATATAAAGCCGGGAACACCGCTTAAGTGGGATATGGTTATATGAATGATCTTGAAGTACAAATTGGAAGTTTTATCGAACATGGGTATCTGAATCTCGGTAGTGTTGTTGATAAGACCACCTGTACCAGTTTATTAAAAGATATCCGCGCTGAACAACTATTATCTCCGGAGATATTTCTTTCTGAAACAGAGTTTGATCAGAATCCTGTGTACAAGGGCGTTAATCCTGTTCCGGGCAGGAATATTCTGGAACATTTTCAGAATAAACTGGACAACATTGAAAGCTGTGATGTTGTTGTCTCCACTCTTAGCAGGGTACTGGGTGATCAATACGAGATACTCAATAAAAAAGTCATTTGCGGTGTACCAGAAACATGGATCCCGGATTGGGTTCTTGAACGAATTCGAGATAATCCGGTCAATAATTTGGGTGCTTATATCAAACCGGAGTTTCGAAATATTACCTATTTTTATGGTATAGATTTTCACCAGGACATCATTGACTGGCCTGGCAGGGAGCTGGATTTCATTACCTTGTACGTATATTTGCATGAAGTTGATGAACAAGATGCTCCTTTGCAGGTTTTGTCTGATTCTCATCGTCTTGGTGTTGATCAGTTTCCTCATGATTTGAAAATCATTGATGAAGAAAGTAATAGATGGCATTTTAAAAGTGCTGTGACCGATGATGAAATAAACTGTCGAAACCTGACAATTACCGGTGAGGCAGGAAACGTGGGTTTGTGGCACTCATGCACCCTGCATGGAACACAGCCCAACAAAAATGATACTGAAAGGCTGTCTTTGCGTTATCTGATCAGGAAATTACCGGATTCTAAAGGTGCTGCTCTTGATGAAATAAATAAGCGGCTTGAAGGAGGCTTGTTTTCTGAAGCCATGAGACAGGATCTCAATAAGGAAGGCAAGGCTCAGCTGAAAAAGAATTATTTATACCGCAAGCAGCAGGAAAAAATTGAAGAACCCAGCTAGACAAAATCAAATTCCGAAGCATGTTTTTTCAGGGTTTCATACATGTATTCAGCCTGTTGCCAGTCTTCTTCGGTATCAATATCCTGTACAAGATAGCGGGGAAGTAAAACAGGAATGGAGTCATGGGAAAACATGTTTTTTCCATTAAGAAAGGCTTCTGGAGTTCCCCAGTAAAACTGACCAGCATCATGAATAGCTTCTTCCAGATCCTGAGATCGATAGCTGATGAACTCAGGCCAGATTGGCTCATTCCCGCCAGTATCAAGTTTTCTGAGTGCTCTTTGGACTGGATAAGGAAAAGTACAGGTTGAAAAAGCAAAGAATTTGTCAGAATTTTTTAATTGTTCAAACGCGTTTTGAAGATACCGGGCCTGTAAAAAAGGAGTGGTTGCATAGATGCAACAAACGTAGTCAAATTCATAGTCATTACTGAGGAGCCATTTGATGGCATGGTTAATTATTGGGCCTGTACCAACAAAATCATCACATAATTCCGCTGGGCGAGTAAAAGGTACTGTTGCACCAAGGCTCTCTGAAAAATCAGCAATTTCTTTATCATCAGTTGAAACAATAACATGATCAAACAGACTAGAAGTGATGGCAGTTTTGATTGGATAGGTGATCATGGGTTGGCCAGCAAACAGCCGGATATTTTTTCTGGGAATACGTTTGCTGCCACCTCGGGCAGGAATTATTGCGATATTAGCCAGCGAAGTACTCCTTACTATTTTCTTCGGCAATGATGAAACTGAAAGTTATTAAACACCACACTTTATACAAAGACAAACGCTTTCATGCTGCATTTCCCTCAATAATCAAACTGGATGCAGGAAATTATCTGTTAGGTTTCCGGAGAGCTCCAGATTGTAACTGGCTTATGAATGACATAGAGAATTTTGATTCTCTTTCCTTTATGGATCATGTCAGTCCCAGGTCTCATATTTGTTTATTAAATCTCGACGAAAACCTGCTTCAAATTGAAGAAGAAAAAATTTATCCAATAGACCCTGAAGCCGGTGACCAGGATGTCTCTTTGTTAAACCTGGGAGATGGCAAGGTATTAGTGACAGGCTTTAGTTGGTATCCAGTTCCAGGCTATATAGTAAAACAGCGTTTTCAGGAAAAAGCTGAAAAAATATTCAGCTCTACTGGCTGTGGTTTCCGGTATTGGGGAACTTTCACAGGCCTTAGTAATGACCATGGGCAGTCATGGGAATATGATCATAAATACATTACCGATTCCCATATTTCTTCCGAGGGGGAAAATAATCAAAAAATCGGCCCGACTTATGGTCCTGTTATCGATAATAACGGGGAGTTATTGTTGCCTGTTTACGAGGGAGATGGAACAGCAGTTTTATGGTCATCCCTGGATAAGGGGAGATCGTGGAGACTAAAGTCAACTATCGCTTCTGATCCGCAAAAATCAATTAAATTCCAGGAACCATCGATAATTAAAACCCCCTCTGGAAAACTGATTGCGTTCATGCGCACAGCAAATGCCGAATCCAGATTAGCTACAGCACAATCGCTGGATGGTGGTGGAAGTTGGAAGCCTTATAAGTTACACGGTATAAAGGGGCAGCCGTTTCATGCTCTGCAGATCAATTATTCAAAAATATTATTGAGTTATGGTTATCGTGAAGAGCCTTTCGGGGTCAGATGCAGAATTCTCGATGCAGAGTGTGAAGGCATCGATACAGCAGCGGAAATCATTGTCCGTGACGATGGGGTTTGTGCTGATATTGGTTACCCGTGGGCAGTACAGTTGGCAGATGACAGAGTTATGGTCTGTTATTACTGGACAGGAGAAGATGGTGTCAGATTTATCCAGGGAACGGTGTTGGGTTTATTGGACGACACTATATCAGTTTGATTAATGAAGAATAAGTGTTTATGAATTCACAAGACTATTTTCTTCTTAAAAGCTTGTCAGGTTGGAACGATATAGAAATCTCGGAACCGGTAATAGCGCCTGCGCCAGATGGAGCTATTAACTCTCTCCTTGATGTATGTGGTTACCTTGATGGTATTGAAACAGTTACTTTGGATATTTTTGATACCTTATTACGCCGTGATGTTGATCCTCCGGAATATGTGAAGCAGTCAGCAATGCATCAACTGGGTCTATTGCTTTCGCGTTTCGATAGAAGAATTACTCCTCGTAAGATGTTGGGTTTACGCGATGATGCTGAAGCATCGGCCCGACAGGATGCACTAAGATATGGAAATGACACGGAATGTAAGCTATCGGAGATTTATATATATCTGGATAAACTTTTACAGCAGAACTTTAATTTTACTGTTCAAAATTATCTAACCCATGAACAGCTGGCTCAGTTCGAAGTTGATCTTGAGACAAGAAGTTTAAGCCTGATGCCCAAAGCAGTTGCACTTCTCAAGAAACTTAAACAATCGGAGATAAAGGTAATTCTCCTATCAGATATGTATCTAGATAAAAAATATCTGGACTCTATTTTGAAGGAAAAAGGACTTTTGGAAATAGTTGATGCGGTATATGTCTCTTCTGAATTACGTATGACCAAGTCAACCGGGAGTTTATACCAGTATCTCATTGATACAGGGGTAATTAAACCTGGCAAGGCGCTGCATGTCGGCGATAACGCAGGTTCAGATTATTTTAAACCCAAGGAACATGGTATTAAGTCCTTGCTGTTTTATCATTCGGATGAGCTTAAACGCAGGAAAAAAGCTGCAACTGCAATCAGGGTGGCTAAAATATTTGGTGATACCAGTCACCTATGGAAGCTATCTGCGGATCGGGTTTTGTCTAAGCCGTCAGTATTTCAGATAGGTTATCAAAGGCTGGGTCCGGTTTATACGCTTTTTGCATTCCACGTGCTTATCAGTGTAATACAAAACAATTACAGGACTGTATATTTTCTTGCCAGAGATAGTTTTCTTGTCAGAAATTTATATAAAGAAATGATCCGGGGACTGGATATTTGCAAGCTGATTCAATTACCGGAAGATAAATACCTGTATTTAAGTAGAACCAGTACAAGGCTGGCAGAGTTAAAAGACAAGCCCGATGAATTAACTGCGCTGGCACAACGCGTAGGACGAACCAATGGTATTTGGGCTGTAATATCTGTGTTGGGGTTTGAGAAAGAAGACTATTCGTTATTAATTGAAGATATACAGAATAAAAAGAAAGTAGAGGATACAGGGAATCTTGCAGAAGATTATCAAACGTTAATGGAGTCTGAACCATTCATCAACAAAATTAACCTGGACATTGCAGAAGGCACCAAGCGACTTGAAAAGTACCTGACACAGGAGTGTTTTTTTGAGCCTGGCAAGAAACTGGTCGTTGATATAGGATGGAATGGATCTATTTTATCTACACTTGAAAAATCCTTTAGTGATCATATCAGTTCCAGTGATTTTAATGCTCTTTTCATGGGGCGCTTATATGGAAGCGAACTTGATAAAATAAAATTATTCCCAGGCTTTGCTTTTGATGACCGAAGATCTAACCCGGTTGAAAAATTAATCAATGAATGCAGGGAATTGTTCGAAATAGTTGCGTCGTCATTTGAGGGAAGTGTTACCGGATACACAGAGGCTGGTGGAACTGTTGTTCCCAAGTGCGCTAAAACAGCATTATCAGATGAAGACAAGTCACTGATAGAAGAAATACAAAACGGAGTTAAGGCATATTGCGCTGACTTTATCGATGTTTATAACCGCTTTTCTCCAAATGTCGATGTGATGAGAGTTGATGCAATATTGAATGCAGTTTCTTTGATTACGGGAATAAGACAGGAAGAGCAGGCATTAATACAAGATTTACAGTTTGACCTGGGATGGGGTAATGAAAATCTAGTTAGTCTGAGAGAGTATTTGGGTATAAACCCTGGAAAGGGACAGGCTCCATTGTCGGCGGTAGAATCTGAACTGAAAATAAATCCGGATGAAACTGCTCAAAACGACCAGGATTTTCAAAAAATATTCGAAAAAATTAACGGGATAATCCATCGACTGAAACAGGAAAACAGTCTGATTTTTTATGGCGTAGGTACCGTTACTTCAATCCTGGCACCACAGGTTCTCGACAATATTGCATATTTTGTTGATGGGAACACGGCTTTCCATGGAGACACATACCTTGGTAAACCTATTTTATCTCCGGATGAACTATTGCAGGAAAAATGTCATCTTGTTTTTGTATCACTGATCAAACGAAAAAATATTATTTCGAAGCGACTTGATAATTGTGATCTGCCAGTTATCTATATCGATGATTTGCTTTAGTATGTCCCGGGTTTATTCATAACAAAATGCCGTTGAAAATAATTCAAATCAGTAAATATGATTCAGCAGGAGGGGGGGCAAGCAAAGTAGCTGAAGAATTGACAGACCTACTTCTAAACCAGGGACATCAAGTCGTTCATTATGTACGAGGGGCAGGACAGGGATTCAATGCTTACAGAAAACCTCTGTACGGAATTAGAACAAAAAAACTGATGGGGTGGCTTGCCCGTAAGGGGTGGGTGGATGTATTTCCCTTCGAATTTATTTATCTGATATTCAAACCGACATTCTGGCGCTCTGATATTATTCATTTTCACGATATTTCCGGTGCATACTCTCCCTTAACAGTGACTTTGGTGTCTTATTTGAAAAAAACAATTTGGACATTACACGATTTGTCAATGCTGACAGGAGGTTGTCTTTATCCATTGGACTGCAGGAACTTTGATAAAGGTTGTGGAAGTTGTCCACAGATCGGAAATTGGCCATTGGAAACAAATGTGGACAGGACAGACTGGTTGTATCGGTTCCGTAATTGGTGTATCGGAAAATGTCGAGCAACCCTCATATCGCCTTCTGAGTGGTTGAAAAACCTTGTTAAGTGTCGTACGACATTACATGTCGATCAGATCAGTAATGGAGTTAATCTGCTTTTATTTCGATTTCTTGATAAAAAATCTGTCAGGAAAAAGTTAAATCTGCCCCTCGATAAGAAAATAGTTCTGCTCTCAGCTTCCGATCTTGGAGACAGGAGAAAGGGAACTTTGTTCGCAATTGAAGCTCTTCGAGAGGTTGAAGAAAGCTTTCATGTTCTATTGATGGGAAAAAAATCGCCGGAGGTTGAAACTCTTTTAACAAATTATGATTTATCATTTTCGGCCCTGGGGTATGTCCGTGATTCTTCACGGCTTAACGAATGTTATGCAGCAGCAGACATTTTTTTATTTTGTTCAATCGCCGACAACCAGCCTCTCTCCATTCTGGAATCCCTGGCATCTGGTACTCCTGTTGTTGGCTTTTCCTCAGGTGGGGTTGCTGAAATGATCCAAGATAACAGTAACGGTTATCTGGTAAGTCCGGAAAATCACTCTGAACTGGTCTCAGCCTTAGTGTACGCTTTTACAGAGGCAGATTTGAATCAATGGTCGATAAATGCAAGGGAGATTGCCGAAAGACAATATTCGGACGAATATTTTCTGCAAAGCTATATTGGCTATTATTGCGCTTTATCAAACAGACACTGATAATATTAATGAGTTCTAGCAAAGTGGCCTGTCCAGAACAAAATAATGAATATAATAAGTTCAGGCTTCAAAGTCTGTTCATGATTTACGATGTGAATTTGTCTACAAGGACCTTTATCGGAGTCCGGGACAAAATGCTGCATCAGGCCTCTGCATTCAGTCGAGTGTTTTCCACTGTAAAGCTGATATGTCTGGATTTATCAACCCTGGTCTGTATGACATTCAGGAATGGTTTGCTTGTCGATACCGAAAATTTAATGAGCGATGTAAAGGTAGGCAGGTTTTATTTAAGTGTAGAATTAATTCTGGAAAGGTTTCTGTCATCAAATCCTGTTTTCTACATTCGATTTTCACCGATGGTTAATATGGGACTACCCTTATGTATAAACAGGATCAGCAAAACAGAAAGCAAACTTTTTCTGGAAGTGCCTACTTTTCCGTATGATCAGGAACTTAATGACGAAGAGAGAGACTTAGATTCAAAATACAGGGATATGATTCATTCAAAAGCCGATATCATTTTTTCCCCGTCGGTTCCTAAGGGGGTGGATAAAATATTTGGCAGCAGATTAATCAAGATACTCAATGGTGTAGATTCTCGTATATTTAAAACGGCATTACCCGTTTTTAACGCTGCTACATTTGGAATTATAGCCATTGGCTGGTTGTCACCATGGCATGGTTTCGATCGAATTATCAGTGGTCTTCGCGATTTTAAGAAAAGCATAAAAAATGTTGATATTCATTTGCATGTTGTTGGGGATGGTCCTTATGCTTCGACACTTAAGGATTATGTTCAGAAAGAAGACAGCCAATCACTTGTGACACTTTGGGGGGTGTTACAAGGCAAGCAACTAGATGAGTTGTTTTCTCAATGTCAACTGGGCGTTGATTCTCTTGCATGGCATCGAGTGAATGTCTATGAAGCAGAAACCCTGAAAGGTCGTGAATATATTGCCAGGGGGTTACCATTGATACAGGGTTACAAAAATTCGTCTGTACAACTCGAATCACCCGGATTGATCCAGGTTCCGGCCGATGATAGTCCAATTGACCTGGTTACAGTTTATCAACAGGTAAAAAAATATTTTTCCCATGGAGGGCCCAGTATCCATCGGGAATTTGCAGAAAAGAATTATAATTGGGAAAACATAGCTAAACAGCAGTTTTATCAGGCGTTTGTTCATTTGAGTGCCTGAAAAGAAAAACGGAATCCGAGTACTCTAAATTGGAAAACAAAACATCAAAACGCATACTGGATAACTGGGATGAATACGAGAATGACACATATTCATTGACCCCACCCTTGCCTGAAACATTAATGATTGAGGTCACTAATGCCTGCAACCTAAAGTGCACGATGTGTCGAAATCCAGAAATGCAGCGTAAAACCGGAAGAATTTCATTTGAGTTACTTGAAAAAATTTTAGTTCAGGCTAAGGATGCTGGTGTCAGGAATATTGCACTGTATACCACTGGCGAGCCTTTAATGCATCCAAGGATTTACGAAATTATTGAGCGAGTCAAAGCCGCCGGTTTTTATGCTTACCTGACCACAAATGCTCTTTTATTGGATGAGGAACGAATCCAGCGTTTGTTGTCTACGGGTATAGATAGTATTAAATACAGTTTAGATGGCCTGAATAAACAGGAATACGAGTCAATCCGTATCCAGGGGGATTATGACAAACTGATGGAAATATTATCCCTTCTAAAAAATCAAAGGGACCGGACTGCACCTGACGTGAAGCTTCTTATGGGTGTCATTCTAGCAAAATACAATATCAGGGATAAAGAGAAATACATACAGCGCTATGGAGACATGGTCGATGAAATTATTTTTTCATTGATATCCAACCAGGCAGGTTTCATAAGTTCTGATAATTATGCAGAAATCAAACCTGATGAAATCCGGGTGTCAACGGAATTCAAGGCCTGTCGACAGTTATGGGACAGACTGGTAGTAACATATGACGGTAAACTAGTTGCCTGCTGTATAGATTTTGAAGCAGAGCTGGAGTATGGAGATCTTTCCAGGCAGTCTCTTGCAGAAGCCTGGAATTCCGAGCAGATGTTGCGCTTGAGACGAGCCCATAAAGAGAGAGATCTGGCTGGATATCCCTTATGTCACGGATGTGATTCACCTTATATACAACAGGTTGAGGTTTTCAAACAGCTAAATGAGTGACTTTTCGCATCTATATACAGACAGTTATTTTGAAGATCGTTTTTCGGGGAAGGATGAAAACCGTGAAAAATCCTATGCGCAGGAAATAGATAAAATTAAGCGGTATCTGCCAGGAGGTACTGTACTCGATGTAGGGTGTGGTATGGGAAATTTTCTTATAGCAATGGGAGACAAATGGGATAAATACGGGATTGAAATATCCGAGTTTGCTTCAAAAAAAGCCGCAGAAAATGGCATTAAAATTATTGATTATCAAGAGAAAAGCTCATTTTTTGATTTGATTGTTCTTAGAGGTGTATTGCAACACCTGGATACGCCTTTATACACGTTAAAACAGTTGCTGGATATGCTCAGGCCAGGGGGCTATCTGGTGTTTCTGGCAACACCCAATACTAACTCCATTTATTACAAATGTTTTAATACTCTGCCAATGCTGGATCCGGAACGCAACTTTTTATTACCATCTGACACAATGCTGAAGCAGATCCTGTTAAATTATGGACTTGAAATAGAGGCGGTGCATTATCCCTATCTCGAATCCCCTTACTCAAATGTTTTCAGGGATCATCTGAAATTTATAATGAAATGTATGGGTTTTAACTATAGCTTTCCATTCTGGAAAAGTATGATGGAAGTTTATGCAAGAAAAGAAAAGTGAAAGCTATAACACGTAGAGCAAAAAATATTTAAGTAGATTTCAAGTGAAGAACAGAACTGAAATACTGGCGCTTATTCCAGCACGGGGTGGTTCAAAAGGATTGCCGGGCAAGAATATCAGACCATTGAATGATATTCCTCTGATTGCACATACGATTATTGCCGCCAAAAAAAGCCGATTTATAACACGTATCGTGGTTGCTACTGATAGTAACGAAATAGCAGAAGTTGCCAGGGAATATGGTGCAGAAACTCCTTTCGTACGACCGGCTAAGGTATCAACTGACACATCACATGCTTTTGAAGTATATAGTTATGCAGCAAGGTGGTTGTTTGAGAATCAAGGTTATCAGTCCCATATACAATGTAACCTGCTTCCAACTACCCCGTTAAGAAATCATGAAGATATAGATAATTGTATACAATTGATGCTGGATTCCGATTGTGACTGGTGTTTTACAGTTAATGAGATGGAGCATCATCCTTACCGCGCAATGAGAGTGATTGACGACACCAGAATGAAAGCCTGGTTCGATATTCCCAGGGAGGTACTTTGGGCAAATCGCCAAGAATTGCCATATGCTGTAAGGTTTAATGGTGGTGTGATGGCCGGTAAAACCGAACATATCCTGAATTATGACGAGTATAATATTGATAACTTGTCTTTCAGTGATACTGATGTACGTTATGTCAATATGCCAGTCTCCAGATCGTTCGATATTGATTCACTAGAGGATATCGAGTTCATTGAATATATGCTGAATAAAAGAGCACGTACATGAGATTGCTTGTAATTGTCGGTACACAATTAAGGCATCAATACTTTCTTGCGACTCTGGCAGAAAAATTTCCTTTAGCCGGTGTTATTGAGTATCAACGTACATTGGTACAACCACCCAAACTCGATAAAGAATACTTCCGTAAAGAAGATCTGGAGATTGAGAAGAAGCACCTTGGGGAATTGCAACAAAGTGAAACCAGTTTTTTCAAATCCAGAGTTGATTCCATGTCCAAGAACAATGTTGGGGTTCTAAGGGTTGCAGGTGAAGCGGAACTGAATTCCATAGATTCAATCGAATGGGTAAGGTCAGTCAATGCTGATGTCATGATTGATTATGGATCAGGTATATTGAGGCAAAATTTACTTGGTGCTTTGCCACACTGGAAAATTAACCTCCATGGTGGAATATCTCCATATTACAAGGGGTCAGCAACATTATTCTGGCCGTTTTATTTTCAGCAGCCTGAACTTGCGGGAGCAACATTCCACCTTTTGAGTGAAAAAATCGATGGTGGTGACATACTGCAGCATGTCAGGCCCAGAATGTTTGCCGACGATAACATTACAGATATCATGTGCCGTTGTATCGTTGAGGCCAGTGATATTGCTGTAATGCTTTTGAAAAAACTCCAGACTACGGGTGACCTTGAATTATTTCCACAAAAAGGAACCGGTAAACTTTTCCTGGAGAAAGATTACAAACCATCCTGTGTTCGCGTGGTTAGGGAACTGGTAAATGGTGGTTTGATCGCCAGGTATCTGGAGCACAAGAAAGTGTTTGATTCAGACTACCAGTTTGTCAATCAGATCGAAAAATGATGATTTATAAGCTCAGGAATCAGCACCAGGGGAAGCGCTGCTTTATACTTGGTTCCGGACCATCTATTGCATCACAAAATCTTACATTATTGGTAAATGAGATTACGATGTGCAGCAACTGGTTTATTAATCATAACGATTTTCAGCAATTGAATATCAATTATTACTGTGCTTATGATGATGCATTCGTATCACCAGAGATTAATAAGTCCTGGAAGAGCCGTCTGGAAGAAACCAAAATCCTGAAATTTTTTCCTGAGAACTGGAGAAAATACTCTCTTGGCGAGAATATTTTTTATTTACCCTATGATCATACTGTCAAGGTTTACAGAGATAAAAAGTTTTCTTATCAGGTTGATGTTGCTGTGTATGATGCTGGAAGTGTGATATTGAATTTTTGCCTGCCTCTTGCGTTTTATATGGGGTTCAGTGAAATCTTTCTGTTGGGAGTCGAGACCGATTACGGTATATCAATTACCGGAGATCCCAATCAGGGTTATTTTTATCCGCCTTCACAACAAAAAACAACAAACACACATACCCTTGAATCCCAAAACGCCTGGATTAAAAATTTGCTGGATGCATATCAGTTAGTATCGGAATATGCAGAAGCGAAAAATATTAAAATCGTTAACTGCACTCCAGGTGGCAATCTTGAAGTCTTTGAACGACAGCCCCTGGAACATGTTTTAGCCTGAAAAGGTCTTCTGTATGAGAATAGAATTGAAAAACCGACCTAAAAACCTGGAAAATGAATTGTCCAGGCTTGCACCATGGGGTCATTATTTCAAATTTGATGACCGGACAATTACAGGGTTTTATACAAAAATTATTCCACCTGAAGAAGTCGCATTAAAACCCGGTATGACATTTTGCACTAGTCACGATTCACCCGACAAGATAAGCAGTTTCAATGATGCTTACGATGCGATGATCACAAACAGTAAGCGTCAATTCATGTTGATTGATATTCTGCAAAAGTTAATGGGTAATGATTATAAAGAAGCTACTGCTTATGACTTTGGCTGCAATGATGGGATGAAAACGTTTTATTTCAAGAAGTCTGGAGTCAAACACGCAATAGGATTTGAATATAGAGAAGATTGTGTTGAAAGAGCAAACTATATTAATGAAATCAGCGATTCAGGTTGCAAATTCATACATTACCCGATCAGTGCCGACTCACCGGAATATGCTGCAAACCTGGAACCCGCCGAAATCGTTGCTTCATTCGGTATTCTTCACCACATTATCGAGCACAGACAGCATATAGAATGTTTGTTCAGGGTAACGAAACAGGTCCTGGTGCTCCATACAGCTTTTACTGATAAAAAACATATGAATGAGATTTTCAGTGAGGAGAATACCGAAAATTCTTTTAAAAGCGTAACAGGTGAAAGAGCGCTGACGACAAAACAGGAAATAGTCAATATGCTGTATGATGTTGGTTTTTCCTACGTTCTTGATATTCGTGACCATCATTCAATAGACAAGGGTGGTTTCAGTCAATTTATGGCCTACCTGATAGCGGTGGTATGAGATGAAGATGACATACGAATTTCTGCAGGATGCGATTCGAAACTGCTTTCTGAAGGCTCAAAAAATTAACTGGCAATGCGATCATCATGATGCAAGACAATTGGCTAAAGATGGCATTGTAACTATCCCTGGCTTTGTATCATCAGAAACCGCAAATGAGTATCGTGAGCTGATACATCAGCTTATCGGTCGAATGCAGGGTGACGCTGAGGGCAGGGAATATATTGATGGAGCGATGTGTATTGACCGGGGTAAAAGATTTAAATCCGATTTTAACATGATCGATATCTTTGATATAGAGAAGGCGCTTCCAGAATTGTCATATCTTAAACAGTCTGCTCATATGTTGAATGTTGTCAGGGAAGTCAGTGGTCAGGAGCTTAAAGTCGAAAATCTTAATGTGTATGTTAACCGTGGAATAAAGCCAAGGGTTCTGCATATCGACAGTTTTACTTCAACTCAGTACAAAGCGTTTATCTACCTGACGGATGTCGATACCCTTGCTGACGGGCCGTACATGTACGTAAAAGGCTCTCACCTTTGTTCTGATAAAAAAATTCTCAGTTATATTGAAAATTATGAAAATGATAATTATGCGACAGATATGCGTGCGTTTTCATATGATGATGCGACTCCATGTTTCGGTAAAAAAGGTACCCTGATAATTTCAGACCAAAGTGGAGTTCATGGCGCACATCCTCAGCCGGAATCAGCTGAGCGTGTATTATTGATGTTTAACTTGTCGAGTTCAAAAATAATACCTAAATGAAAACCGTCGTTATAATTCCTGCCCGTGCAGGCAGTAAAGGGATTCCCCAAAAAAATATCAGATTTCTGAACGGTAAACCTTTGCTCTATTATGCAATAAACACCGCATTGCAACTGGATAATGCGCGTGTCTATGTATCTACAGACAGTCATGATATTGCACACATTGCTGAAATTCTGGGTGCTCGGACCCTGATCAGGGATAGGTATTCTGATGATGACTCCACTCTGGATCAGGTGATTAGCTACGAGATAGAAAAACTCAGTGAGAGGGGAGAGAAGTATGAAACCGTTATCACTCTGCAGCCTACTTCTCCATTGCTGAGGATAAATACTCTTCGGACTGCGGTATCTTTTTATCAAAAAAACAATTTGACATCATTAATCAGCGCAACACCCAGAAAGCATTTAAGTTGGATAAAAGATAATGACAATTTTTATCCAATGTACGAAAAGCGTGTGAATAGGCAGCAACTCACCCCAATCTATGAAGAGAATGGCGCGTTTCTTATTTGCCAAACAAGTCATGTTCTGAACCAGGGATCGCGTATTTCTAAAGATATAAAAATTTTTGAAATAGATGAAGCAGAGTCAGTTGATATTGATTCTCAGAATGACTGGATTCTCGCAGAAAATATATTGAAAAGAAGAAATATTGCGATAGTTACAAATGGCAATACGACAATTGGAATGGGCCATATCTACCGCAGCCTGACACTTTCTTCTAAGTTCAGCAATGACAATGTTTTCTTTTTTTCAAATACAGTAAACCGTCTTGGTATACAAAAACTGACTTCCCTGAACTATGAAGTCACAGAATACTCTGATGACCAGCACTTGATATTGTTACTAATGCAGCATGACATTCAACTAGTCATAAATGATACTCTGGATACAAATGAAACTTACATGAAAAGCCTGAAAGAAGCCGGTTTTTTCGTAGTTAATTTTGAAGACACAGGAAGAGGGGCAAACCATGCTGATCTTGTTATCAATGCATTATACGAGTGGAGTAATAATACATCTGAAAACTATTATGGATATCAATATGAGGTTCTGAGGGAGGATATTTATCTTTACCCTGTAAAATCACAATCGTGCGGAAATCTGAAAAATATTCTGGTTGGTTTTGGCGGAACCGATCCTGAAAATGCCACTATTAAAATTTTGGAAGCGCTTGTCTCATTTTTGCCCAGTGAAATACAGTTAACAGTGGTGCTTGGAGTAGGTTATCAGTATGAAGCTGAGTTGAACGACTTTCTAAGCACCATAGATGCTTCTAATATTCATGTTATAAAGGATGTGTATGCGATGGCAGATTATCTGTACAAGAGCGATCTTGTTATCAGCGGAAACGGACGAATGGTTTATGAAACAGTAGGTCTCGGTATTCCACTAATCGCTATCAGTCAAAACGAAAGGGAAATGAGTCATATTTTTCCGAGGGTATGCAAGGGAGTCGGTTATCTAGGCTACATTAAAACACTGGATTTTGAGAAGCTTGAAACAGAGGTCCTTATGTTGATGAGAAAGGAATATTGTCAGCAGGTTTATGAAGAAATTAGAGACAAGGCCTTTGAAATCCGCCAGGGAGTAAATCGAGTTATCAACCTTATCAATCAGAGATATGATGATGCCAGACAGTAAGATCAAGAAGATATTTTCAGGTTCCTTCCCAATTAAACCTATAGAGCAGCCGTATGTTATCGCCGAAATTGGCGTTAATCACGAGGGTGAGATGTCAGTTGCAAAGCACATGATTGATGAAGCCAAGGAAGGGGGCGCTGATGCTGTTAAATTTCAGACATACAGGGCAAGTACGCTTGCATCAATAAATTCCCCTGCCTATTGGAATACTGACAAGGAAAAAACGTCTTCCCAGTATGAACTTTTTAAAAAATATGAAGGATTCTGGCGGGAGGAAATGATTGAGCTCAAGTCTTACTGTGACCAGGTGAATATTGGTTTCATGAGTACTCCATTTGATATTGAGTCTGCAACTTTCCTGAATGACCTTATGGAAGTATTCAAGATATCTTCATCTGATATTACAAATAAACCATTTATCGAGCATATATGCTCTTATGGAAAACCTGTGATTTTGTCAACAGGAGCTAGTGAACTTTATGAAATCCAGCAGGCAGTAAGCTGGATTAAGCCGTATAGAAACCCCTTGGCCTTGTTGCATTGCGTATTGAATTATCCAACCGATGAAGTCAGTGCTAATCTGGGGATGATTACTGATTTAAAAAGACAATTTCCAGATTATATTATTGGTTACAGTGATCATGTTCCGCCTGGTGATATGAGGGTTTGTGAAGTTGCCATGTTGTTGGGGTGTGTAATTATAGAAAAGCATTTTACATATGATAAAAGTCTTTCAGGTAATGACCATTACCATGCCATGGATAAGGCAGATCTGATCAATTTTAGAAATAACTCTACACGTATATTAAATATGCTTGGAAGCTTTTCTGTGTCCGCACTTGAGTCAGAAACTCTTGCCCGTAAAAATGCACGTCGAAGTCTGGTGGCTTCAAGGCCAATTGAGAAGGGAACTAAAATAACTATAAAAGATATCACCTTTAAACGTCCCGCCCATGGAGTCAGTCCAAAATACATAGATGAAATTGTGGGAAAGCATGCTCGAGAAGCTATAAAAGAGGATACCGTTTTACAGTGGAATATGTTCGATGACTGACTTTGACTATGAAGAGTTTATCGTTAAGTTATATCCATTACATAGAACCCTGGTAAGTGATGATATAGATAAAACATTGGATATTATCGAAGAAGTTCTGCCAGACCGATTTAAGAATAATTTCAACATCCAAAAGATACCTTCTGGCAAAAAATGCTGGACATGGATTGCGCCAAAAAAATATACCGTTAATTCTGCATATATCGAAACGCTGGATGGCGAAAAGATCATTGACTTCGATGACAATGCTTTACACCTGGTTTCGTACAGCCACAGTATTGATGAAGTCATGGGGTTTGAAGAACTTGAGCCACATCTTAATTATTCAATAGCTCGACCAGGTGCCATACCATGGAAATTTTCTTACTATTCTCCAGGCTGGGGGTTTTGCTTATCCCATGAAAAGTTTGTCATGCTTGATCGGGATGAGAAGTATCATGTTTTTATCGATTCTTCATTTGATGATGATTATTTAAAAATAGGTGAGCTTTGTATTAAAGGAAAGACTTCTAAAGAGCTCTTAATAGTGACAAATATATGTCACCCATACCAAGTAAATGATTCCATTACCGGTGTGGCTGCTGTGATTGAAGTGTTGCATCGTTTGAGTTCTTATAAATTCGAGAAGTCATTACGTATTCTTTTTTTACCTGAAACCATTGGTTCAATCTGTTATTTTTCTCATAACATGTCAATTGTTCCAAATATTGAATATGGCATATTTACCGAGATGCTTGGTAATAACGATACCCTTGCGCTTCAATACAGTTTTCAGGGGGATTCGTTGATTGATGTGATTGCGGAAAAAGTGTTACAAGAGCATTCTGGGGCATACAGGACAGGAGATTTTCGCAGCATTGTTGGTAATGATGAGTTAGTAACCAATGGACCAGGCTTGAATATCCCGACTATTTCTCTAAGTCGGTCAAAAAAGACACTTGATAGTTTTCCTGAATATCATACAAGTGATGATAATCCTTCTTTGCTGGAGGATAGAGCGCTTGAAGAGGCTTTTACTGTACTTGAAAAAATAGTTCTTTGGTCAGATCAGAACTACTACCCTAAACGAAACTTTACTGGACCGGTTTTTTTGAGTGGTTATGACCTCTGGGGTGTGTGGGAAGATATTCCTTATGGTAAGGAAATGGTGGATAAAATTATGTTTCGCCTTGAAGGGGAATTGAGTGTGATTGAAATTTCTGAGGATATTGGCCTGAGCTTTCAGGAAACGAAACGTATAATCGATGCATTCATTGATAAAAAATTGATCCAAAAAATATGACTGTTGTATTTCTGGTTGAAAATGAAGAAGACGTTATCACCGTTAAAAGCTTAATAGCTGCACAAGATATCAAACACTATCGTCTCTTTCCCGTTTCTCCGGATGATCCTTTTTTTTTAGATACTTTTCATAATGAGTCTCTGGAGAGTTGGTCAAATCTTGAGGATTTTCAGCACATACGTTTTTATGACTGGATAATTAGGTTCAAAGAAAATGCGGCTATAATCAATAATGTAGTTGATCATAGCAAATTGCCTTATTCAAACTCACTCGAGTTTTACCTCGCGATGCGGTTTGGGAGAGACTACCGTATTTTTAGCGACTTTTTAACAAAGTTTTCACAAGAAAAGGGCGTTACAGATATTTTCGTCAAGAGTTTCTCCTTGCCTTATGTGAATTACCTAAGAGAGATCAGGCCATTCGGTTCTGTAAGAGTGCAGACCTATGCAAGATAATAGTGTCCTTTTCGTTGTTAGAAAAGAGAGCTGCATTTCCCTGCGCCGATATTTTGCTCTTGCTGATATTTTTTATCATTGCTATGAGTTCAACATTGTGTTTTTCGCAGTTGATGATTGTGACAGTGATTTTGTAAAAAGATGTTTTGACGATGCCAAACAGTATTATGGGGTAAATGAATTGCCTTATGATTATGTTCATGCTGGTCAGTTGATTAAAAAAAGCCTAAAGGTAGACTGTCCTCTTTCCGTGGAAAAAATGGACACCGAAAATGAGTTATTATCGCTATTTTTGGACCATCAACTTGAGTCATCCTTCTCACTAATTTCATCTCACTATAGAGCTTTTGAGAGCTTTGCCAGAAATTATAAGCCGGTACTAGTCATTTATGATATCCCAATCTTGTGGCAAACACATGTGCTGATTGATGCGTGTCGGACTTGTGGAGCCAAGATAGTTTCTTTAGAACATGCTGAGGGAATAGGCAAAATATATTCTAGCTTTAAAATATTTGCTGACTATTACATTTCATATGGTGAAATGAATTCATTGAATTTAAATCGAATGGGCGTTCCTGATCATCAAATCTTTCAAACCGGAAATATTGATACTGACTTTATGCATGCAGTATTGAAGCGGTTTCAGAAAGAATCAGTATGGTCTAAGCCAAGTCTTTTACTGATATTGAAACCTTCGAAAGTTCCAGGGGCAAATCATGACAATAATGAGCTCGTTAAAGTTTCAGCAGAAAATTTCTGTAACTATAAGATTCTTGTTCGTGTTCACCCATCAGTTAAAGCAATTAAAGTTGAAATGGATCTGTTGAAAGAGATTGTTTCACAATATCCTAATTGTCATTTTGCAGATTCCAGTGAGCCTTTGTCGTTGAACCTGGTAAAAGTTAACTCCGTGATTTCTTTCCCAAGTTATGCATTGGTAGAATCAATTATGATGAAACGTAAGACTATTTGTATATCTGGGGTTCAGGATTTTGCCTATGTTGACTGGTCAAGCTATGGGATATCAACTATCAACAAAAATGTCATTCATAAAGCACTCGTGCCTGAAGCATTTGCCAGAGCAGAACTATCTGAGGCTCAGGTTAATAAACTGATTCGAGATTTTCGTCACCGGAATGATGATGGGGCTACTCGAAGAATAGTGAAGGAACTGATCGCTCTTATTGATGCTGCTTGAGCTTTTTTGCTAGTTTGAAAGCAACTTTAGCTTGCTCAGCTTTGCCTGTGCTCTTATATAACTCCGCTAACGCCTGAATTGTTTCTATATCTGAAGGGTTTTCAACTGCACATTCTTGATAATAGTGTATTGCTTCGTCAAGCATATTCTCCTTTGCCAGCATTTTTGCGAGTATTGGCTTGTATTTGCTGGACACTTCGCAAAGTACAGAGTAAATACTTATGCATTCTTGAGTGTTACTGAGAGTAAGCATCTGCAAAAGAAGAGCTTCTAGGAGGGGGTGCTTCAGGTATTCTGATTCTTGAATCTCTCCAGGAATCATGTGATCAAGTAAATCGGTGTAATATTGTATAGCAGACTCTGTGTTGCCTTTTGTTTGGCTTATAATCCCGCTAATAAACAGCTTGATAGGCAATTGTTCGTTTCCTGGATATAGGAGAGAAAGCTTGTCCAATAATGTTTGCAGGCCATCCAGGTCAGAGTCAGCTGCACATTTATTACAAAAAGCTAGGGAGCTTTTACTGAGGTGATAAGGCAGGCGATAATTTAACTGTTTTTTAAGTGTTGTGAGAAATAGACTTTTAAGAATGTTATCTGAATCAAAGTCATCAAAAATACTACGAGTCTGTATTCCTAGCTCAATCGCATAAAGCAGATCAATTTCAGTGACTCTTGTTAGCCATGCCTGGATATACCCGTTATTTAAAAGTCCCAGAATAAACTTGTTTGTCAAGTCAATATGATTGATGATGCTTTTGTAAGTATAGATAGCATTAGTATCACCTGATAACTGTTGCTTAAATCCCTTTGCTAGCATTTGAAGCAGATGGTTGTCAGTTTGTGTTTGTGTTAGAGATTTTGAATTGACGGTCTGGTTATTGAAATAATTAAACGGTATGTCTTTAATTTGTTCTATGCTATAGATACAGAGTAGTTTTAGAGATTCTTCAATATTTCTGTTAAGACTGATTTCAGCCATAAAATATTCACAAAGAGTTTGCTGGTTGATAATGCAACTTCGACCGAGTATATCTTTTTGTTGCCAGTATTTTATGTGGGACTCCAAGTCCGTAGGTTTGCTTATTTCGCATAGCCTGGCTTGAAGGTTATTTTGAGTGGCTTCTATCGCATCCAGAATTAATGAACTGCCCTTTGAATATGCAGCATAGTACTCACCAATCCACTGGTGTCTTTCAGCATGCGATTTTTCAACGCGGTCAGATTGCTTTAATAAAGCCAAAAAATCCTTTGCAATGATTACTCGAACTAGCTCTATATAGGCTTTGTATTTGTTATTTATCTTGTTTTCAATGTTGTCGATTTTGACCTGGTTCTTTTCAAATTTATCCAGGCTGTTTAGTTTATCAGGGTCTAGATTGAGTTTAATTGCTTCCCGGCTTAACTTATGGAGCTCGGCAAACTTTAACCTGGCTTTTGAAATTTCCTTTTGAATAAAACGTAAATGTGTCAACTTTCCTTTGTTATCCAGTTTGTTGATCTCGGGTAGCGTGCACTTTTGGTTCGGGAGTTCTGGAGTTTTATTTAATTTTATGCCCGGTACTATGGCAGCATTTTCACTTAAATTATAAACGTTCCCTTCAAATCCCTTGATCATGTCCGAAAGATTTTTGATACCCACTTGCATCATTAGTCCCGTTGTAGCTTTTTCACCCTTGTAGGTGGTTACTTGTTCATGGACTTTATCAATTGCATCATGTGTTGTGGCATTTGAATGAGTTTGGCCAGTATTGAAATAACAAAGATCTATGCCGGCTAATAATATCTGGTCAAACCGCATTTTTACTGCAATATTGACAGCCGCATGTGAAACTGTGGGTTGCATAACCTGAATATTTGCGACGTTGTTTTTATGTTGCCAGGGAAATTGTTCATCGAGGTAAAGCGATGATCCGTTCCATTGGGCTAAAAGTTGAGGGCTGACATAGGGGCTATGGATAAATATGCTTTTCTTTGACGCCAAGAAAGCTTTACTTTGACTGTAATTGATCGGTTGCGGGTCCACAGAAACAATTATGTCTGGTTCTATGCCTTCGTAAGACAGTTGTTGGTAAATCCTTGATATTGAGATAATGGTGACTTGATGTTGATGTTTTTTTATCCACGGAATTAGTTCGTCTAATGAAGGTCCGGCTCCAAGAATTAATGCAGTCCCCTTACCCTTATTCTCTAAAAATTGTGCCGGTTGGATGAGGTCAACAATATTTATGAGTCGATTTTGTAGAAAAAGAAGTTGTTCATTCTGGATCTTTATGCCGCGAACAAGCTCAATGATTTTGTTACTGATGCTTTCAGAAAGCGCGTTGTACTCTTCATCGTTGCTTGTTGCAGCTTCAATTGACTTTAGAAAATTGATTCTATCACTATAAATATAATGATCTGCTTTTAATTCAATTAAAGCTTCTCTCCAAGAGGACTCATTCGTAATAAAAGATTTATTTTGTTCAGCGCGCTTGTAATTCTTTGCAGCATTTTCAAATTTAGAATCTGGCTCTATAAAGAGGTATCGGGTGCCATCTGGTGTGTTGAATTTGTTTAGTGAGCTTGGAAAGATACCTGCATCTGAACCGATAATTATGAAAAGCGTACTTTCTTCATTCAGGATATTATGAAATAGATCAGAATATGTCTGCGGATTCAGATTGTTCGGTTGCTGTGAAAATTCTTGTTGTGACATGTTTCTTATTTTAAATTTCAGATAACAAGATTTTACATGTATTCGACTTTATCTGAAGGACTCCCTTGCAAAAGCAAGGGAGGTTTTCCAACCTACCCTAAAAGAGACAGGACATTGGATGGTAGCTGGTTAGCCTGTGCCAACATCGCGGTACCTGCTTGTTGCAGAATCTGTGTTCTTGTCAGGTTGGCCGTTTCGGCAGCAAAATCAGCATCCATGATGCGGCTCCGAGCAGCATTTTGGTTCTCTATAACGTTTTCCAGGTTGCGGATAGTAGATTCCAGCCGATTTTGAGCGGCACCGTATTCAGCTCTTAAACTGGTCACCTGGTTAATCGCTGTGGTCAAAATAGCTAAAGCTGCCTGCGCAGAAGCAACCTGTGTAATTGTCAGGGTACTCGCTATCGCATTGGTGATGGTTGAGGCCGAAGTCATATCGATGGTCTGCAGATTGATACGGTCATTGGCTGAATCCTTGAAACCAACTTGGAATATGATCGTACTGGCCTGTGCCAGAATGGGCAGTTCGTTGAATTCGGTCGCATTGATAATACGATTGACTTCCAACTGTAACTGCGCAAACTCCAGGTTAAGTGAACCACGGTCAGTAGAGTTGTAGATACCATTCGCTGCCTGAACAGCCAGTTCTCTCATGCGCTGGAAGGCATTGGTTATTTCGGCCATTGCGCCTTCACCTGTTTGCGCCATTGAGATGCCGTCGTTGGCATTTCGGATCGATTGACTTAATCCTCGTATCTGAGAGGTAAAGCGTTCGGCAATCGCCAGACCGGCAGCATCATCTGCTGCACGATTGATACGTAAACCCGAAGACAAGCGCTCCAAAGAAGTTGCCATGCTTTTTTGCGACATGTTCAATGCTCGCTGCGAATTAAGTGACATTACATTGGTATTAATAATCTGGGGCATTGCAATTCTCCTCTGTGTTCCAGATGTTTTGCGCCAGGTTATTGCCCCAGCACACTTTCACAGAGCTATATGCAGAGATGATGCCAACTTGTTTGGTAAAGTTAATTCAGGCAAGAATATTGGCTTATCTATATGAATATAAAGATAAATGTTGTGAATACTGTGGTGGCGGCAGATATGTGCCGCCCTTTTTTATCATGTTGGCAGGGCGTTGCCGGTTTTTTGACTCAACCTTTCATTGTTATCGTAACTGGAGATTGTTCCTGGTTGAGTGTTTTCTGAAGTCCCAATTGTTTGCTGGCATTGATAATGATTGGAGCCATAAAGTTTGCATTGAGAAGGGGTTCGCCAGGTTTGGGGTTTTCTTTTTTGGATAACGTGACCAAAACAATAATTTCATCATTTTCTTCGAAATCAAGGGATTGTTCTTCATCATCATTTAAGCTGATTTCATAGTTAATTTGGTAAATCTGAGGGAGAGTTACGGCAAATTCGATAGCCTCATTTTCGACAGGCTGGAGCCAATGCAGGTCTTTTTCTGTTTCACTGCTTAATAACCGGTAATCTTTGAATTCCTCAAAGCCTAACAAACCAGTTGGGAACTGGATAAGCATGCCATGATTTGGTGACTTTTGGTCATATTGGGTTTCGATTTCCATCTTTATTCCTTGGATTTCCCATCATTTTTTTTATTTATCAACTTGTTACAGTCTGCATGAATCAGTTAAAGAAAAAAAGTTTATTCTTGTGAATAAAAGGACTAAAGTTTTTCCGTCAAGGGTCGTTAAGTGACCTGAAAGCGGTAAATGTAGGGAGTGGCCCAGCATATCCGCAATATTAAGACTACAAATTCTGCCGTCTGGCTGCTGTGGTCGAGGAGATCTAAAATGGCACAAGTTATTAATACCAATATAATGGCAATCAATGCCCAGCGTAATCTGAATGTTTCGCAAAGGGCTATGGCAACTTCTCTGGAGCGCTTGTCTTCGGGTTTACGTATCAATCGTGCATCTGATGATGCTGCCGGTTTAGCGTTGGCCGCTAATTTTGAGACTCAGATGCGTCAGGATGCGATGAAAATTCGTAACGTGGGAGACGGTATCTCTTTTGCTCAGGCAGGTGAAGCTGCTCTCGGTGAAGTACAAAACATGATGCAGCGTATTCTGGAACTACAGGAGCAAAAAAGCGGGGGTATTGTCGGTAGTACAGAAATTGATCTTGAAATTACTGCGTTGGTATCTGAAATTAATGAACAGCTAGGCCAGACTTTTAATGATATTGGCATCAATGGCCAGAATGTTTCAGTGGTTGGAGTTGCACTGGGTGGTTCATCGGTCGCAACAGTCACAACCAGCACTGATTTTAATACGGCTATTGATAGTGTTGTAACCTTGAGGGCTAATTATGGTGCACAGGTCAACCGCCTGGAATCCAAACAGCGTTTCTTGGAGGCGTCAGTTGAGAGCATGGCGGCTGCAAAATCCCGTGTAATGGATGCTGACTTCGCTGCTGAAACGGCTAACCTGACCAGAACCCAGATTCTGCAGCAGGCTGGCGCGGCTATGCTGGCGCAGGCCAATGCATTGCCTCAGAACGCCTTAGCTCTGTTGAGATAACAGGCTATAATTCCCGGGGTGTAAGCTCCGGGAATTTGTTAAGGTGATGAAAAGTGATAAAAATATAGGAGTATCAAGATGAATTCTGATATGAATCTGCCTATATTGAAGAGTGTCACTACTGAGGTTGGAAGTCAGCAGACCGGGACTGGTTCTCGTATTTCTACCGTTGACCCGATAAATCAGGCGGCGAGAGTCGAAGAAACAAACCGTGCAAAAGAACAGGAATCTGGTAAACCTATCAGTAATGAAGAGCTGGAATCAGTTGTCACCGAAATGAATACTGTGGCACAGGATTTGCAGCGTGATTTGATATTCAGTGTCGACGAAAAAAGCGGCGGCACTTTTGTAAAGGTTATTGATAAGGAAACAGATGAAATTGTCCGGGAAATTCCTTCCAAGGAGATTCGTGAAATCAAGGCGCGGCTTGAAGAAGTCGCTGGCCTT
>Ga0180430_10000809_pt1 | contig 33076 bp, 36 predicted proteins | sample SS_ome_9_FD_132999 | JGI IMG/M metagenome (GOLD analysis project Ga0180430, IMG submission 132999) | Hypersaline lake sediment archaeal communities from the Salton Sea, California, USA - SS_1_S_2 metaG | ecosystem: Environmental > Aquatic > Non-marine Saline and Alkaline > Hypersaline >... | reverse complement strand
TTCCCGACGGCGAGGTCTTCACGGCGCCGGTGGACGCAAGCGGCACGATGGTGATCGACGGATGCCTGGGCGACTTCTTCACCGGCAAGTACGGCGACATCGAGAAGACTCCGCTGAAGTACACGCTCAAGGGCGCGCGCTGCGTGAAGGGCTCGGTGGAGTGCCAAAACGCCAAGCTCAAGGCCGACTTCGAGAAGTACACCTTCGAGACCGACGAGAACTCCGACCGCGTCGGCGAGTTCGCCATCGGCACGAACACGGCGCTGAAGAAGCTCATAGGGAACCTCCTCCAGGACGAGAAGTTCCCCGGCGTGCACGTGGCCCTGGGCAGCCCCTACCCGGACAAGACCGGCGCCGAGTGGGACAGCAAGGCCCACAACGACGGCGTGATGCGCAACCCCACGATCGTCGTCGACGGCACCACGATCATGGAGAACGGCCAGTTCAAGATATAGGTCTATTTTGAAAAGAGAAAAAGCCGGGCATTTGCCCGGCTTTTTTTATGAATCAATGCGGCCAGCGCGCCTGGGAGGATTGTCGCGCTGCTCTGACGATCAAGGCTATTCGTTCCGAGCGTTGCTCGGAACTTTATTATAGCCTCTGTACGTTCGAACCCCCGGCGTTAAAACACAAAAGAAGGGATCAGCGCGCCTGGGAGGATTCGAACCCCCGGCCCCTTGATCCGTAGTCAAGTGCTCTAATCCACTGAGCTACAGGCGCGCTGATCCCTTCTTCAATTGCCAATCTTCAACCCCCGGCCCGAGCGAGTCATCGGCTTTGCCGATGCGAGCGGGGTGCTTTCAGGCCGCCGGAGGATCTGCCGGAGGCAGACCGCACGGGGCCGTCCTCTAATCGACCCGTAGTCAAGTGCTCTAATCCACTGAGCTACAGGCGCGCTAACTCCACCTTGGGGCGCGGAACCTAGTCCATAACGGTCGTATCTGTCAAGGTTATCCACCGGTTGCCACAAGTGGGGCTTCGTGTCATAAATATCCATGATTAAAGGATAATGGAGGATTCAATGAAGCGCTTTTTCATATCGATCATGTTTCTCTTTGTGCTCACCCTGGCATCGTCGCTGGCCCTCGCCCATCCGCCGGAGGCGGTCCACGGCTTCTACGACCTGGACAGGCAGGAGCTGGGCGTCACGGTCCAGCACCTGGTGAGCAAGCCCAAGCAGCACTACGTCGAGGAGGTCAGGGTCTACAAGGGCGGCCAGGAGGTGGCCCACAAGAGGTTCGACTTCCAGACGAGCCACCGGAACCAGACGATGCCCCCCTTCAAGATCCCCGCGTCCGTCGGGGACAGCTTCAGGGTCGTCGCCAAGTGCGTGGTCTCGGGCGACTATGAGGCCACGATAGAGGTGACAGAGGCAAAGCCGGATGTGAGGGAGCTCAACTGAGGTTTATGACGACCTTCGTGGGGGGCTTGCGCTTGGGCTTCTCGGCGTGCGGCTGTTTGTCCTCTGGGTAGTGGGCGGGCATGCGGTCGCGCTCCTCCTTCTCGAGGCGGCGCCTATCCTGCTCCCGCTTTCTCCACTCCTTGATGACCCCGACTGGTATGTGCATGGGGTGCCTCCCAGGCTATTTTTCTGCAATGACGGGGCCACGGCCTGCTGGCGGAGACATCTTAAAAAAAGCGATTATCCAGATACTTGCAGAGGCAGATTGCGGTAGGGCGTATATTATCCGACGCCCCATGCGTCAAAATGAAAATATCCTGACGATATTTTGACGATATCTTGCTTCAGAACTTGAGGAAGGTCGTGAGCCTCAGCATCCAGGCCATGTTGGCCTTGTCCTTGGGTATCGGCTCCACGATGTTGCCGGGGTCGAAGAGCTGGACGTCGATGTCGTAGGCCCTGCCCGGGAGCAGAAAGCCCATCTCGAAGGCCGTGTACATGAACTCGAACAGCTGCGCCTCGACCGAGATGTCCATCTCCAGGCCGTACCACCTCGACCACATGGAGCTGGCGGTCTCGGTCAGCGCCGGCCAGTCGCCGGCCTGCGGTATGAGGTCTTCGAAGTTTATGTTCGTGTTCTTCTTCGGCGCCCAGGCGGTGATGAACTTGCCGCCCACCTTCAGCCAGTCCGCCCAGGCGGAGTTTTTGAACGTAAACTTATGCTTGTAGCCCAGCGTGAAGTACACGGCGTTGTTTATGTAGTTGCCGGTGATCGCCTGGCCGCCGGCCAGATACTCCGTGCCGCCCGTGCCCCCCGCCCTCTGTCCGTAGAGGGAGGGCGATGTCCCCAAAGGCATGTGGAACATCATGAGCGCGATCTGGTAGTCCGGCCGAAAGCCCAGCTGTGTGACCTTTTGCGAGAGCGGGCTGCCGTCGCCCTCCGCGTAGCCGGCCTGGAACTTCCAAGCGCCGCCGAACTTGTACTCTGCGTCGGCCTCGAAGGCGAACATGAATACGCGCATGTCCTGCTTAGGGGGCAGCTGGATTATGCCCTCGCCGGCGCCCAGCCCCTGGAAGGGTATCGCGTCGAGCGCGAGTCCGGTGGTCACGTCGCCGCCTATGAAGACGCCCTCGAGTTTGAAGTTGTAGTTGCGGAAGGTGTATCGGCCGTAGAGATCGATGAAGTACAGCATCGTGTCGCCGTCGATGCCCGCATCGACCTCGTTGCCCAGGGCGTCCGTAACGGTCATCGTCGTAGCGCCGTCGGCGCCGTTTCTGCGCCTGATTCCTCCGAAGAGCCCCGCGGAGAACGCCGGCTGCTCGTAGAGGACCACCGCGGCATACTGCTGCGTGTCGCGGTTGTTGGGCTGTGGCGCTGAGGCGAGTCCCGTGATTCGCGGGTCGAACTGCGCCTCATAGGCGATGTCCCACAGCAGGCCGCCGGTGATGGCGCCGCCCTTGGCGAAGTTGTACTGCAGGAGCCACATGATGCGGTCGGCGGTATCGCCGAAGTCGCCCTGCAATTCGTTTCCGTCGTTCTGGAAGATCCCCAGGCCCCAGTTGGAGGGCTGGCGTCCGGCTCGGAACTTGCCGATCGGCGTTAGCACGTCCATCCAGACCCTTCGGACGTTTATGGCGCCGTTCTCTCCGACGCGGTCGGGGCCCACCATGTAGAAGGAGCCCGCACCCGGCGGCAGCGTCTGCTCGCCCACGACCGGAGCGATGATGTTGAGCTGGCGGGTGTCCTCGGTGCCGAAGAGTATGTTGTCCAATATGTCGAAGGTGGAGTGGATGCTTATCCAGTCGTTGAGCTTGAGCGAGGGCTCGAGCCTCAGCCTCATCTGGTTGTACTGTATGAAGCCGAAGCGGTTGTTGTTGTAGGGTATGTTGCTGTTGTTGCTCTGGAGGTCGAGGTTGTCGTTTGCGACCACGCGCAGCCTGTAGTAGCCGTGCGTCGAGAAAGACACGGCGTGGGCTACAGCGCAAAGGGCGGCCTGGGCCGTTGCGGCGAGCGAAAAAAAGGCTATTCCAATTAGCCACTTACGAGCACAGGATGAACTGGATCTTAGCAAGCTGCGGTTCCCCCAGATAGAGTTGGCGCATTATAACACGTTGATTTTCTTGGGGTCAATATAACTTCAGCACCGGCCGCTCCCGCTGTACTGGCGAATACAAAAAAATAGGTGGCCTCTTTCGAGACCACCTATTTTGCAATTCAGTTGGGCTTACTTCTTAGTACATACCGCCCATGCCACCCATGCCACCCATGCCACCGCCGCCCGGCATAGGCGGTGTGGCGGGCTTGTCCTCAGGCTTCTCGGTGACCATTGCCTCTGTGGTGATCATGAGGCCGGCGACCGAAGCGGCGTTCTGCAGCGCCGAGCGGACGACCTTGGTCGGGTCGATGATGCCGGTGTTGATGAGGTCCTCGTAGTTGCAGTTCTGGGCGTTGAAGCCCTCGTTGCCCTTGCGGGACTTGACCGCGTCGACCACCACGGCGCCTTCCCAGCCGGCGTTCTGGGCGATCCAACGGCAGGGGTACTCGGCCGCTCGGCGTACGATCTGCACGCCTTCCCACTCCTCCTCGGTGCACTTGTTGCGGAGGTTCTCCAGGCCGCCCGTGGCCCTGATGAGCGCAACGCCGCCGCCGGCTACGATGCCCTCCTCGACCGCCGCGCGCGTCGCGTGGAGCGCGTCCTCGACGCGGGCCTTCTTCTCCTTCATCTCGGTCTCGGTGGCCGCACCGACGTTTATGACCGCGACGCCGCCGACGAGCTTGGCCAGCCTCTCCTGCAGCTTCTCACGGTCGTAGTCGGAGGTGGTCTCCTCGATCTGGGCCCTGATCTGCTTGATGCGGCCCTCGATGGCGTCCTTGGTGCCGGCGCCGTCGACGATCGTGGTGTTCTCCTTGTTGATGGTGACGCGCTTGGCCTGGCCAAGGTCCTTCGCGGTCAGGCTCTCGAGCTTGAAGCCCAGCTCCTCGGCCACGAACTTGCCGCCGGTGAGCGTGGCGATGTCCTCGAGCATGGCCTTGCGGCGATCGCCGAAGCCCGGGGCCTTGACGGCCGAAACCGCCAGGGTGCCGCGCAGCTTGTTGACGACCAGCGTCGCCAGTGCCTCGCCTTCGATGTCCTCGGCGATGATGAGCAAGGGCCTTCCGATCTTGGCGGTCTGCTCCAGGAGCGGCAGCAGGTCCTTCATGTTCGAGATCTTCTTCTCGTGGATGAGGATCAGCGGGTTCTCGAGCACCGCCTCCATCCTCTCCGGGTCCGTCACGAAGTAAGGCGAGAGGTAGCCGCGGTCGAACTGCATGCCCTCGACCACGTCCAGCGTGGTCTCCATGCCCTTGGCCTCCTCGACTGTGATGACGCCCTCTTTGCCGACCTTGTTCATCGCCTCGGCGATGATCGTGCCGATGGTCTCGTCGTTGTTGGCCGAAATCGTTCCGACCTGGGCGATCTCCTTCTGGTCCTTCGTGGGCTTGGAGTTCTTCTTGAGCTCGTCCACCGTCCACTCGACGGCTTTTTCGATGCCGCGCTTGAGCGCCATCGGGTTGTGGCCGGCCGCCACGAGCTTGGCTCCCTCGTGATAGACGTACTGGGCCAGGACCGTCGCGGTCGTCGTGCCGTCGCCGGCGACGTCCGAGGTCTTGCTCGCGACCTCCTTGACCATCTGCGCACCCATGTTCTCAAACTTGTCGCCCAGCTCGATCTCCTTGGCGACGGTCACGCCGTCCTTGGTGACGACGGGGCTGCCGAACGACTTGTCGAGGACGACGTTGCGGCCCTTGGGGCCCAGCGTGACCTTGACCGCATCGGCCAGCGAGTTGACGCCGCGCAGGATCTTGTCGCGGGCGTCCTGGCTGAAGAGCAGTTCCTTTGCTGACATTTGAAACCTCCTTTAGTTTCGATTCGTTTGTTTAAGCATTGATTACGCCGAGGATGTCGTCCTCGCGCATGATCGTGTACTCCTCGCCGTCGATCTTGATCTCGCTGCCGGCGTACTTGGAGAACAGGACCTTGTCGCCACCCTTGACCTCCGGCTTCAGCGTCTGGCCGTTGTCCAGGATCTTGCCGTTGCCAACCGCGATGACCTCGCCCTCCTGGGGCTTTTCCTTCGCGGTGTCCGGGATGATGATCCCGCCCTTGGTCTTCTCCTCGTTTGTGAGGCGCTTGACCAGGATACGATCGTGCAGCGGTCTGATGTTCGTCGTCGCCATACTCTCTCCTCCTTGGTTAAGATAATGAAATAAAGTCGGTTTTTAATCTGTTAGCACTCGAACCATTCGAGTGCTAACGTTTGGGTTCGGGACCATATAATGTCTCTTTATCCACAGTCAAGGGGCTTGGGCATTTTTTTGCACGCTGCGTTATATGCCCTGACGCCCTGCATATTGGCATCCTGAGCCTCAAGATATAGTCTACGGTGCCATGAAGCTAAAAATGCTAAATAAAATAATTACTTATGCTGCTTCTCTAGCTGTGCTCCTAGTCCTCGGCGCTGGCTGCAACGGCTCAAAGGGCCCCCCGGTGCTGGTCTCTCCCGACGGCAGCGTCTACGTGGGGGTCTCCGAACCATCGGTGGACGAGGAGCTGGCCGACGAGGCCTGGCGCAAGCGCCTGGTATTCCACGTGGGGCCCGTGGACCTGCCCGCCGGGACCGAGCGCATGTCGGATCGGCCGTTGGCGATGAGCTTCCAGACCGACGAGAACATCTGGGTGACGGCCTTCGAGCCCAGGGTGGTGGACGCCAGCGGCGCCGAGCTCCCCGCCTCGCTCATCCACAAGGCGATCGTCTCGAACATGCACGAGGACAACCCGATCTGTTCCGATTCGGGCGTGGGCAACCCCGCCTTCATGGCCACCTCGCTGCTCACGAGCGTGGAGCTGCCGCAGGGCTACGGCTACCCGCTCCTGGCCACCGACCCGCTGGAGGCGCAGGTGGTGCTGCAGAACCCGACCGAGGAGAGCTATTCGCAGGTATTCTTCGAGATAACGCTCGTCGCCAGGCCCATGAACGAGTTCGCAAACCTCTCCGACGTCAAGCCGATGCTGCTCGAGTTCAACCCGTGCGACCACGCGGACGTGGACGTCGAGCCGGGCTCGTTCGAGCAGATAGAGGCATCATACAAGGCGGGCATGCCATCTCGCGTGATCATGGTCAGCGGGGCGATGGGCGATTACGGCTCGGCGCTCTCGCTGACGGCCGGCTCGGAGATCGTCCCCTTCTGGAGCTCCGAGGCGGTGCTGGGTGATGGGCACGAGCTGGTGGGGCTGACGGAGAACCCCTACGTGGACATGCAGACGAACCTCTCGGCCGACGACGAGATAACGCTCGGGGCTACATTCGACAACGCGAAGGACGACTGGCTAGAGGGAGCCGTTGCAGGAGCGATGATATACGTCAATCCGGAGGAGTGAGCTGACTGCGCCGGGGGATCCTTCGGAAGTCACTTGAGCTCGAAGATCACCGTCAGCGATATGCTAGATCCGCCGGGGAGGCTCGCGACCCCCGCTGCGGTCCTGGTGTGTTTTCCGTAGGGCCCGAATATCTCGCCGAGGAGGTCGCTGGCACCGTCGAGCGCCTTGTCGTGATCCTTGAAGTCGGCCCCGCAGGCCACGAAGCCGTCCACGTGGACCACTCGCCTTATCTTCGCGAGCGACCCCCCTAGATCGTGCCATGCGCAGGCGATGGCGAGAACCGCGGCGGTGCGCGCGGCCAGCCTGGCCTTGTCCAGGTTGATCTCGATGCCCACGCGTCCGGGGTGGTGCAGACGCCCAGAGGCGTAGGGCGTGGCACCTGCGACGTACATAGTCTTGCCGAGCCTGGTCACGCCTACTGTGCTGCCCTTGTTCGATGGCGGCTCCGGGAGGTCTATGTAGAGTTCCTCAAGCTTCGTGTCGAAATCGGTCTTCATGTCTGTCCCCGTCCTATGTCCGAGGCTTCCTCGGTTTATAGATGAAGAAGAAGGCCAGGAGCGGGCTCCCCTTCAGGGCGCGATAAGCACCGATCTTGTCCTCGGCGAACATAGCGCGCGTCTTCTCGTCGACGAACGCCTCCCGGACGTCGACGATGCGCAGCCCCGCCTTTCGCATCAGCGAATAGTAGTCCTCGAGCCTGCGCAGTCCCGACTCGACCGACTTGATCCGGTCGGGGCCCTTCTTGGCGTAGAGTCCGAACGGATGGAAGTCTATCAGCACGCCCTGCCCGCCCGGAGCCAGCACCCGTCCGATCTCCATGGTCGCGCGGGTGACGTCGCCCTGGAATATCGACGCGAGCCTGGCGATGACGTATGCGAAGCGCTCACCGGAGAAGGGGAGCTTTGCGGGCTTGCCGCGGACGATGAAGCCGCGCGAGGCGTCCCCCTGCGCGTCCGTCGAGGCGCTCCTTATGTCGAAGCTGATCGCCGTCTCCGCCCTGGCGCCCAAGAGCCTTGCGGCATAGAAGACGGGGCCCTCGCCTATGTCGAGGGCCGAGTTGCCCTCGAGGTTGGGGAACACGTTCTCCATCATGCTCTTTACGGAGGCGTCGATGAGCTCCTTGATGTGGTCGTAGCTGAGCTGGCTCTCGATGGACAGCACCGGCTGCATGCCGGTGCGCGCCCCCACCTGGACCCTGGCCTTCTTTGCGCTGCCGATCAGGTGCTCGACGAGGTGGCCCAGCCATACCATCGCCCGCCTGAGTGATTGGTCGAATGACTCCGCCATCGCACCATTTGTAGCCGAAACGGCGTCCACATACAATACAAATGGGCCCGGGCCCTCCGGCGCCAGGGTGCGCCGCTCCGAGGCGGCATAGGCGATACGGAATTGACCTATTCGTCCGCCCGTATAAGATTGAGGAACCTTCAAAAGGAGCCCGGATGAAGTTACAGATAAGCAAGGCCAGGCCGGACGGTTTCGACTGCGGCATCGTGGCGGTGGGTCTGTATGAACGCAAGGCGGAGGCTGGCGGCGCCAAGCACGCCCTCATCAAACACGTGGACGGGGGCATCGCTCTCGACAAGGCGTTGGGCGGCGAGATATCGAGACAGATCGCATCCGAGCCCTTCAAAGGCGAGCGACACACGCACCGCATGCTCTTCACGGCGGGCAGGATCCCCGCGCGCTTCGTACTTCTAATAGGCATGGGGCCCAAGAGCGACATCTCGCTCGATGTCCTGAGGGAGGTCGGCGGCACGATCGCCAAGGCCGCGCGCAACGTCAGGGCGAAGACCGCGGCGCTTGTGCTGGAGCGCGGGCAGGTGGACGAGCTGCCCGCTCCGGAGAGGGCGCGCGCAATCGCGGAGGGTGCGATCCTCGCAGGCTACGCCTTCGAGAGGTACAAGACGGACGACGAGGACAGGCCTGCGCCGCTTGCCGGACTCCACTTCCTCTACGATGGCAGCTCTGCACCCGTCAGGGCCGCGTGCGAACAGGCGCGGGTGATCGCACAGGCGCAGAACGTGGCGCGCGATCTCACCAACACGCCGGGCCAGGACGCGACCCCGCGCATGATCTCCTCCTTCGCGAAGGGCGTTGCCGCGAAGCATGGGCTTGCCTTCAAGGCGCTCGGCAAGGAGGCGATAGCCAAGGAGAGCATGGGCGGGCTTCTGGCCGTCGCCAGGGGCTCCTCCGAGCAGCCGGCCTTTATCACGCTTACGTACAAGCCCAAGGGCAAGAGGGCCAAGAAATTAGCGATAGTCGGCAAGGGCGTGACCTTCGACTCCGGCGGAATATCGATAAAGCCCTCGCGCGGCATGTCCGAGATGAAGTCCGATATGGCCGGTGCGGCCGCCTGCATCGCAGCCATGCAGGCGATAGCGCAGCTGAAACCAGGCGTGGAGGTCACGGCATATATCCCGGCGGCGGAGAACATGCCGGACGGCAAGGCGGTCAAGCCCGGCGACGTCGTCAAGATGCGCAACGGGAAGACGGTGGAGATAATAAGCACCGACGCGGAGGGCAGGCTCCTGCTGGCCGACGCGCTGTCCTACGCTGCCGATCGAAAGCCCGACGCCATCGTGGATCTGGCAACCCTCACCGGCGGTGCGGTCTACTGCTGCGGCGAGCTGTACACGATAGCCGTGGGCAACGATCAGAAGCTCATCGACAAGCTTTTCAAGTCGGCCGAACACGCAGGCGAGAGGATGTGGCAGCTGCCCATGGTGGAGGAGTACAAAAAGGGCTACACGTCTGGCATCGCCGATCTCAACAACACGGGCAAGAGCAAGGCCCAGACGATAATGGGCGCTATATTCCTGAGGGAGTTCGTGGGCGACGCCAAGTGGGTGCATCTGGATATCGCGGCTTCCTCGTGGTCGGACGCCGCGCGCGAGTGGGATCCTAAGGGAGCTACCGGATGCATGGTGAGGACCCTTGTGGACTTCGCCATGAACTTCAAGTAGGCCGCCTGCGTCCGACGTTCTGCCTCAATATCACCCACAGGGCCCTCAGGCCGTCGCGCCACCCGATCTTCTTGCCCTCTGAGCGAGACCTTCCGCAGTAGCCTATGGGGACCTCCAGCACCCGAAGCCCGCGTTGCGCTATCTTGGCCGTTATCTCGGGCTCTATATCGAAGCCGTCGGATTCGAGATGTAAAGACCTCAGGGTCTCAAGCGCCATAGCCTTATAGCATGTCTCCATGTCCGTGAGCCCAAGCCCGGTCAAGGCGTTGCTGAGCCAGGTCAGCACGCGGTTGGCCAGACTCTGCAGCGGCTTGAGCGAGCGCCTGGAGTCCTCGCGCAAAAACCTAGATCCGTAGACCGCGTCCGCGCTCCCATCGAGCAGGGGCCCTAATAGCGAGGAATAATCGCCCGGATCGTACTCCAGATCGGCGTCCTGGATTATCGCTATATCGCCGTCGGCATGGTCTAAAGCCGTCCTGACGGACGCCCCCTTACCACGGTTGCGTTCGTGAAACACCGCCTTCACTATCGAGCTTTGTCCGGCCAGCTCGCCCACTAGCGCGTGCGTGCCGTCGGTCGAGGCGTCGTCGACGATGACCACCTCCATCCCGTCGATGCCCTCTATGCGTTGCGCGAGGACCATGTCCAGGATCTCCTTCAGGGCTTCCCGCTCGTTGTAGACCGGCATCAGGACGCAAAGCTTCATGGCGCGAGAATATACTATCCGTCCGGCAAGGCAAGCGCTCTCGCTTTGGTGTTTACCTATTTTCTGAAACAACTAAAATCCAAAACATGTGGTCAGATGCATCAGGCAAGAGCCGCAACATCATCCTATGGGCCATTCTGTTCCTGGCTTTTGCGCTTCGGGCCGCATATCTCATCCAGCTCTCCGGCACTCCTTATGGCGAGATGCTGATGGTCGATGCCGAGGTATATCACCTCAAGGCGATGCGCATCCTGGAGCACGGCTGGATCTGGCGGGGGGCGTCCTACCAGGCTCCGCTCTATCCCTACCTGTTGGCCGCGGTCTACAGCCTTATAGCGCCCAGTCCGGAGTACGTGCTCTGGATCCAGGTCGCCGCCTCCGTCGCAACCGTCTGGCTGATATACCTGATCGCGAGGCGGATCTTCTCCGAGAGGGTGGCGCTCGCATCCGGGCTGATAGCGGCCCTTTGCGGTCCTATGGTGTTCTACAGCGCGCTTCTGCTCAAGCCCACCTTCGCCATGCTCTCCATGTTCCTGGCGCTGTATCTGATCGTCAGATATTGCACTGGCGGTTCGGTCTGGCTGTGTGCGGCCGCCGGCTTCTCGCTCGGTGCGGCGTCAACCCTGCGAGAGAACCTCCTGCTAATGGCGCCGGCCTTTGCCCTGTGGGCGCTGGCGGCGGTACGTCCGCTGAGGAGAACGGCTGGGTTTTTGGCTGTGTTGGCGCTAGGGGTCGCGCTGGCGCTCTCGCCCTTTGTCGTGCGCAACTACCTGGTGGAGGGGGAGCTCTTGCTCACAAGCTACCAGGCCGGTCCGAACTTCTATATAGGCAACAGCCCGGAGTCGAAGGGCTTCTATACCCGTTTCGACTTCGCCCGCCCCAACCCTGAGTTCGAGGAGGCCGACTTCCGAGCGGAGGCCGAGAGGGCCATGGGCAGACGGCTCAGGCCTTCCGAGGTCTCGCGCTATTGGTTCGAACGCGCCTTCGAGGGCTTTGCTGAGGACCCGTGGCTGCTGCCCAGCCTCTTAGCCACTAAGCTCGCGCTCTATCTCAACGACCATGAGATCCACGACAACTACAACTTCTATTTCATGAGGTCACTTGCTCCCGTCCTTTGGGCGGCGTTCGTCCCCTTCGGAGCGATCCTTGTGCTCGCCTTGCTTGGCATATACTGCTCGCTGAGCAGGCGCCCCGAGTTTACTTTGCTATACGTCTACATCGCGGTCTTCTCGATCTCGGTCGTGGCCTTCTACGTCAACTCCCGCTACAGGCTGGCCGTCGTTCCGGCGCTCATACCCTTCGCCGCATATTTTGTGGTTCAGGGCTGGAGATCGTTTATCAAGTGGGGCTGGGCAAAAAGGTTTGTGGTAGCGGTATCAGCGATAGCCTTCGGTGCGCTGGTCTTCATGCCCTATTCGGATCGGGGAATCCACGTCTCGGAGTTCAAGCTGGGCGTGGCGTATCAGAGGAGGGGGGAGCTGGACGCCGCCGCGGCGAGATTCGAGAGGTCGATGGCCATCGTTCCGGACTATGCGCCAGCATACAACCACATCGGCGAGATCATGGACCTGAGGGGCGACCGGCCCGGCGCGATGCGGATGTATGAGCGCGCTCTTGAGCTTAGCCCCGACTACGCCGCGGCGAGGCTCAACTTCGAATCCATAAGATCTGAGTTGGGAAAAGTGCCTGAAACTTCCGACTAGGCCCTCTTGAAGACGGAGGGCATGGGGACCTCGGCCTGGCTGGAGGTCCTGCGGCCGTGCCCGCGCTCTACGTCCTTGAGCGAATCCTTCACCATCTCGAACTTGCTCTTGGAGGCGGGCTCGCTCGACTTGGCCGACTGGGCCTTCTTCGAGCTCGGGTCGAAGTAGACGTTGGCGCTCTTCGCGCCATCGATCAGCGACCTGTATGATTTTACGTTAATAGCCATTTATATGCTCCAGTGCGCACAAGTGCCCACATAGTAGTTATCGGCTGAAAGGGGGCAAAAGTTGCGGGCGGGGGCAATTTTTTTTATTAATAATTACGGGTATTTAGGTGGTTTTTCCGAAAAAGTCGCAATTTTTGGCCTCGGGATGGATGCCCAGGCGGGTGAGACAGAAGTCGTATCGAACGGGGTCCTCGGGCGCGAAAAGCCTGAAGGCCGCGGTGATTTCGCAGGCGGTGCGGCAGTCGGCCGCCCGACGCTTCGTCAGGCCCAGCTCCTTGGAGATCCGGTGCATGTGAGTGTCCAGGGGCACGATGAGTTTGGCCGAGGAAACGCCCCTCCATCCGCCAGGGTCGACCTCGTCGCGGCGGACCATCCAGCGCAGGTACATGTTGAGCCTCTTGCAGGCGCTGCCCTTTGGGGGCTCTGAGACGAGGCTGGTGCCGGCGCCTATCTCGGATGTGAAGCCGCCAAGTGCGGGCAAAACGCTCTCGTCGCCCCTGCTCAGGTGGGAGGCGAAGCATCGGCCTAGCGAACCGTGCCTCCTTATGGCCCTGCGCGCGCCGGAGAGCATCGCAGCGATCTCATCGCAGGTAGTGAAGCGGTGTTTGAAGCCCTCGAAGGCGCGCCGCATCCTGGCGGGCGTGGAGTCCACTACGAACCTGTGAGGCTCGCCCATGCGGTCCAGGACGTCCCGGACGCTCCTCAGTATCTGCGCCACGCGGCCGTATGCCAGCGAGCTCGCGACGAGCCCCACGACCTCGCGGTCGGCCGGATCGTCGTACTCGTAGAGGAACTGGAGAGGATCCGGCGAGACGTACTCCCGCCGGTTGTATCTTCGGTACAGCCCTTCGAGCTGTCGCTTGGTGACTTTCATCTCTATTTTCTCAGGCGGCGGGTAGATCCTGCGCCGACTCCCGCGGAAAAACCCGGGACACAAAACCGATTTTTTAAAATCCGACCTAGTACACCCCGGAAAAATCGGTATTGTGTCCCGGATTTTTTCATACTCCGCTCCCTCTGTAAATGCAGCTATACCACGGTTTAAGGGCGGCTAGTCAAGTTCTTAAAAAATTGGCAACTTTTGGCTGGAATCGCCGATAACATAATATGAGGGGAGGGGCATGGCTATCGGCTTATGCCTATTTTTTTGATCATAGCAGGCGTCGCTGTGCTGGCGGCGTGTTCCAGGCAGGAGGACTACGACTGTCCCGTCCTCGACCAATACCCTCAGGATATAGATTACGACAATCCGGATAAGTACTTGGCCTCGGGCGAGCAGACCGAGGCGGGCGCTCTCGTCAGGTCGGCCGCCAAGGAGGCTCGGTCGAGGGCCCAGGCCGACGGAGGGTCCAGCATGGACTACTTCCGTGCCATAGACGAAGTCGTCCACGAGAGGCTGTACGTGAACACGGACAACGAACAGAGCAACGCCAGAGATGCCGAGGGAGTGCTGGAGGTGGGCTACGCGAGCGGTTGTCACGACTGGGCGGTGGCCGGGGCCGCGATTCTTCGGGAGATGGACATCCCCGTCGTCTACGTGGATTCGGCACATCGCGATTCGCTGGAAGGCGCGCTGCCCGAGGGCCAGGTCAAGGGGCACGCATTCCTGGAGCTCTTCGACGAGAACAACCGGGACTGCGCGAGCGATGCCGGGTGCTGGCTACTCTACGACGTCACCTTCTCAAAACTCTATACTGGCTATGATCCTCTCGAAAGCGCGCTGCCGGGTGGCTACGTCACTTTCGCCAAGGGACTGGATCCTTGGAGCATGGATATAGAATCGATCGACGAGGTCGAGGTATGTATCGATCGCTTCAGCGAGGAGTACTACGAAGGCACATCCGATCCGGGATATCCCGTCACTGACCTCTAGACCAACCCAGTCCCCAGCAACAGAGCCACCAGTATCAATAGCGTCCCGGTGACGGCCTGGACGAAGCCCAGCGTTATCTTCTTCACGAACCTGCGACTTATGAGCGTGCCGGCGAAGGCGCAGAGTATGCCCGTTACGACCAGCCACCAGCCGTCGGCGAAGCCGCCCTTGAGGATCCCGGCCGCGGCGAAGCTCTTTCCGTAGATGGCTATTCGCACAGCGTCGACCATGAAGCCTATTATGGCCACTGTCCCCACGAAGGCCTGGGCGGAAAGCCCCGACTTTATGAGGAAGGCGCTGCGCAGCGCCCCCTGATGGCCGGACAGTCCCCCGAAGAAGCCGGACAGGATGCCGCCGATCGGCAGGAGGTTGCGGTTGAAGCTCATGCGTTTGAACCTGGGCAAAAGGTCGAACATGGAGAATATGAGTATCAATATCGCGATCGTCAGCTTGATGGGTGTGATCGCGGCGTGCCTGCCCATGAGGTCGTACTCCACAAGCGGGGTCATCCCCGACATCGCGGTCAGCAGATATGCCCCGCCGAAGGCGGCGACGATAGCTGGGATGCCGAAGTTCGACACCACCCTCCAGTCGGCGCTCCTGGCGAATAGCGGGAGCTTCAGCGCGTTGTTGGCCGCGTGCACAAGCGCCGTGGCCGCGATGGCCACCTCGATCGGAAAGAAGAGGGCGAAGACGGGCATGAGCAGCGTGCCCAGGCCGAAGCCGGAGAAGAGGGTGAGCGCGGCGACGACAGTCGCGGCGATACCTACGATGAGGTATTCCATGGGGGATCATCTACATTGACCATCCGATCATGTCCAGGATTCAAATGGCTCGCAAATATATGTATATCGCCCAATTACCGCCTGTAAGAGGGGCTTTACACGCAAATATAGAGGTGCTAGATAGGTCCGCCAACAACATGGTAGCTGCTAAGAGAAAAGCAACTCCACAGAGAAGAGCTGCTATAGTTAGGGCGGTAAGGAAGAGGCGTAAGAAGGTTCGCGAGATGGCGATACATCATAAGGGCGGTCGATGCCAATGTTGCGGATATGATAAGTGTAAGGATTCCTTGGAATTTCATCATTTGGTCAGAGACAAGAAGAGCTTTGGTATATCAGCGAAAGGCTATACGAGGTCATGGAGGGCCATTGAGGAAGAGTTGGAAAAATGCATAATGCTCTGTGCCAATTGTCACAGAGAATGGCATTCAGGCCTGATAGACGAAAAGGATTTATCGTTCTTTAACAATTGTTCTATTCCGGTGTAGCTCAGTCGGTCAGAGCAGCGGACTGTCAAAAAGGCAGCCCCCATTGGAAACGATGGGGTGTCAAGTGGGTGAATTCAGGGGAACCTGCGCTATCCTAGGATAGTATGGCAATCCTGAGCCAAGCCCCCCGATGTAAAAGGCGGGGGGAAGGTGCAGAGACTAGGGGGTGACGAAAGAATAATCCCCCATCAGCGCCCACCACCTAAGTTCTATTTGGATATGGTGAAGATATAGTCCACGCCAATTGGAAACAATTGGGCTACGTGTAATCCGCGTGTCGCCGGTTCGAATCCGGCCACCGGAGCCAAAGGGGATCCGATTTATTATTAGATCGGATCCCTTTCTATTTGGTGAGGTTCGGCGGGCGGTCGACGAACCACCGGCGGTTCGTCAGCAGCCCGGCGAATCCCACCAGGGCCAGCGCCAGACCGGCGAAGTCGGAGCGGTATATGCATATCGCGACGAGATGCGACATCATGATCCCGCCGAAGACCTGGGCGATGAGCCTGCGGAAGGCTATGGCGACCGCCGCCACGACGAATGGGACCCACAGCGCCACGATCTCCATCGCCGCGCGCCTATCCAGCGGCTGCCCCCTGAGGATGAGGCCCAGCATAGGCATCGCACGGACGGAGTAGGCCAGGGCAAGCGTGAATATCCAAATGCCCGCCGGCCTGTGCATCACCTTGATCGTGAGCGGGCGGCCCAACGCCCGCGCTATCTCCCTGAACTTAGAAGACATGGCGGAATAATATCGCCGTGTTCTTCAAAGACAAGGACTTTGTGGGGTGCTATGATCTCCGGCGATGGCTTCAAAGAGGACATGGTGCGTCTACATCCTGCGCTGCGGCGACGAGAGTCTCTATTGCGGCGCGACCAACGATCTGAAGAGGCGGATGCGCGCGCACGATCAGGGCCGCGGGGCCCGCTACACCAGGGGCAGGGGACCGTTTCGCCTGGCGTACTGCAGGCGCTCGCTCACCAGGAGCCAGGCGCTCAAGGAGGAGGCCAGGATAAAGGGGCTCACAAAGCGCCGGAAGGAGGAGCTGATAAGATCGAAGCGGCCACGCTCCTTCGCTTTTGACTTCCGCCGCGCCTCGCGTATATTCCATGGTCGTCTCCGAAAGGGGGAGGGTAATATGGCTCAGTGGGACAACATCCAGAAGGGCGCCAAGAAGATAATCGACGAGGGACTCAAGCTCCTCAGGTCCGGCATGAGCGAGGCCGAGTACATAGCGGAGGCCACAGCCGAGTCGACGAGGCTGCACATAATCTCCAGGCGCAACCGCTTCGACATGTACAAGGCGGTACACGATCTGGGCTACAAGGTCTACGAGGCGGCCCTCAAAAATCCCTCCGCCAAGGAGGTCGCGCTCAGCGATGGCATGAAGCGCACCATCGCCAACATAGGCAAGATGGAGGCCGAGGCCAAAAAGGCCGAGGCCAGCATATCGAAGCTCACCGTCACGAATAAGGGAAAGACGAAGCCCAGGAAGAAATCCAAGAAGAGTCAGTAGGGCAGCTTCCCGCCGGATCGCATCGCCTCGTCCAGCCGCGCCGGCGAGCTGACGAAGGCGCCTAAGCCCATCGCCTCGTCCCTCAGACCAAAATCGTCCGTTATCAGCACCAGGTCGTGAGGGTCTTTCGTCCTCTCCCGCGCGTGCTCCATGAGCATGAGGTGGATCTCGAAGTCCGCCGAGCGACCCCTGCCGGAGTAGACGACGTCCACCCCCGCGAAGCGCTCCCTGCCCTCGAGCGAGTCGTCGCCGGCGGGCCTGCCGCCTCCGTCGAAGACCACCGTGATGGCGAGCCCGGTCGCCGCGCCGTAGGCCTCCAGCTCCATGAGCAGGGCCTCGCGGCCCGCCCGAAGCCCCTCCCGCTCGGCCTCGAGGAAGCGGTCTATGCGCCGGATCACGTTGTATCCGTCTATGAGCAGGTGGGTCATATTCTGGTCGACTTATAACTAGCTGATATCACAAGTCAAATAGCTTCAACCGATACAGGATTAGTCCGCAACTTTTTTCCGCCGGTGTCGATAATACCCATGTAGCATGAAATCCCCCAAAATTGGGCAGGAGTCCATATGTTTACGAAGGATCTGGTGAAGAGGGTCATAAGGGAGGCGGCGGACGGCATCGACCGCCTCTCCGACGAGGAGTGCGTAGAGCTCATAAACGAGGGCGAGCTCACAAACGATCAGTGCAGGGCGCTCCAGCGCGTGTTCGGATACGGCGAGGACATGGCGATCGAGCCCGAGGAGATAGAGTATCTCCTGCAGGAGCGTCTGGACTTCTCGGACAAGTTCATAAGCGAGTTGACCGGCGGCCGCGGATTGAAGGCCCTGAGGCAGAGGGCGCGGTGGCTGAGCGAGGAGTACCTCAAGCCCGATCTCACCGATGACAGGCGCCTGAGGACCGGCGCCGAGATACGCAACATGGGCGAGCTGGCCACGAACGCGATGCCGGCGCTGGCGAAGATGATCGATCGGGCCAGCCTGGGCACGTGCCAGGACGTCAAGATAGCCAGGGACGCGATCTATCAGCTGGGCGAGATGGGCGACAGGCTAAGGGATATGCCATCGAAGACGGACGAGGAGCGCGCGGCAAGGGACAAGGCGCGAAGCGTGCTCGAGCCAGCGGTCGCAGCCATGGCCAAGCTGCTGGAGATGGAGATGGGCGACCCGTACGAGGACCAGCTCTCCTACATGATCGGCTCCGCGAAGGCGACCGCGATCGTAACGCTCGGAAAGATCGGCATGAAGAATGTCGCGGCGCCTGTGCTCGCCAAGATGCTCAGCGCGGAGCACAAGCCGCTTAGGCCTTTGGCCGTTGAGGCGATAATAGCGCTGGGCGCCCAGGAGCGGCTCTACGATATCATCATCGCCTGGCAGGACCTGCTCTCCAGGGCGGAGGAGGACCATGACTCCCTGGTGGAGGCCGACTACGATCTGAACGATGCCATAAAGCAGCTCTTCAAGGATTGGAAGGTCCCGGACAAACGCATCGTCCAGAACCTCATCCTTATCCTGGAGGGCGACAAGGGCGAGGACCTCAAGACCCGCATATATGCCGCGAAGGCCTTGGGCGGATTGGGTCCAAGGGCCGCCGAGGCGGACCTGGCCCTCATCGAGAGGCTCAACGCCGACGAGCCGGCCGAGCTCAAGAACGAGGTCGCAAGGGCGCTGGTGTCCATCGGCACAAAAGAGGCTTTTGCGGCGCTGCGCAAGACGAACACGGAGCCCGCCAGGAGGGCGCTAGCTGAGTCGCTCTCGAGCGACAACGCCAAGTGGCGCAGGGCGGCCGCGATCCTCCTAGGCGTCATGAATGCGCAGGACGACTTCGCCGTAGAGGCGTTGATAGCGGTCCTGGAGAACGAGGCCGAGGAGGCGGAGATCAGGAAGTTCGCCGCCGAGTCGCTCGGAAAGATCGGGCGCAAGGAGGCGCTCCCGGCGCTTACCAAGGCGTTAGCCGCCGGCGGCGAGGTGACGATAGCCTGCGCGAAGGCGATAGGCGTTTTCGGCGCGGACGCGCGCAAGGCCGTGAAGCCCCTGATCGAATCGTACAAGAGGGGCGACATCGAGATTAAGAGGGCCTGCGCCCAGGCGCTGGGCAGGATAGGCCCGCGAGCCAAGAGGGCCTACAAGCATCTGCTCACGAGCTTCGACCAGAGCGATGTAACGCTCATCGAGGCCTGCACTAAGGCGATGTTCAACATAGATGCGTCCAGGACCGTGCGAGAGATCAAGGCGATGGGCTCCAACGCGGTCTTCCTGATACCGCTTCTCATCGAGGGGCTGGCCAAGGCTAGCGACGATGTGAAGGTCGCCTGCGCCCAGGCGCTGGGTAACTTCGGCTCCAATGCAGTCGAGGCGGTGGGTCCGCTCATCGCGGCGCTGACCAACGGTTCCAAAAAGGTCAAGAAGGCCGCGGCTACGGCGCTGGGCAGGATAGGCGGGTGGGCCGGGGATGCGGTCCCGATACTCTACAGCGAGATGGAGGCGAGCGACGACGACTCCTTCAGGATGCAGGCGGTCCTGGCGATCGGGAGGATAGGGCTCGAGAGCGAGTTCACCGTGCCGGCGCTTTTGACCGCCATGTCGAGCTATTCGAAGAGGATATCGAAGAAGGCCAAGTTGGCGCTGGCGGTGTTCGACAAGGTGGAGCTCGCAAAGGCGATGGTCCCCGCCATAGGCAGCGGCAACCTGCTGGTCGCGAAAGAGGCGGCGAAGTATCTGCTCGGGATGAAAGAGGACGGCTTGGTCGCCATCCCAGGACTCATCGAGCTGCTGGACTCCGACATCGCGGAGGCCAGGATCGCGGCAGCCTACGTCCTCGGAGAGATGGGCGAGCCGGCGATCTCGGCCGTGCCCAGGCTGGAGGAGCTGACCGAGGATGAGGCGGATGAGGTGAAAAAGGCTGCGAGAAGCGCGCTGGCGAAGCTCGGCGTCGAGCAGGAACCCGAGCCGGAGCCCGCCCCTCAGCCGTCGGATACGGTCGACGAGGGATCGGGCGCGCTGCCCCCTGTCGCCCCGGAGCCCGCCCCCGAACCCGCGGTCGAGCCGCAGCCAGTTCCGGAACAGCCGGCCCAGCCGGCGGCCCCAGAGGCGCCGGCGGTCCCGACCGACATCGATGGGTGGCTTGCGTGGCTGGGCGGCTCCGATACGGTCGCAAGGCTCAAGGCGGCGAAGGCGATAGTCGAGATGGGCGGTCAGGCAAGAAAGGCCGTCCCCGGCATAACGAAGCTGTTGGGCCACAGCGATCCGGGCGTTCGCGCCGCCGCGGCCTACACGCTGGGCGAGCTGGGTGGCGTGGCCTCCAGTTCCATACCCTCACTGTACATGTGCTTTAATCTGGAGAGCGACCCTAAGGTCAAGCGCACAATGGATATGGCGCTGGGCAAACTGTCCACGAAGGACGCGATAGACGGGTGCGTCGCGGCGCTGGACTCCAAGACGGAGATCATAAGGCAGGCGGCCATCTACGTGTTGACGAGGATCGGTCCCCCCGCCGAGAAGGGCGCGGCCAAGAAGCTCATCGCGATAATGGAGGACGAGTCGCGAGGCGAACAGACCAGGGTGATGGCCATAGAGGCCTTGAAGGCGATGGGCTCGGAGCAGGCTGCGGATGCGATGGCTTGGACGTTGGCCACCGATGACCTCGCTGTCCGCATGGCGGTCGTAGGGGCCCTCGTGAGTCTCGGTGATAGGGCAAAAGCTGCGAAGGCCACGCTCGTCAAGCTCGCAGGGAGCGACGACGCGCAGATCTCCTCAGCCGCCCAGTACCTTCTCGGCAAACTTGGAATCTGAGGCGATTCCGCAGCAAGCCTGACGCCCTTGTGCTCCACTGCCCCATCTGATATCCCTTACCCTCAACTCGAGGGTAGATCATGTCACGAGACATCCATGTCGTAATCAACGGCAAGCGGCTTGCGGCTCCGGTCGAGACGCCGATATTCAAGCTCCTGGACAAGGCGCCGCATGCTGGGGAGTTCTCGCCGCTGGGCGCGGTCATCCAAAACCGCCTCGACGGCCTCTACTACAGGCTCAAGAGCGCCGCCAAGATCGAGACGGTGGACTTCTCGCGTCGAGAGGGGATGGATATATACCGCCGCACCGCCTCCACCATCCTGTACGCGGCGCTGGCCGACATCGATCCCAAGGCGTGGGTTGTGGTAGGCCAGTCCATAGCCAACGGCTACTTCTTCGAGATCCGCGGCAAGGAGGTCGACTCCAAGTTCATAGCGAAGCTCGAGCGCGCCATGCGCGGGATAGTGGCCAAGGACATCGCCATGGAGCCAGAGTGGTACACCGTCGAGCACGCGATGGAGATCTTCGAGCGGCGCGGCGACAGATCCGTGGTGAAGCTGCTCAGGCAGCGGAGGCAGGCGGAGGTCCCGCTCATAAGGCTCAAGGGCTACTTCGGTTACGCCCACGGCCCCTTCGCGTATCGCACGGGGCTGATCGATAACTTCAAGCTGCACAGCTACGAACACGGAATCGTCCTGGACTTCCCCGACGAGAGCGGAAAGCTCCACGGCAGGCTCAAGCCCGAGAAGAAGCTCTTCTCGACGTATCTGGAGACCAAGCGCTGGGATCAGCTCATAGGCACCGCCAACGTCGCCGACGTCAACGAGGCGTGCAAGGGCGGCGCCGTGGCCGACTTCGTTAAGGTCGCCGAGGCGCTGCACGAGAAGAAGATAGCGGCGATCGCCGACGAGATAGCGGCGCACCCGAACAAGAGGCTGGTGCTCATCGCCGGGCCCTCGGGTTCGGGCAAGACCACCTTCACAAAGAAGCTCGCCATCCACCTGAGGATCCACGGCCTGGAGCCGGTCGCCATCTCGATGGACAACTACTACGTCGATCGCGAGAGGACGCCCAAACACGAGGACGGCAGCTACAACTTCGAGTGCCTCGAGGCGCTGGACGTGAAGCTCTTCAACGAGCAGATCATGAAGCTGCTCCGGGGCGAGACGGTGCGCACGCCGCACTTCTCGTTCCCGCTGGGCAAGCGCGACCCGTCCAAGGCTCGCAGGATGAGGCTGGGCAAGGGACAGGTGCTGGTCACGGAGGGCATACATGGCCTCAACGACGCGCTGACCCCCGACATACCCTCCAAGCACAAGTTCAGGATATACGTCTCCGCGCTCACGCAGGTCTGCCTGGACGACCACAACAGGATATTCACGACCGACACGAGGCTGTGCCGCAGGCTGGTGCGCGACAGGCTCTTCCGCGGGACCAAGGCGGAGGAGACGATAGCGCGATGGGGCAGCGTCAGGGCCGGGGAGTGGAGCTACATCTTCCCGTTTCAGGAGAACGCCGACGTGATATTCAACTCGGCGCTCTCCTATGAGCACTCGCTGCTGAAGCCGTACGCGGAGCGCTATCTTGCGGAGGTCCCGCGGGATCACCCCTCGTTCATGGAGGCGTCGCGCCTCGTCCGATTCTTCTCCTTCTTCACTCCTGTGCTCGAGATGGAGGTGCCCGGCACCTCCATCATGCGTGAGTTCATAGGCAAGAGCACATTCAAGTACAGGTGATCGCTAGCGGTGGAACCTGTGTTTCTTGCGGGGCCTCAGGACCTTGAAGCTGCCCCGGAGGCCGTAGTCGAAGGGCCGCAGTATCGGTATGTCCAGCGCCAGCATCTTCGTGAGCACCGGGTCGTCTGCGAACTCCGATTTTATCTCCTTGGCGTACTCGAAAGGCGTGAGGATCTCCTCGATGCAGTAGTTGTAGTAGTCCTCGTCCTGGCGCTTCAGATCCGGCAGGACCTCGCAGCAGTCGGCGAGCATCTCGGCCAGCGCCGCGGTGAACTTCTGACCCTCCTCGTTTGAAAGACCCAGGAAGTGGTCGATCAAAAGCCTTCCGATTATGAGCCTCATGTCCCGGACCGACTCGGCCAGCGTCTCTATAGGCTTGCCCTTGGCGCGCTGGGATACGTAGAACTCGAACATCGTTATGAGGTTCTTGACCTCGGACCTCACGGGCACAAGCGGCGCCCTCATCTCGTTGGATTCCTTCATATAAAAGATTGTAGCAGATAGCCCCCCTCGCATAAAGTGATTCCGGCCCGGGAGCGGAAGGGGGGCCAAAACCGCTCCGGGCCGGAGATCGTTACGGGGGAAACGTCTATTCTATTTTCCGCCCGTGCCAGGTCTTACCGAGCTGGTCTTTCCGCTCACGGTCACGTAGGGGGTGATCTTGGCCAGGAGCCTCTCCCCTATGCCCTTCACGTTGGTGAGCTCCGCGGTCGATCCGAAGGGCTTTTGCTGTCTGTACTCCATGATTGCCTTGGCCTTGGCGCTGCCTATGCCCGGTATGTCCATCAGCTGTTCCATGCCTGCCGTGTTGACGTTTACCGGAAAGGCGGCCGTAGCAGCGGTTGCGGTGCACTGGCTTGCCACGGCCAGAATCGCCAGAAGCCCCAGTACAGCGTACATCCCCTTCATTGAAAATCTCCTAAGCATATGCTTCTCCTTTCCTATGCTCCGTTGGAGCCCTGAGAGGGTTTTCTGCGCTCGCGGATCTGAATCTTGCCGTCGCGCGGATAGACGTCCAGGAGCGCATTTATCGACCCGTCACGGTTTACGAATGCGGATCCGATCTTCACCCACCTGGACTTTCCGTCCTTGCCCTCGATTATATTGAAGACTTCCCTCGGCGTGTTGTCGCTCATCTCAACTCCTCCCTCCGTTGTACGATCGATCGTCGGTATTGGGGATAGCAAGGAGCGTGCCAGGTTCGAGTGGATCGGCAAGTCCTCGATAGGTATGCGCTATCGGATTATGGGTAGGATTGGTTCGTCTGATTTGGTGCCAAGAAAGTGTGCGGTGTGCACAGAAAGTGGTCGGTCACGCTCCACGATCGGCGACGTAGCTCGCGAGCTCCACGAGCGAACGCAGTTCGGGGCATTGCCCCATCCCGGCCAGCGCCTCGCGCGCCATGTCGCTGTGCTCCCGGGCCAGCCGCCGCGCGGCAGGCCTGCCCCCCACGAGCTCCACGTTGCGGGCCGACACGGGGTCGATATCGCTTCCGGATGAGTCGATGATATCGTCGGTGAGCTGAAAGGATATGCCCAGGCAGCGGCCGTACTCGGCCAGCCACGCCTCCGCCTCCTCTCCGGCCTCGCCCACTATGGCGGCCAGCCTCCCGGAGGCCGAGAAGAGCGAGCCGGTCTTTCCCTCCATCATCGAGATGCACGAGCCCCTGTCCATGTCGGGCATCGTCTCCATCATCTCGCCCATGGTCGTGGCGCGCGCCGCCTTCGTCAGCTCCTCGATCAGGCGTCGTCCTCCGACGGCTATCGCCAGATCGGACGCCTCGCACCAGAGCAGATCGCCCATCAGCACGCTGGCGCGGTTGCCGAATCTCGCGTTGGCCGATGGGCCGCCCCTGCGAGCGCTGGCTTCATCTATTACGTCGTCATGAAGCAGCGACGCCGTGTGTATGAGCTCGATGGAGGCGGCGATGCTGACGAGTGCCTCGCGCCTTTCGGAATAGGAGCCGTTGGATAACGCCTTCGACGCGAGCAGGAAGATCGCGGGCCGGATTCTCTTGCCGGACAGGCCGGCGACGTGTGCGCAGATGGGCCAGACGTGGGCAGGTCCGCGGCGGGACCCGCGCTCGATGAGCCTGTCCATCGTCGCCATCTCGCCGGCGACGGGCCGTGTTATCGTATCCAGCATGGGGCGGAGTTTGCGCAGCCTGGGCCTTTCTTGTCAATGGCGCCATGCTGTGTTACTAGCCCTGCCATGAACGGATGTCTCGTGGTCCACGGCCTCACCGGCACGCCCGCCACCGCGGTCTCCCTGAGGGACGCCCTGCTCAGGGCGGGCTATTGCGTCTCCTGCCCGTGCCTCGCCGGACACGGCGTCTCGGTCGACGAGCTGGCCGCCTCGACGTGGCGCGATTGGTACCACACCGTTCGCGTGGCCTTCGGTGAGCTTCGCAAGGACGTGGAGCGCGTCTACTACGCAGGGATCTCGCTAGGGGCCCTGTTGGGCTTGAAGCTCGCCATGGACGAGGGGTGGGGCGTGAGGGCCATGGCCCTGATGGCCACGCCGGTCTGTCTCGGGACGCTGGAGGGGCTCATGGTCCCGCTGGTCAGGTACTCCCCCCTGCGGTGGCTGATAAGGTCGGTGCCCAAGGACTTCGAGCGCAGCGTCGCCGACCCGGATGGACGCCGCAGGTACGAGGAGTCCTCGCTGCCGTCCATACCCACCAGAGCGGTCTTCGAGATATCGGATCTGCAGCGGGAGGTCATGGCGGGTCTGGGCAGGGTGACGAGCCCCATCCTCATGTTGCACAGCATGGACGATGCCGTCGCCCCGCCCAAGAACGTGGAGATGGTGAAAAAGGGCGTATCTTCTGATATAGTCGAGGAAAAGTATATGCCCAGGGCGCGGCACGTCCTCACCATGGACTACGGCAAGGAGCGGGCCGCGGAGTCGGCGGTGGATTTCTTCGGAAGGTTCGCTTGATACTTTGGGGGTGGCGATGAAAAGCTTTCTCTGCATCTTAATTCTGATTGCGATCTTTGCGCCATGCAGCGCATTGGCTCGCGGCATAGTGGAGCACGACGTGGGCCCCGGAGGCCGGAAGCCGGTGCAGATGTCCAAGGCCGAGGTCGAGACCGAGTCTGCAGAGGTCGTCGTTGTCGACGAGCAGCTAGAGACGGAGGGGCCTCCGCAGCCGGAGGGGCCGGCTACGCCGTCCAACGTGATGATCTACGACCGCTGGGGCCGCTTCCGCGCCGGTCTCATAGGGCCGGGCTTCGCGGCGGCGAACAAGGGTCCCGGCGCCATGATGACGATGGGCCTGGAGGGCGAGTACTTCATCTTCGAGAGGCTCTCCGCCGGCATGCAGGTGAGCGTGGCCACCGAGTTCGACGACTACGCCATACTCGACATACTGCCGTTCGCCCGCTACACGTTCGACCTGCACAGCCATCCGAGATGGTCGCTCTACGTGCAGGGCGGAGTGGGCGTGGCGCTATACAACGGCAAGCATGCGGCGGCCGACATAGCCATACCCGGCGGAGGCTTCTGGTATCAGTGGACCGACCACCTGTCTGTCGGCGCAGATGCCTGGTTCCATGTCTTCGTCAGGGGGCAGACTGCGGTCGGATTCGCTCTGGCTCCGGCCGTCAGGTATCAGTTCTGAATGGCGCCGGGGATGTGAGGCACATATGGAAAGGGTCCTTCTGATCTTCGACTACGACGGCGTGCTCGTGGACACAACCGAGTTCCTCGAGGATGAGATCCACCACAAGCTGGACGAGTTGGGCTACGACATACCGTGGTCCGGCGACGAGATGAGAAATCTCTTCGACGAGAACATCATCGTCGCGCTCATAGAGAGGGGACTTAAGCCCAAGGACATGTGCGAGATATGGGAGCACATCCAGAAGGCCTCGAAGACCAGCGACGTCAGCCTGTGCACTGGCGTAAGGCCGATGCTCGACAAGCTCGCTGAGCGCTGCGACATGGCGATAATCTCCTCAAACTCCACGGAGACGATAAGGGATGTGCTGGCGAAGCACGGGGTGCTCCAGCATTTCTTCGCGATCTCCGGGGGCGACGAGGAGATGGGCAAGGTCGGCCGCATGCGAAAGTGCATGTCCAGCTGCGGCGCCAAGGTCCAGAAGACCTTCTACGTCGGCGACACCGTGGGGGACATCAAGGAGGCCCACGAGGCTGGCGTGGCCGCCGTGGGCGCCGCATGGGGCCTGCACCCCGCGGAGAGGCTGGCCAGCGCCCAGCCCGAGATGATCGTCAACGACCCTCAGGAGCTTGTGGACTTTGTGGAGGCGTTTTCCCCTCCCCCCCAACCCAAAGATCGATGAGCGAAGCCAGCTTCGCCTCTATTACGACGTCGCCGTCAGTCGCCTTCATAGTCATCCCGCCAAGCACCGCCCCCAGGCCGCCGTCGCCCTTGGGTTCCTGCTGGATCGTCATCAGCGAGCGTATCCCTTCCAGCAGCATCATCACGCTCTGCGCCTTCTCGTCGTCGTCGCAGGGTATCCTCACTGTCACGAGCGTGCCATCCGGGCTGGTGATGTATGCGGCGTCCGGCAGATACATCTCCTCCGGTGCCGAGCGCCTGAGCCTCTCGCCTATGGCGATGTAGCCCACTATCGTCTGGTCCTTAGCGACCATCTGCACCTTTGTTGGTTCCGGTTTTTTCTCATACATCGCCAGAAGCGATGCGCGGTCTCCGGCGGCCAGGTGCGTCCCGTCCAGAAACATGAAGCCGAACGGGTCGCGCGAGTCGCTCTCGGTGTAGATCGTGGTCCACTCCAGGTTCTGCGCGGCCACGCCCGAGTGCCCGGCCGACATGGCGGAGCGCACGGCGGGCAGGAGCGTCTCCTCGTCGAAGCCGCCCTGAGCCAGCAAGGCGATCTCCGAGCGCGATCTCATCTCGCCGAGCCGCCCCAGCACGCACAGAAGCCCTATCGAGCCGGGTTCCTCCATGAGCGCTGATATGAGGTCGGCGACGACCCCGCTTCTGCCCTCGGCCACCCGCGTCAGGCTCGCCGCGAGCTCCTGATTGGCCAGCGCCTTCGGCACGTCGGCAGCCACGAAGAAGTCCGCCCCGGCAGGGATCCATCGCGCAAGCTGCGCCATCTTCGTGTCGGTCGGTGCGGTCGCGTCGTAGCCCGGCGCCTTGAAGATGTGGCTGGAGTCGCTGATCAGGAACAGGATGCCCACCAGTATGACGACCAGGGCGCCGATGTGGATGAGAAAGCTCGTCCTCTTTTTCATGAGGAGCCCTCCTTGATCCATCCCTCTACCAGCGAGGTGATGGCGTTTCTCGCCTGCGATGCGAAGTACTCCACCCTTGGCAGCTTGAGTATGTCCGCTGGCCTTCTGACGAGGTGGGAAGCCAGGGCCACGCCGTCGGTCTTGCCCTCGTCGTCCATCGCGCTCTCCAGGTCCGGGAACTCGTAGTCCAGCGGGTCCAGCACGGAGCGGATCACGACGAAGGGGATGGAGAGTTCGCCCGCAGCCCTCGCCAGCGCTGAGCTCTCCATATCTATGGCGACCGACTCGTGCTGGGTTCCCAGAAACGCCTTGTCGAACGGCTGCCGCGCGACGGAGTCGACGGTGACGAGCCCTGCCCTGCGGCTCCTCACCCCCCGTGCCTTGAGGAAGGCCTGTGCTTTTTCGGCCAAGGCCCCGTCGGGCGCGAAGCGTTCGTTTGTGGCCGCGTCAACTATGGGGTCGCCCAGGACGAAGTCGCCGGGCTGCAGGTCGGGGGAGGCGCCGCCGCAGTAGCCAACATGCAGGAGAAGCTCCGGCCGGAAGTTCTCCGCCATGTAGCGCGCGGCGGCCTCCATCGCGCGACCGCCTATTCCGGAGCGCACCAGCAGAAGCGGCCTGCCCTCGTAGGTTCCCCTTATGAACATCGAGGGACGCAGGTGTATGCGGGAGTCGACCGACATGCGCGAGCGGATTATGCGCACCTCGTCGTCGAGGGCTGCGATCACGGCGAGCGGGACAGGGTGCATGTGACCGTTTTATGGGTCAACGTTTGGGAAGTCAATCGGCGTTAGAACAGCGTCCACCTGGCCATGGTGAGGCCGTCCTTGAGAGAGGACGTGGCAGCCAGCGCCACCGTAGGCTCGAAGCCGCAGTGACACATGCAGTTGGCGCAGCGCGGGTCCCGGCCGGGGCCGTAGCCATCCCAGCGCACGTCGTTCATGAAGGACTCGAACGTCTCGTGGTGCCCGTCGGTGATGAGGTAGCAAGGCGCCTTCCAGCCGCAGACGTTGTAGGTGACGTTGCCCCACGGGGTACAGTCGTACTCGCGCATGCCTGCCGCGAAGTCCAAGAAGAGCGGGGTCTGCCAGACCCTCTTCCCGCGTCCGGTCTCGCGGAGCGCGGTGAACTTCTCCTTTATCGCCTCGCGAGTGAGAAACACCGACTGGTCCTCCACGTCGGAGTAGTCGAAGCCCGGCGACAGCAGCATGCCGTCCACCCCCAGCCCTTCGAGGTATTCGAACAGCGCCTTTATCTCCTCGGTGTCGGTCTGCCTGTAGACGGTGGTGTTCGTGCAGACGGTGAAGCCGGCCCTCTTGGCCGCGACTATGCCCGCCACTGCGCGATCGAACGCGCCGGGCTTCTCGACTATCGTGTCGTGCGTCTTCGCGAGCGCGTCCAGGTGGACGTTGATGTTGAAGCGGCTGTGAGGCTTGAAGAGATTCAGCTCCTCCTTCAGCGCCCAGCCGTTGGTGCACAGGTAGACCACCCTGCCCCTCTCGAGGATCTGGCTCACCAGGGCGGATATCTCGGGATAGATGAGGGGCTCGCCGCCGCATATCGAGACCACGGGAGCCCCGCAGTCGTCCACCGCCTTCAGGCACTGCTCCGGCGTGAGCATCTGCGACATCTGGTCCTTATACTCGCGTATCCTGCCGCATCCGGAGCACGTCAGGTTGCAGGCGTGCAGCGGTTCGAGCATGAGCACCAGCGGGAAGCGGTCCTTGCCCGACCTCTTCATGCGCCTTATGTAGCGGGCGACGGCCAGGGTCTGTCCTAGCGGGAATCTCATAGTGGGCGCGGTCTGTAGCACGGAAGCCGGCCGATTACAATCGGTAGTTGCGGTTTGGCCCCCGAGGGGCTATCTGAATGGGATGACGAGGGCCCCGAAACCCCGCGGAGGCTCGCCCTACGCCGCTTTGGCGGTCTACGGGGCGGCCGGGCTCCAGCTGGCCGTATCCGTCGTGGCGGGGCTCCTGATAGGCACCTACCTTGACGGCAGGTTCGGGTCGGGGCCCTGGCTCGCAGTCGCGGGGTTGATTTTGGGTTTCGCGGGCGGCATGACCAATCTCATCATGATGGTGAGGGCCCTGGATCGGGGCGGCGATGGAGGTTCGGATGAGGGGTGAGGTCTCAAGGCTTGTCATCAGGGTCTTCGCTATCTCGATCGGCCTGGCCTGCGCGATGGCTCTGGCGGGGTTCGTTATCTACGGGCCGAGGACGGCCCTGTCTGTCGGGGCGGGGCTCGTGGTGTCCATGGCCAGCTTCGGCGTGCTCGTGGGGCTGGTCCATCGCTCGCTCAGTGGCTGCTCGGGCGTCGGCATGGGACTGATGGTGGGCCTGGGCCTCGTCAAGCTCGCCATCATAGGGGCGGTGCTGTGGTGGCTGGTGAGCAGGGGGATGGTGGGCCCGATGGCCTTCATGGCCGGGTTCTCGGCGATGGTGGTATCGCTCGTATTCGAGGGGCTCCGTTCCGGTAGGCGAAGGGAGGGCGAAGGCTAGGTCAATGCATGAGCCGTCCGTCATATCGTGGCTCGTCGAGCACCTGGGGCTGCCCCGGAGCTGGGCGGGCCCCTACGAGCATGTCGTCACCTCCGCCTTCGTCGCCCTGCTCATCCTGGCCGCGGCCATGCTGGCGCACCGAAAGCTGCGCGACATCTCCAAACAGCTGATACCCGATGGCTTCGTAACGATAACCAACATACTGGAGATCACGAGCGAGGCGGTGTTGAGGCTCATGGAGGACATCATGGGCCCGATCGCCAAGAGGCACCTGCCGCTCATCGGGTCGCTTTTCATCTACCTGTTGGCGTCCGACCTGATAGGCGTGATACCCGGCTTCTCCTCCCCTACCGAGAACATCAACACGAACCTCGGCTGCGCGCTGGTGGTCTTCGTCTACTACAACTACGTGGGCATACGGGAGCAGGGCCTCAGGCGATACCTCAGGCACATGGCCGGTCCGGTGATATGGCTCGCCCCGTTGCTCATGACCGTGGAGGTCATAAGCCACATAGTGAGGCCGATATCCCTGTCGGTGAGGCTCATGGGAAACATAGCCGGTGACCACCTGGTCCTGGGGATCTTTCAGGACCTGGTTCCGCTTTTGGTGCCGATCATATTCATGGGGCTCGCCATCTTCATCTCGGTCATGCAGGCATTTGTCTTTACATTGCTTTCCATAGTATACATACACATGGCGCAGGGCTCCCAAGCGGAGCCGGTCTGAAGCGGAGGTGGAAATATGAAGAGGGTGTACGGTTTTTTGGCGGGCATCGTCACATCCCTGGTTCCTGGCATCGCCTTGGCTCAGGAGGCGGTAGCCGAGGCCGCCGGCATGGCCGATAGCACGAAGGCCGCACTCGCAATCAGCGCGGGCCTGGCTATAGGCATCGCCGCTGCTGGCGGAGCATTCGGCCAGGGCAAGGCCGCCTCGGCGACGCTCGAGGGGATCGCCCGCAACCCGGAGGCCGCCAGCAAGGTGATGACGCCCATGATCATCGCCCTGGCGCTCATCGAGTCGCTCGTGATCTACGCGCTGGTCATAGCGTTTTTGCTTCAGGGGAAGATCTAGAAGGCCGTGATCCGTGATCCGGTGCGTTTTGGATTTCGGATTTGGAATTTTGGATTTGTTTAGGATTTAGTGCTTAGGATTTCGTTTTTTCCTTCTCATCAGGTGTGGCGGAATCGGCCTCTTCTCGTCTATCGGTCTGCCCGAGAGCTCCAATATGATGTCGAAGTCGTCGGAGGCGTTGGCGTCCTCCAGTATGGCCTTCGATCGTACCCTCTCCCCGCACCTCTGGCACTGATGCAGGATGACGTACTCCTTCTTCGTGTGCGTGTAGATTCCGATCGGCCTTAGCATGCCCTTGCACGGGTTGGCCCTGTCGCCCGGATTTATGTCCACGTGCTTGGACCAGAGGCAGTAGGGACAGTGGTTCCGGGGAGTGGTTCCGGAGGTAGGCGGCACCCTCCTGCCGCAATAGTCGCAGATGAAACCCTCGTTGACGACCTTGAATCGCTTTGTCTTCAGAGGCATCGTGATGATAATGCAGCGGCTTTTATTGCAAGTCAACCGGCTGAGGCAGGCCTATCGCTTGCGCATGTACTTGTATCTCACCTTTGTTTCGTTTGGATCCTTTATGCTCTTAATCCGCTCTCCGTAGAGCGGGAACTTGAAGGTCCGGATCGAGACGCTGCGCCATAGTCCTATGTCGAAGCCTGTCTTGATCTCCACCGCTATCAGCGAGACGTCATCGGGCAGGGAGTTGCTGCCGGCAAGCTTCGACGCTATGCGCTTTGCCTGCACCTGCATCCGCTTCTCGGGCGTGCCCGCGTCGACGTACGCGCTTGCCTTCAGGGTCTTTCCGTGGCCGTCAAGCCTAAGGCCCCTCAGCTTCGGCATGGACCCGCTGATCAAACCGACTAGCTCTGCATCGCTCCTTAGACGCTCGTCGGTCATCATGTGCCACGCCCTGGCGCCCTGGAGCGCAACGGCCAGGATCGCAAGGACAGCGAAGGCCGTGTAGGCGACCTTCGCCGAATGCGGAGGGATCTTGCGCTCGCCCTTTCGCCTCAGGACGACCGTGCCCATGAGAAGGTCGTGGCCGCCCCTGTGCGCGGGGTGTAGCGGTGTTATGGCTATGACTGATAGAGCGGCCACGACGCCGATCAGCTCGAAGAACAGGATCAACGGATCGTGCGAATCGGAAAGCCGGGAGATCTTGAACGCAGCGAACGCCAGCACGAACGGAACGAGACGCAAAAATGCGTCAATGATCTTAGGCGATTCGCCGTCCAACCTCTGCACCTCTATGTCCATGGTCCTCTTGCCAAGCGTCGTGCCGAATGAGACCTCGCTGTCGAAGAAGCCGAAATATATGGCGGCCACGACCATGCCGACCCACCAGAAGCGCTCGTCCAGAAACGTGAGCTTCGGTCCGAGCGTCTTGGCGAGCCCTAGCCCCAGCACGGCCAGGATCGCGCAGTCCAGCAAAAAGGCCACGATTCGCCGCGGGACGGCCTTATAGGCGGGTGCTCCGCTCTCCCTCTCCGCGACCTTGCTGGACGCCACGTGCTGGCTGTGTATCTGGATCGCGAGGCGCTCATCCCTGCCCGGTATGGGGCTGATCTTATCCACGACGGTAGATTAGCACGCCCGGGGCCTGGCTGCAAAGCCCGCGGGAGGGTGCCTCGGGCTGGACAAAAGGGCGCCCATAATCTAGTGTCCCTGGGATACGGAGATATA
>Ga0180430_10000807_pt1 | contig 33139 bp, 39 predicted proteins | sample SS_ome_9_FD_132999 | JGI IMG/M metagenome (GOLD analysis project Ga0180430, IMG submission 132999) | Hypersaline lake sediment archaeal communities from the Salton Sea, California, USA - SS_1_S_2 metaG | ecosystem: Environmental > Aquatic > Non-marine Saline and Alkaline > Hypersaline >... | reverse complement strand
TGGTAGCTTTCCTAAACGCCATTGTTACTCGATTATAAAGAGCGTATTTTCTAAATAAAATCTTGATTTTTTCAATTTGAGAAGATTGTGATGATCCTTTTCTAGATAGCAAACCATTTAGAACCTTTACAATTCCATCTCTAGAATTTTCGATAATTAAATTTCGACCCTTTTTGGGTACTTGAGGAAGTGCTTTTTTCAGTAGATAATACAAAATTGGTTTGCAATCTTTAAATGAAGCTTGGAAATCAACTCTACTATTTCTTCTAGTATTTGAACTAAGATGATCAATGGTAACTGTAAGTAAATTCATAAAGACATATCGCCAGATAGGATCAGATAGAGAGCGAATTAAGTTTAATGCAATTCTATCTGTTTGTCTTTCTGAAGAAATACCTTGCAAAACATGTGTTCCATAGGTTTAATCTTTTCCAGCAAAAGCATATGTAAATGTATGGTATAAAGATAATGAAGAAACCTTAATTATTCCTTTTATAGGTGAAAGCATAGTAGATGGTTTTTCAAATTTTAAACTAGGAGGGAGAGAGGATGCAGAAGATTTTTTTACACTAGTTAGAAGATCATATATAACTCTTGATAAGTAGATGGCAAGTTTGTTTATCGCTATATTTTTTTGTTTTCTTCCTTCTTCTCCAAGAGGAGCTGCTTAGAGCCTTGAACGATTAAAAATTGTATCTGCTTGAAAAAAGTTTTGCTTTCTTTGATAGGTTTTTAGTAATTGATTCCCTGTAGCAAAAACAACTTCTCCTTTATCTATACCATAACCTTGAGGGTCAATTTCTAATGTATCTTGATAGCCAAGAGCATCTAAAGATAAAAGACAAACAGCTCTTGGATCAGTTAATTGATCTACAACGTATGTTCGCAATACACTTGCTAGAGCGTTTTTTAAAATACTTTTAATCTCCAGCCAGTAAAGAAGATGAAAGCATTCTTTACTTAAATACTTTCCTAACGAGACAAATATTCCTGTTTCTATATGATCTGTATTTTGATACCAATGAGCAACTCTTTGAAAACAACAACTTTTAAATGTTCTTGGCTCGATTAATCCTATAAGGCGTTCTGCTACTTCTCAAAGTCGTATATTTGTTTGATGATCTAATCTTTCTTGGTAGTTTCTTTGGCTTAAGCCTAGAGTTTTTGGAAATCCTCTCGGCACAATATGTTCGTTTTCTAAAATATCTAAACGAAAGATTTCTTTTTCTACATCAGATAGATCAGCGGGCATTCTTCTTTCAATTAACAAAAAAAAGAGCTTTAGAAAAAAGTCAGAAACACAAAAGCTTAAGAAGGTTAAGACAGTAGAAACTGAAGAATTAAGAAATAAAATAACTACAACAATAGATAAAGCATTAAAAAATAAGAATAAATATATGTTTTTTACTGATTTTAAACTTAAAGGGAAACTTACAGACAATAAGCTTAAGAACTTTATTCGTATATATTACGGAAACATCAAAAGTTTAGATATAAGCAAATGTGATGCAAATGAAGTGACTAAAAGTGGGCTTTATAGATTTTATTACACTTACATGGGGTCATATTCATTAACATACCTAAAACTTTTCCCTACAACTTTAGAAAATGACCTTCCTTATCTAAAAGATTTTGTAAAAGGAGAGGCTGAGTTTAAAGCTATTGGAATAAACACACCTTCTGATGTTCTTACGAAACCTGCGCTACCCATTAAGATCAAACCTTAACGTCTGATAATATATATTATGTTGCATTAAGCGTTTTGAACTTTTGCAATAGTTAGTATTATTGATATACTGCTAGCCTTGCATTGATAAATAGGAACAATAGATGCCAAAAGTAAAGAAAAGACTATTCGTAGAAACCTCTCATAATGTAAATCCTCCCAAATCGAAGAAGGCCCGAAAAACCGAAGAGGTAACCCAAAGCATTCCTTTTCCATTTTACAACCTCCCTCGTGATCTAGATCCTACAATTTACAGCTTTTTACTAGCATCCGATATATCAAAAGCGGCAAGAACTTCTAAGCTATTCTATTCAAATATGAACTTCTTAACTCATTTTACAGCTCCCTGCAGCTTCACTGATAATGATTTAATAAAACTAATAAAAAATTGTCCCAATATTGCTTATCTAGATTTATCAAAATGCAAGAAAATAATCACCAAATCAACTGAGTTTATCTCCAGACTTAGAAAATTAGAAACCCTTAAACTTGAAGGATCTCATCAAATTGACAATCAAGTGTTTAAGAAAATTGCACAGAATTGTTTATTACTTTGACACCTTGAAATTAATCTATGTACCTCTATCGGAGTTGAAGGTTTTAAGTACCTTTCATCTCTTAAAAACTTGCAATCTTTATTACTTAATGATTGCAGCCAAATTGATGATAAAATCATGCTGTGTTTTAAAAACTTAACGATAAAGCATTTGAAGCTTACTCGTAATAACGCAACAGATAAAGGGTTTAAATACCTAGGAACCTTAAAAAATTTAAGGACTTTAGATATTAAGTACATGAGAAATTTAAATGATAATTGTTTAAAGCAAATTAAAGATCTAAAACTTACAAGCCTTTCTCTTAGTGGAATACACTTTTCTTCTGCATCTAATATTACTAATATAGGTCTCAGTTATATTGGAAATATACATACTTTACAGGAATTAGATATCAGAGATTGTGATAAAATAACATTTCAAGGTTTTAAGCATTTAACCTCGCTTTTAAAGCTTCAAACTCTCGATGTAAGAAATAGTTCGTTTTGTAATCATGACCTTGGTTTTATACAGAATCTCCCTCTTAAAAAGCTCAATCTTTCAGGAACTCTCGTTGATTTAAATGCTATTAAAAATTTCCAACTATCAAGAAGGTCTATCGTTCCTCAGGTTTCATTTGATAATTCATTTTAATTCTCTTAGCTATAATCGCATAACAGAGAAATTAACTTGCAACACATGCTCAGAAGATTTAAGCTTAAATATTGAAAATGAACATTTAAAACGTGAACTTATTAACCTTAAAATGAGTTCTTTAGTTATGGATGGTAATATTACCTTTCACATGGGGCGCAATTTTAGAAATGGATATTAAAGACATTCCCCTTCTATTTTCTGGTGACATTCTTGCCTTCATCAAAAAAGTTAAAACCTATGTAAGGCATATACTCTCTAATGAAATGGCTCTTTGTCTAAAAAGAGAACGTTTTTCATATGGAAAATACTCTTATCCCCTTCATATTGTAGTGTTTGAACACCCTAATAAATTAGGATATTTCTCAAGCTCATTTTATGAAATTGGTATTAACAAAGCTCTTATGTTTGTAAGAGATGAAAAGATTTTATTAAATGTTATACGCCATGAAATAGCACACTATTTAACCTTCATTGAGTATGGTGACAGTGTTAATGCTCATGGAAAAGAATTTAGAGGTATTTGTGATAAATATAACTGGGGTAAAGATGTTTATCTTTCATCAGTACCTTTTTCAAAAGATGACTTATTAATAGAAAAAAAGACAAACGAGAGAATTCTAAGAAAAATAGAAAAGCTATTGGCTCTATCTTCATCTTCTAGTATTAATGAATCAACTCAAGCTGCTTTAAAAGCTAATGAGCTTTTACTTAAACACAATGTCGATGCAATATCAAATAATGAAGACTTCGTTCTAAAAAGAATTTTGTCTACGAAAAGATCAACAATTAAGTTACAGGCAATATCAGATATCTTACGCTCATTTTTTGTCTATCCAGTACTAAACCACTCAAAAAAAGGAATCTACTTAGAAATTTCAGGAAAAATGATTAATGTTGAAATTGCTGAGTACGTAGGATATTTCCTTAATAATAAAATGGAAGAGCTTTGGGATAAAACTAAAAAAGAAAAAAAGCTTAAAGGCCTCACAGCTAAAAACTCTTTTTTTAGAGGCCTTGCCAAAGGATACTTAGATAAAATTTCAATCTGCAATACCCAAAATGGAAATACTAGAAAGATTCTTGTAATAGAAAAGCAACTAGAAACACAAGTAAAGCTTATCTACCCAAAGTTAAAAAGCTCAAAAGCATCTTACAAACACCATGAACTGGCAAATCAAGCTGGTAAAATTGCAGGCAATAACCTGCAGATACAAAAAGGTATTAAACCTACTTCTTCACCCCAAAAAGGTTTCTTGCTGAAACAAGTATAACTTTACCATGCTTATCATACCCATTTTCAACTAAATGTAGTCTTTTTGCACACTTTTTAATATGCATACTCATTTCAGTTCTAAAATTATGCTAACAGTAAAGACAAAATTCAGGGCTTGAAGATGGAGAATTTTCATTTTGGCATTTTTGTTTTTTCTTAGGATTTACAGGAATACCTACGCTTTCATAAAGTCCTAGTTTTTCTTTTTTTGTAGTTTTTCGTAGAAATTCAAATGCGCTAGGATCAAAGGGTACAATCATCCCAGTTGGTTTAGGAATAGACATAATTTAACCTGATTTAATGGATTTAAAAACCAGGAAGATAAAAAAACTGCAATTTTACTCAATGTTTTTTTCAAATAAAGTAAGCGATTTTATACCGCCTAGTAAAAGAGGTAGTTTTTTTGCTTCATCTAAAGACACCCAAGTAAAATCAGTATGTTCATCTGATAGTTTGACTTTTTGAGATTTATAGCCATCATATAAATATAGATGAAGTGTGTAATCACAAAAATAGGGATTAATTACATATAATGTTTGGCTATGAATAACTCTTGGTAAATCTATTTTAATACCAGTTTCTTCATATACCTCTCTTATTACAGCTGATTGTGGAGACTCATTTTTTTCTACTCTTCCACCTGCTACTCCCCATGTAAGCTCTGAATTTCTCCCCTTAGCTTTTTTTAAAAAGAGATACTTATCATCACTTTTAATATAACAACCAACTACTGAAGTTGACGGATTAAACCCTTCAGGTTTACTTTCACTAACTGAAATATTTTTTTCTTTAGGATCTATCATATATGTAAGCTTTAAATTTATCGTAACTATTTTAGCTTAAGACTTTTTAAAAATCTATAAAGGGACAGTTCCAACTAAAGCGTTGTGATCAGATAAAGAAGCTGAAGGGTTGTTAAGGTCATAAGCCTTAGTAGAGTAAACACGTGTTTTTGGGTAAAAGATTTTTTTATTAGACTTTGGATCTTTTTTTAGAAATGAAAAATAGTCTATATACTCATCATCAGAGTTTATTCCATTTTCTCTTTCTTTGCGGAATGCTTTCCAAAGATACTTTGTTAAAAAATTTGTACAGGTTGGTAAGTTATAAGAGTAGGCATGATGAAAATGAGAAGATAATGGAGTGTTTTTATATTCATTGCTTTCCCATTCTATATTTAAGTCCCCTACTAGCAGTATTGGAATATCTTGATTAAGTTTTGAGGACAAGATCTCATTTAGTTGATTTTGTCTTGCTTTAGCTCCATCTTCTCCATGTTGTAAATGAGTTGCAATAATTTGGAGTTTAGGTTTGTTATTTGAATAGACTAGAAAAGAAGCAAAGCCTTTTTTCTGCCATTTACTTTTATTTGTCTTGGCTTGAAATTCAGTAAATTTAAAGTCTTCTATAGGAACTTTAGAAGCTACAAAAAGGCCGCTATTAGACCCTATAAAGCTCACTTTGCCCATATGAGTGTAAAATGTCGCATACTCATGTTTTAACCCTTCTATAAGCTTGTTACAAAAGTCTGTATCAAAAACTTCTTGTAAACAAAGAATGTCAGGATCTACATCTATAATTTTTTGAATTATAGAATCTGCACGTTTTTCCCATTCTAAAACCCCAGCACGAGAGCGTTCCATTCCCCAACCTATGCCTGCTACATTCCAGCTCATCACTTTTGCTTTATGAAGGTTTTTCTCTTCTTTTTTGTTTCCATAAACCAAGCAGTAAGAATAAAGTTGGCTATAAGTTCCCAAGCACCTAATTCCAACCCCAAGACCTGCAAGCGGAACTGAAATAGGTCCTATTCCAAATAGTTTTAGCGAATGAAAAAATCTTGCCAATAGCTCTTTTTCAGTTGTATCACTAAAATCATATTCGCCTATCAGCATAGGAGATAAGATCCTATGAACATAACTTGAACACCAAGAAGCTGGGTTTTTCAACTTTGAAGAGAAGGTGTAAAGATTACTTGTTAACTTATCTCTTTTTAAACGAGCTTCTTCTTCTGATACCTGGTACTCCATATGAGTTGGAGGAGTATCAGGCATCTCTACTGGAATATCTGCTAAAAACATTTATGTTTTTATTTTATCGATAGCAAAATTGATAGTTGAATAAAAGACTTTTTACCATTCATAGGGTTTTGTACCTATTTAGATACTTTTCCCAGAGCAAAGGATAAGTTTTTTCGATATGTTCATCGACAGTGTATAAAACATCCTTAGGAAAATTTTTAGAATGGTAGATAAGCTGCCTATTGGATTTACCATGGTGTGATCTAGCTTTGTAAGAATTATAGGCTTTGCCAATCTGTTCATAGTATGATTTATAAAACTCATCCAGATCTATAGGTTCCTCATCAAAAAATTCAATAATTTTACTAATTGTCTCTTCTGGGTACTGAACAAAATCTTCATAGTAGATTAATAGCTTTGTGGATTCATTCTCCCAATTTTCAAAATATTGTAGATTAGTAATATAAGATTTAAATGAGTCTTGATATTCTTCATTTACACTATTAATAACATCAAAAACAAATCCTCTTACAGAATATTTATTCTGGCTTACAAGACATTCTTTATAATTTCTCAAGATTAAGATTAGCTTATTGCAACTCTTATCAATTTTATCCATACAGGACCTTACTATATGAGTCCTGTACATTGTTGGCCTTGAGTTATCCAATTTTAACTCTAAAAGATTGATTTGATATCCTTTTGCATTAAATGGATCATGAAGTCTTCTAACAGGTTTTCTAAATAGTAACTGTGTGGTCACGATAAACATATTAGTACCTGATCTGTGGTACGTTAATAGGAATTGTGAGTTTTTAACTTTTTCGATATTAAATTCTTTTTCGTCTCTTGGGTAGACACTAACAACCATCATCAGAAATATTGAAAAAATTATAAGTTTGCTTTTATTCATAGATTTCCAAATTTTTTAAATATGCTTGACTATACAGCATACAAAAAATAAAATGCATTTAAAATAAATCAATCTTATCTATGTATAAAATCCTTCTAGCTTTTTCCCTGTTTTTAGTACCTGTATTAGCAAATCCAGACACAAATCCAATTAAAAAGAGTGATTTAAAAGGAGAGCTTTTTATTACCTATCCAAAGTCAGGGACAACATTACTGCAAGCATTGATACAACTTTTAACAAACAAACAGATTTTGAGCATCGATCCAAAAAATGTAATAAAAAACCCTAACCGTCTTAAGCTATCATTAGACAGTGATAAACCACACCTATATCATTCACATTCATTAGTAAAAGAACTTAAGGAGATTAATCAGTCAGATAACAAGTTACTAATGATTATAAGGAATTATAAAGAGTGTATCGTTAGCTACCAAAAATTCTCACCACTAGAGTTTTTAAATTCTGTTATAAAACATAAGAGCTTGGATGACCAAGGGTTTTGCCAATATATTGAAAATCTTCAATTTTTTGATATTTGGAAAGATGAAGACAGCAAACTACTTATCTATTATGAAGATTTCATCACAAACCCTGAAAAAACAATAAAACAGGTAGCTGAGTTTTATAACGATCAGCTTGTAAGTAAAATTTAGACCTTTTAATTGAACAATTTCAAGAATATCGAGATAGCTGTTATCAGTCATATATAAACTCATTTCCTCGAAACAGGTCAGATGGCTTAAGTCTTATACATCACAGTAAAGATTTCCCTGAAAAAGTTATAAAAAAGGTGGATCAATATATTCAGAGGTACTATCCAGAACTTTGGGAAAAATACCTCTATCGATATGAGAGCTAAAGGGTGTAACCTATACTCTCTATTACTTTTTTAAATGGTTTTAAAGCTCTAATAATCCTTTTTTCAAGAACTGTATCCCTCTGCTGCTCATTGTTTATGTGGTTACCATGAAGTTGGGTGATTTTATCCCTATCGAAAAATGAATTAAATTGCTCTATCATTTTGATCATATTTTCTTTAGAAAAAAGATTTTTTATAACGATTTTATCATCGTTTAAAATAGATACATTGAAAGCATTTTCTATTTGGGAAAATAAAAAGTCAAAATCATCTATAAATTCTTCGTATTTCAATACAAGAAATTTATAAGGGCCCATTTGATATTTTTTTAACCTTCTTAAAAAAATTACATGATTTGCTATTGCTTGATCTATTTGCTCATCACTTGGTTTATGTTTAAAGATTTTACATTCAGAATAAATAGCATCAACAGGGTCTCTTAACGTAACTACATAAATATATGATTCATCCATCAAATTATTCTGAAATTGATGAAACTTAGACACCTTTGTCTTATAGCTATTGTACGATTCTGATATAACTGTATCATTAGGCTCAAAGAGATACTTGAGTACATTAAATACCAATGTACTTCCAGTTCTTGAGGGAGATATTTGCACTACCTTTTTATAAGGTGAAAAAGAATAACTATTTTGCCTTTCTAAAAGACAAGAAAGCACCGGATTTCCTTCTGAAGAGTAAATTTGTGATAGTGTTAGAAGCAATAAAATGGATTTAAATATATTCATAGCTCAAATTTGGTAGTAGTTTGCTTATCTTTTAAAAATACATTTTCAATAGACAGATAGTACTTTCCATCGTCTAACATTTCCCAGTGAAAATCACCAGAAGATAGCACAATCTTATGATTAAATAAAAACTCAGCTACATTGGAAAAGTTTGATAACCTAGGTTTAATTAAATAATCAAAGTTTTTAAAAGAAAAAAAATCACTTAGCACGCAGTTTGAAGAAGAGGTTTTCTCATCTCTTGTTTCTATGGTAATATGACTCATATCAAGATAATTGCAAATTCTATCTTTAATCAAATCAGGGTTAGGATCATCAGTAAAAATATATACATATAGCTGTTGGTTACCAAGGTATTCTGATAATAATTTGATAGATTTAGCAAAAAACTCTTCAGGCAAAAAATGGTTTCTGTGGACAACATCAATATATTGGTAATCAAAACAGGGAGTCTCTACTCGACTTCCATTTGATAATTTGTACTCACTGCTTAGTTTTAAGTTATCATACCCCCTACCTGTTCTTACATGAACTGCTACTGAGGCTACCCCTTTAGGTGGCGTAATTAAAGACAACTCTTGTAATGGCTTAATCCCCTCAATAATCATTTTCCGAAACTTTTGATCGCTCCTGATTTGATTCAATTGATTTGGGGTTAATATATCAAAAAGAGATACCATAAAATTGGTATCCTTATTTGATAGTAGTTGGTGTTCTTTTAACCTAGATCTCTTTACCTCTTGATAACTACAACAGGGAGGTTCAACTAAAAAACTTTCAGTTTCTGAAAAAATAAAAGGATTATAATAGTCATTAGGCTCAATAAACAATGGGATATTGTACTTGTAAGAAAACCATTTACCCTTGATGTAAGTTACTAGATAGTCTCCCATTCTTCCTAGATCAGGAGCATTGTAAATATAGATACAATGAGATTTTTTTTCTCTTGAGTAACCATCATTAAAAAAAAATAAAAGGCAAAAAATGAAATATTTCAGCATTATTTTACTTTAGTTTTACCATAAAAACATCTATTAATTTTGGGGTTTTTTTTTAGTAGTTTCTGTGCTTTTTCTACGTCTTGTAATTACCTGTTTAAATTCTGGGAAAAATTTTTCATTTTCCCCTTTGAAATATTCAGTTAATGATTGATGACTATTTCTTCTTAATCTTCGTTTAGGAAAACTAAAATGACCACTTTTTCCCCGAGTGTGTAATTTAACTGGATTAGTAGATAGTTTTGCTCGAAAAAACCTTTGCGTAACCACGTAGATAACATCAGGGTCATGAATCTGTTCTTTCTCGAATATTTGCTTTATAGACATTTTTCTTGAATATGTCTTAATTACATGCTTAATTTTTTCAAATGAATTGATAAGTTTATAAATTCGGGTTCTATTTCTATTTTGCAGATCATTTAATTGGCAATCCTTTCCTAAATCAAAAGCTGTTTGTCCTTTTTTATTTGTAATGTCTAAGTCGATATCTTCTATGCTTAATAAATCCAAAACACCAGATAAATTTCCCGTTAGTATCGCTTGCATTAAGGGGGTGTTTCCCTCATTGTTTTGCAGGTTCACTTTGATAGGAGTAGAATCTAAAAGTCTTTTTCTAGCTTCTCTACATTCATTTTCAGGATTAGTAACTGTATAGTGTAGGGCTGTATTACCATCTAATAGATTTTGTAGATTTACTCTAACACCAACAATTTCGATTATATTTTCAGTTGAGCTTATAGAAACCCTAGTCTGGTTAGCTAGAAGCACATTTATTACTCTACTTTGATTAAATTGACTAGCTAGCATTAACAAGGTGTATCCTGAAAATAAAAAAGTGTTAGGATCAATGCCCTTTTTTAAAAATTCTTCAACCTCATTATCTCTACCTGCCATTGTTGATCTAGAGATTTTTTGCATAGTTTTAATAACCCTTGGATCTGTGTATGTATTTTTTGTATTATGCCTTTTTTGATCGTTTTTAAATGTTTTTAACCTAGATCTAAAGAGCTTTTTATAGCGTTTATCAGTGATGTTTTCTTCTCTAAAGACTTCCTCATAATCGATAATATTCCCTAATCTTCTAGCCTTAGAAATAAGGTAGTCGGCATGACATGCAAATGTTACATCTTTCTTTATTAAATCAGACTCTTGGCAAGGGTTTTTTACTTTAAAGAAGTTAGCTAGCTCTAAGGTACTAATACTATCATAGTTGGTTAACGATAAATCGGTTTTACAGTTACATAATAAAGCATATACCGCTTGAGTATTTTGATTGCTAATTGAATGCATCAAAGGAGTCCACCCTTCTTTATCCAAAACATTTACATCTGTAGTTTGGTGTGACAAAAACTCTAATAGATTTTCTGTTAAAGGGGTTAAAAGAGGCATAAAATGAACTGAGGATATTTCAAACTGATCATAAGATCTTATTGAGGTATTAACTCCAAAAAAGTTAGAAGAAAACTTACCTACTTTAACTGATACTTTGGTTTTATTTTTCATTAACTCATGAGCAATTAGTGGTTTTCCACTTTTAAAAGCTAACATTAAGGGTGTTAAACCATTGTAAAATCGATTGTTTAGATCTACCCCCATTTTTAAATACCATAAGACTTCCTCTAAGTTTCCAGATGAAATTGCTCTAGCAAAAGCTTTTCTTGATTTTAAGCTCAATGGATCATAAGAATTACTTAAATGTGATGGTTCTTCAAATGCTTCTAAAGGAGGTGGTTTAACTTGTACTTGCTGACTCATAACAACCCTCTTTTTGACAAAGGAGTGCTATCATATTATAAAAAACATTGGAATCAAGATATTTTTAATTAAATAACTCTTCAATGATTTGTCTGCCACCTGGAATTAGATCTAGCTTTTTTGCCTTTGATAGTGGAAGCCAAGAAAAAGACTTATGTTCACTTGATAGCCTTACATCAGGTCGTTTTGACCACTTAGAGATAAAAGGGTGAAAGATAAAGTCAAATTCTGGATAACATACATAAAGGCTTTTTAAAAATTGAAAGTCTTTTAGCAAAATCCCAGTTTCTTCAAATACTTCTCGAAGCAAGGCTTTTTCTAAAGACTCCCCTTCTTCTGTTTTCCCTGCTGGAACACTCCATTGCCCTTGAAATGAACCATTATCTGCTTTTTGCAAGTAGAGAAAATGACCCTCAACATGAATGTAAAGAGCTGACACTTCAAATATAGGTTTAAAAGCTTCAGGCTTATTTGTTAATACACTAACATCTTCTTCTAAAATCATTAGAATCTCTGTATTTAAAACCTTAAATAGTATACATGAAACTAAGTTTTTACAACCTTTTTTTGCTTTGCTCCTGCTGTGATAATAAACTCTAATGCATGATCAACAGGCATATCAATATAGGTCAAATCTTCCTTTCTACATAAAATTGTATATCCACCAAGCTGATAGCTCATTGGTAAATAAACTGCAATTTGGTCTGAATTAGCAATATCAGGATAATCTTCAAAATTTGTTTTTGTAACTATCCCTAATAAGTCCATTCCATGAATAGTTATTTTTACAACTTTACTCCCCTTTTGACTTCCAGATGATTGCATAAACTCCATAAAATCTTGAACAGCAGAGTAAATAGTCTTAATAAATGGGATTTTTTTGATCCATTTTTCAGTCCAATTTGTAAGCTTTGTTGCAATAAATGTATTTACGACTAGGCCCAAGAAAAACAATACAATTATCGCAAACAGTAGTCCCATTCCAGGGTAATAGTATCTCTCTCCAATAATCCAGGTAACTGGGTATTTAAAAGTGTTTTCTAAAAAAGTAAAAAGCCAAATAGCAATAGCTAAAGTAATTGCTAGTGGCGCGATTGCAAATATGCCTCTTTTTAATGTATTAAACATCATCTACCAATTGGGTTAAATTTTTTCTAAATGTAGTTAAATTAGAAATTTTATCAAAAATTTCTTGATCTGTTTTATCTACAATTTCCATTGCTTTAAGTGAAAGTCTTCTTCCTGAAGGTGTAGTTTGTAAAACAAATGCTCTGCTATCTTCAGGATCAGATTGTTTAATCACCAATCCTTTGGAAATTAGAGTCTTTACAACTTGGCTAGTCATCATTAAGTCTGTATTTGCTGAAGCTGATAAATTGGAAAGAGAGACTTTTTCTCGCTCTTGCTCTAGATAATACAAATTACTTAAAAGGATAAACTGCACATGAGTTAAATTATGGACACTAAGCGCCTTCTTTAACTTTTTTTGCCAGCTATTTGCAGCTTTCCAAAGTAAAAAACCAGGGGTAATATTCACTTTTACTTTCATAAAAATGATTATATAAAGTTTTGTTTTATTGAAAATGATTTTCAATAATAATTGCACTTACTATATGCGTGCTTAGTTTTTTTCATTGAAATATTCAACTCTATTTGAAACAATAGATTCTATGAAAAATTATACAGTTATCTATTCAGATAATACAAAAGAAGCATCAGAAGAGCTCACTAAGGATCATATAAACTATTTAAATACACTGGAAGCTCGAGGGAATTTATTACTTTGCGGAATGATGATTGACTTGAATAAAGCTTTATTCATCATAAAAGCAGGCTCAAAAAAAGAGGTTTTAAATCTTATTCATAGAGATCCATTTATTCAAACAAAGATCTACAAGTCCTTTGAAATTTCAGAATTTTTAGTGGCTGACAAAAACAATAATTTTCTATTAGACTCCCCTTCCAAGTAAATTTTAAGCACAAGGAAAAACGCTCATGAAAAAATTTCTTCTAATTTTATTTTTATCAACTTTTTCACTTCATTCTGAAGAGGACGCTTCTATTACTGAAAAAAGCTCAGTAACAGAACACTCAGCTACTATCGGTGACAAACTAATTGAGTATAAAGCTACTACTGGAACCCTTATATTAAAGGATCAAAAAGGCTTACCTCAAGCAAGCATCTATTACACAGCTTATACTAAAATTGGAGAAGATCAAAACACTCGACCAGTAACCTTTTGTTTTAATGGAGGACCAGGTGCTGCTTCTATTTGGTTGCATATGGGAGCTTTCGGGCCCAAAAGATGCGCTGTGACTGATGAGGGTATAGCAGTAAAACCTTATCGATTAGAAGAAAACCCTTACTCTATTCTTGATTTAACCGATCTAGTTTTTATTGATCCAGTATCAACCGGATTTAGCAAACCCGCTAAAGATGTAGATCCTAATCAATTTTACACCTCTGATGGAGACGTTGAGTCTATAGCTAGATTTATACAGCTTTGGACAAATAGACATAACCGCTATCTTAGTCCAAAATTTTTAGCAGGAGAAAGCTATGGAACAACAAGAGCGGCGTTACTAGCTGATCACTTGCTTTCTAAATGCTCATACAATATTGATGGAATTGTTTTAGTTTCTACTATTTTAGATTTCCAATCTACCTTTGGTAGTATCGATTACACTTATGCATTTTATTTACCAAGTTTTACCGCTACGGCTTGGAAACACAACATGTTATCTTCAGAATTACAAGAAATGCCTCTTGCAGAAGTATTAAAAATAGCTACAGAATTTGCGAATGGCCCTTACATAAACGCCCTTTTTCAAGGAGACTTATTACCTCCAGAAAAGTATGAAGAGATACTACAAAAATTAAGTTATTTCACTGGAATCTCTACAAAATTTTTAGATTATGCAAACCTTCGCTTGGAGTCTAATGTATTTAGAAAAAAACTACTGCAAGACAATCAATTAAAAGTTGGTCGTATGGATAGTCGTATAACAGGTATTGAAGTTGACCAACTTGTAAATATGGAAATGCAAAAATCTTTTTCAGACCCTTCTATTCTCTGTATAGATCAAGCCTACAAAGCAACGTTTAACCATTACGTTAAAAATGAACTTCTTTGGGAAGAAGACTATGATTATAAAATTATAAATTTTAATGTTAACCGCGCTTGGGTATTTGCTAACTCATCTTGGCAAGGTTTTAGTGTGGTAGATAGCTTTAAGGTAGCTATGCAAAAAAACCCAGATCTAAAAGTATTTGTAGCTTCAGGAATCTATGATCTTGCTATTCCTATAAACTCTGTCTACTTTACTTTCTCACACATGAATTTTAACGATGAAATGCGCAGTAGAATAACAATGGAAGACTATGAGGCTGGACATATGATGTATACACACAAGCCTTCATTAATCAAGTTTAAAGAAGATTTAAAAAACTATTATGAAAAAGCTTTAAACTAGAGTTTTTCTTTGCCAGGGCAATCTGCTCTGGCAAAGAAGTTATGGTACCCAAATAATAATATCTTTGTTAGAAGGAGGATGATACACTATTTGTAAAAAACAACTAAGCTGCATGAAAACAAGCAAAATAAGAGATCTTATTTTAGATCACCTTCAAAACTCAAAATACACTCCCCTAGAAGATAAAGAGCTTATGAAAGCTCTGAAAATTGACCCTTCATTTGCAAATAAATTTAAAAGAGCTTTAAGTCAGCTTATCAATTCAGAGGAAATCAAAGTTCAAAATCGCTGTTATGTCCCTGTAAGCCATGAAAAATGGGTAATGAAAGGTGTTTTTTACTCTCATCCAAGAGGTTTTGGTTTTGTTCAGCCTGAAGAAGGCTCAGAAATTATAGAAAATGTTTTTATTCCTCGAGATTATACTCAAGGAGCAATCAATCATGATCTTGTCTCTATCCTTGTAGATGGAGATAAAAAGGCTAAAGGCTATGAAGGAAAAGTCTTAAAAGTGATCGAAAGGAAAACAAAAGTAATCATCGGCACAGCCTTCAAAGTACTTAAAAATGAAATTTTGATCTTTTCTCCTCTTCTAGGAGAAAAAAAACAAATATCAATGAAACCTCCTAAAAAGAAAGTCAATGTTGGTGACAGGATTTTAATGAAAGTTATTTCTTGGGGGGGAAATAAGCAACCAATAACAACGAAATACGAAAAACTTTTAGGCAATATTGATGATCCTGAAATTGACATTGATGTAGCTATAGATGAACACGAAATAAGAAAAACATTTCCTAAGCCTTGTAAAAAGCAAGCAGATGATCTTGGATCAGAAGTGAAAGAAGAAGATCAAAAGGGAAGAGAAGACCTTAAAGGACTTGAATGTATCACTATAGACCCAGATACAGCAAAAGATTTTGATGATGCTCTATCATTAACAATTGATGAAAAGGGTAACTACCATTTAGGCGTTCATATTGCTGATGTCTCTCATTATGTACAACCTGAATCCCCTATCGATGTTGAAGCTATAGAAAGAGGAAATTCTACATATTTTCCAGGTAATTGCATTCCTATGCTCCCAAAAAACCTTTCTAATGGTCTTTGCAGTTTAAAGCCAAAAGTAGTGAGATTAGCTGCTTCTGTTTTAATTGATTTAGATCCAAATGGAAATATCTTAGATTACAAAATTGTACGCTCAGTAATTAAGTCTAGAAAAAGGTTTACTTACAAAGAAGCATTAGAAGTTTTGGAAGGTAGAAAAAAAAGCCAACATGCCCCTTTAATCAAGAACTTAGAACGTTTAGCTAAACTATTAAAGAAAAAAAGAAGAGAGCGTGGAAGTATAGACTTTGCGGTAGCAGAAGGCTATATTCACTTAGATAAAAAAGGAAATCCTACTTCTATTGAAACCATCGAATACGACATTACACATCAGATGGTTGAAGATTTTATGTTAATTGCTAATGAACTTGTAGCTCGCCATTTACACGAAAAATTAGGCAGAGCTTTATACAGAGTCCATGAAGAACCAGATATAGAAAATTTTGAAGACTTTTTTCACTTAGCTTCTATGCTGGGTTTTAACACACCAAAAAAACCTGAAATAAAACACTTACAACAAGTTTTTGATCAAGCTAGAGATTCTTCTCATTTACCAATTCTATCAGTACAATTTATTCGTTCACTAAAGCTTGCTGCTTACTCCCCTAATAACGTAGGACACTTCGGCCTTGCCTTAGAGCACTATTGCCACTTTACATCACCTATAAGGCGTTATTCTGATCTTGTGATCCATAGACTATTATTTGTTGATGATTATGAAGTAAATTTAGAAAAAGTTGCGGTAATCTGTTCAGATTCAGAAAGAAAAAGTATGAGAGCGGAAAACTCTGTTCTCTTGTTAAAAAAGCTAAGACTCTTAAAAAAAGAGTATAACAAAGATCCAGATAAAAAATATATAGCGACAATTACAAGAGTCTTTCCAATGAGAATAGTTTTTGAAATTGACGGTTTTTTTGTTGAAGGAACTTGTCATGTATCGAAACTTGCTGACTACTTTCACTATCAAAATGGATCTCTTATTGGTGAAAAAACCAATAAAGAACTTGGATTTGGAGATAAGATCGAAGTGCAATGCAAAGGTTTAGATCTTATTTTTAACCAAAGCCAATGGCACGTAACAATCTAGTTACGTCTAAAAGTATATTTTTTTGTGTTATATTTAAAAATATTTCCTTAGGGTCTACTTGCGAAATAAATCTTTTTTAGAGACAATGAGAATTTACACAAATCTTACTCTCGGATAAGGGTTTATGAAGAAATACTTCATCACAGGTCTTGTGATCTTACTACCGGTTGTTGTAACAATTATGATTGTTATTTTCATTCTGGATTTTTTAACAAAACCTTTTATGGGACTTGTTACTCCCCTATTATACAAGCTAGGTTTTCAACATATTAACTTTTATGTAGTTTCTCCTGAGCAAGTTATTAAATATGGAAGCCAGATTTTTATTCTAATCGCTTTGTTTTTCTTAATCCTTGGATTAGGTTTTTTAGCTAGAATGGTGATCTTCAAATTTGTCATTCACGTAAGTGATTCTATTCTTCATCGTATTCCTCTTGTAAACAAAGTTTATAAGACCACTCAAGATGTATTGAAAACCTTATTTGCACCGGAAAAAAACTCATTCAAACAGGTTGTGATGGTACCCTTCCCTCACAAAGGAAATTATAGCCTTGGGCTTGTGAGTTTAGAATCTCCAGAAACATGTAGACAAGCTCTAAATTCCGACCTTTATTCTGTATTTGTACCTACAACTCCCAACCCAACAACAGGCTTTTTGCTGATTTATAAAAAAGAAGACCTCATTTTTATAGATATGAAAGTTGAAGATGCATTTAAGTATGTAATTTCATGCGGAGTTATCACCCCAGAAAAAAAAGAAGCTACTGAGATTCCGGAGGTGAAAACCAAATGAAAAAGTACCTTCTTGCTGGCTTGGCTTTTTTACTTCCCCTGGTACTAACTGCTTGGGTAATCATCTTTTTGTTAAATTTGTTTACAGATCCTCTGTTAGATATCGCGACCTATGTGCTAGCAAAATTTCCAAATGTCTACGATTTTTTAAATTCTTATAGCTCAGTAGAGCTTATCGCTAGAATTTGTAGTCTAATTATGACATGCCTTTTCATTCTTTTTCTTGGTGTGATTGCTCAGATGTTTTTCATCAATTCATTGTTATTACTTGGCAATGCTATTCTTTGTAAGATCCCTTTTGTAAAATCTATTTATAAGCTATGTAAAGACGTTATCAATGCCTGCTTTCAAAGCAAAGAAGAAAAAAAAGCATTCAAGCGCTCTGTGATGGTTCCTTTTCCCTCAGAAGATAGTCAATGTATAGGATTTGTTTCTGGTGAGGTTCCAAAAGCATGCCAGGAGAAGGTAAAAACCCCATTAGTTCCTGTATTTGTTCCAACAGCACCTTATCCTATATCTGGGTATTTTATGTTAGTTCCAGAAAGTAAAATAAATGAAATTGACATGACAAAAGAAGAAGCGTTAAAATTTACAGTCTCTTGCGGTGTGATTACCCCTAAAAGGACTAAAGATGAGTCTTAAGAAAATTATTTTTTTCAAAGTTAAAACAAATAGTGAGAAATTAAAAAAAATCGTTGAAGTTGCAACTTTCTACCAAGAAAAAAGTTTACCTTTAACTATTTTAGTACCAGATGAAAAAGCTCAAGCATTTATCGATGAACTATTATGGAAACTACCTGAAACCTCTTTTTTACCCCACTCAACAGACAACACAGAAAACATTCAGATAAGAGTTTTTTCAAAAGGAGCTAACTACCAAAAACATATTTTTAATCTTTGCTCTTTTGATCTTCCTATAGATCCTTACCTTACAATTTACGAACTTGAAGACCAAACCTCTAAGGTTAAATTGGAAAGCTTCAGAAATAAGATCAAAATCTATCAAGATAAAAAGATTCCTATAGAGTCTAAGTAGAAATATTAAAATTTCTTTTTACATCTTTTAATTGATCAGAAACTCTTGAAAGTTTGTCTACTAAGTATTATACTCTTTGTAAAAACTTATGGGAGATAAGTATGACACGTGTCGGAAAGCAAGAAGAAAGACGAAATCGATGCCCTAGAAAGAGAAAGACTTCTTTTGCCAAGAAAACTGGACCTAAAAAAGATAATTTGAACTCAGGGTACAAAGAGCATACAAATGCGCTAGAAGATAACAGCGTTTTTATAGCAAAAATTAAATAGAGGATAAAAATATGTCTAGACACCCATCTTACGGGAAAGCAAACAAAGGTGAGGCGAAAAGAAACGTTCTTAAGAGATTTGAGCGCATTGATCAAATGAAAAAAAGTGGTAAATGGAAAGAAGGTGAAAATAAAAAAGTAACTGGTCTTCCAAAAACCAAGCCTCAATAATAGCCCCTACAGGGGCCTATTTCCTATGCAAATAGAAATATTCAACCAACAACAAGATCTTTCAATAGATGAGAAAAGCGTACAAAACCTTGTCCGCTTTATGTTGGTTGAATTAAAAATAAAATGTGACGAAATCTGTATTCATTTTACTGATAAAGACTCCATATCAAACCTTCATAAAATCTACTTTAACGACCCAACTCCGACTGACTGCATTACATTTCCAATAGATGAAACAGCTCAAGACTCTTTATATCGAATACTTGGTGAAGTCTTTGTATGCCCAAAGGTTGCAATCGAGTATGCTAATGAACACAATATAGATCCTTATCTGGAAACTGCTCTTTACGTTATTCATGGCATATTACACCTACTAGGATATGATGATATCGAAGAAAAAGACCGACAAATCATGCGAAAAAAAGAAGAATGGTGTATGAATCGACTTAAGGATAAAAAGATAATGATAACCCCTAAATATGCAAACGTACTTTAACAACGCGTTTATTCTCTCTCTGTTTTTCTTACTCGGACTTGGGTTTATAACTGCTTTTAACACAGCTCTTTTAAAACTAGGTAAGTACCAATCTAAAGAAAAGCTGAAGATAAGAAAGTCTCGTTTATTCTTTTTTAGATTTGTTCTCTTTCGCTTTTTTAGTCAAGATGAGTGGAATAACCTTTATTTTTGTATTAGCGCGACAAAGAATTTACTAAGCCTGCTCTATGCTTCTTCCGCGTTTATGTTTTTTCTTTTGTACCTAGGAACTCAAAAAAGTTTTGTAGGTATCACAAGCCTTGATGAACCTTTATCTATTATCTTTATAGCCTTAATCATTATAGCTATATCAATCCTAGTAGATTTTACATTTAGACTTTTAGGAACTCTTAGTCCAGCTAAGATCTTAAGGGTATTTGCTCCTATCGCATCTTTTTACTTAACCCTTTTTAGCCCGATTACTTTTATCTTGCTAAAGATCACAAGAATATTTTTTGCACTAACTCATGTTGATGAACACGTTGATGAATACTTTTTCATTAAAGAAAAGATTAAAGAAATTCTTAGTGACACTCAAAAACACTTAGACCCATATGATCAGAAGTTAATCTCTTCTTTTATTACGTTTAGAGAAAGAGTCGCAAGAGAAATCATGATTCCTAGAGTAGATCTATGCACTATCGCACAAGATACTACAATTAAACAATCTACATCCTATTTTATCCATGAAGGATATAGTAGAATCCCCGTATACAAAGAAACCATGGACCACATCCTTGGTGTCATCTTATATAAAGATATTCTAAAAGTGTTTGCTGAACCTCAAAACTGCGAAGTTGATTTAAACAGTCCCGTAGAAAAAATCGTAAAACCAGTGATCTACGCACCCGAAAATAAAAAAATTTCTCACCTTCTTCAGGAGTTCAAAGCAAAACAAACACACTTAGCTATTATAGTAAATGAGTATGGTGGAACTGAAGGAATCGTCACTATTGAAGACATTTTAGAAGAACTCGTTGGTGAAATCGAAGATGAATCTGATGTAGAAGAAGATGAAAAATTCCAAAGGCTTCCTGAAGGTGCTTTCATTGTAAATGCTAAAATGAGTGTTGTTGACATAGAAGATGAATTAGATATAAAAATTCCTCATCATCCTGAATATGAAACCGTAGGAGGATTTATCTTCCACAAAGCTGGAACCATTCCTAAAAAAGGTTGGTCTATTCATCTAGACGAATTTGAACTTGAAGTCATAGCATCAGATGAACGTAGTGTAAAAAAGATCTTGATTACCCCCACAAATCCTTCAAGCTAAGCTTGCAAAAGAAAAAAAAATCAGGCAATATGGACCCTTAAATATCAATGGAGTCTTTAGATGCGACGATCGATTTGTCAATGTGAGCCGAAAATTGCTTACGCAGGAAATGTAGGTACTTGGAAGTTTATATTCACTACTGCTGGCAACCTACCAAAAGATACTAAATTAAAGTTTAAATTAGACTCTGAAGGAAAGCCTGGAGACTGGCAAGTACCTGAAGCTAATCCAAAAAATAAAACTAATATGATTTGGTTAGAGCTTCCAAACGGCAAGACGGTTAAAGCTGAAAAACTTAATGACAATCCCCTTTCATCTTCATATGAATTTGTTCTTCCATCAGAAATCAAAGCTACCGAAAGTCTTGTCTTTTTAATCGGAACTCCATTAGAAAACGCTAAGGAAAAAGGTAACAGATGTCAGACTCACACTCAAAGAAGAAGAACATTTAACCTCTTTATCGATACAAAAGGTAAAGGCGATTACAAAGAAAAAGAGAATTTTCTAATAGATGTTCGAGGAAACATCTTAAGTAAAATGAGAATCTTAGGCCCTTCAGTTGTTGCTCGTAATAAAAGATTCGACGTTGTTATTCGTTTTGAAGATGAATTTGGCAACCTTACTTGCAACGCAGAAGAAGATACTCTAGTTGAAGTTAGCTACGATCATCTTAGAGAGTCTCTTAACTGGAAATTATTTGTTCCTGAAACAGGATTTATCACTCTACCAAACCTCTACTTTAACGAAGCTGGAACATATCAATTTAAGCTAAAAAACTTAAAGACTGGTCAAAATTACTCCTCTTCTCCAATTAAATGCTTTGACGATAAAGACATTAGTCTTCACTGGGGACTTCTACATGGTGAAGCTGAAAAAGTTGACTCAGATGAAAATATTGAAAAAGCCCTTAGACATTTTAGAGACGAAAGAGCACTACAATTTTACGCAACCTCTCCGTTTGAATCTGAATCTAACACTCAAAACCAATGGAAAACAACATCCAATACGGTTGCAGAGTTTAATGAAGATGACAGATTTTCAACTTTCTTAGGCTTTCAATGGAAAGGTAAAAACAAAGACGAAGGAGTTCGTCAAATACTGTTTTCAAAAGATGCTAAGCCTCTTTTACAAAGTACTGATAATAAATACAGTAATTTATCTAAGATCTATAAGCTTTTTTCACCAAAAGAAATTTTATCTATCCCTACATTTACAATGGACAAGGAAAACTCTTTTTCATTTGATGCATTCAACCCAGATTATGAAAGAGTAGTAGAGATTTTTAACGCATGGGGATCTTCAGAAACTACTGCAAAAGATAAAAATCTATTCCCTATAGCTTCTGAAAAGAAAAAAAGCTCTATTGAAGCTGCAGAAGGATCTATACAGAAAGCGCTTTTAGCAAACTGCCGTTTTGGATTTGTTGCAGGAGGGCTAGATGACAGAGGAATCTATGAAAACTGTTATGAGCAAAATGTTCAATATACCCCAGGGTTAACAGGAATCTATTCAAAAGAACACTCTAGAGCTTCTTTATTTGAAGCCTTGCAAAATAGATCATGCTTTGCTACAACAGGAGCAAAAATGATCTTAGGATTTGATATTGCAAACAACCCTATGGGAACAGAGCTTACCACAAAAAACAAACCCGGATTAGAACTTAACAGACATATCTCTGGTTTTGTTATTGGCACAGATAAGTTAAAAGAAGTTTCAATCATTAGAAATGGAAAGGTATTAAAGACCTTCAAGCCTACAGAAGATCAACTTGACTTTTCATATGATGATCTTGAGCCTTTAAAAACTACTGTATTGAAAGATAAAGCCACTAAAATTCCTTTTATCTTTTATTATTTAAGAGCAGTTCAAGAAGATGGTCACGTTGCTTGGTCATCGCCTATTTGGGTAGATCAACAAGTACCAGATAAAAAGAAAAAATGATCTTTATCATCACTTTTTTAATCATCTTTTTTTGTTTTACCATTATGGGAATTGGCTATCTAGTCACAGGGAAAAGCAAATTGAATAAAAAGTGTGGCACAGACCCTAACTGTGATAAAAAATGTGATCTTTGCGATAAGCAAAGATCACGCAAAAACTAATAATTATTCAAACCAAGATCGTATTTTTTGTCTTGTTTTAGGTCTATGTGGAAAATTAGCGTCAACATCTTGTGATTCCGGATCTTGATCAACCCAAACAGTTGATTTAGATAAATCTGGTCTATTATTAACCGTTCTAACATCTGTTCTAGATTTTGTTAAGTCTTCTTCATTTTCTGAAAAATCCTCTGATGCACTGTTATTATCTGCAGAAAATTCATCATCTTTCGTTGATAAAGGCATAGTCTTTGGTTTATCTTCTTTAGAAGCATTCTTGTTTAAAGGAGCTTTTCTTAAAGAATTATCAGCAGAAGTTGTGATTTTTTCTTTTGTTACTTTTTTTGATATTTTTTTTTGCTCAGGACGAAAAAGACAGCTGCAAAAGTTCATCCATATACTTTGTACTTTTTCTATTAAAGCGTTGAAAACCTTTTTTATACTCCAGTTGTTACTAGCAACATCTTCAACTTTAGATGAAAGTAACTTTTGTGACTTGAAACATGGGCAACAGGAAAATATTTTCATAATAATACCTATGTAAAAAATTTATAGAAAAAAAAGCCCACCTAGTTGGTGAGCTTTTTTAATAGAATCTAAGTTAAGAAAGATATTATTTATCTTTCTTTGAAGATTTATCAGAAGCAGTTTTACTCACTTCTTTTTTTGGCTGAGTTTTATCTGTTTTGTCAGCTTCTTTTGTTTTATCTGTTTTTTCAGCTTTATCTGCTTTGAATTCTGTTGTTAGCTCAGCTTTTTTAGCATCTTTACCAAAACAACAACTTAATAGACCATTTTTAATAAAATCCACTATAGATGATAATACAGCAGTGAACTTATTACATAGGTTAGTGAAATAGTTTTTGCTTTCAGCTTTTTTTGGCTGTGCTTTTTTAGCTCCTTCATTATTTTTTGCAGCAGATACCATTTTAGTTTTAGCTGCCCCAGATCCTTGAGTTGTGTTGCTTGTTTTTTTCGATGTTTCTGCAGATGCATTTGATGCAGCTTTATTAGCTGAAGTTACAGGTGATGTAGACATAAAAACCTCCTAATGGTTTTAGATATTTGTTAGTACTTTTATCAATAGCCAATGTATTTTAAGCTATCTTGTAAATTTGCGTGATAGGATAGAAAAGTATTGTTAAGATTCTATTAAGATGTTTTCAAAAATTATTTTTTAAATATAGATTTTTTAAGTCATTGTTTTTCTTGTGCTAATGTGTATTTTTTTTCAAGAAGAAGATTTTGCTTCGTAAAAAAGAAGAACATTCCTACCATCAGGAAAAAGGATCGAAGTATGTATAAGTTCTTATTTTTGATATTTTCAACTGCACTTTTTAGTACAGAAATAGATAAATCTTTTCTTCTTTATCTACTTCATAAAAATCAAATAGGTAAATGCATTAGTAACTACCAGGTATATTCTTATGAAAACAATGAAGATGACTATACGATCCTTGGTGAAATAGGCATGTCCTTGCTTGAAAAAGGAATTGATAGCGATGATATAGATACACAAACATTAAGCTTGTTAGGAGCTTCCCTTTCAGCAAATATGCGCTCTTTTGACATACTGAAAAAAGGTTTTTTAAAAAAAGAGCCTAAAATTCAGATGTTAGCATTACATTTTTTATCTAGAATTGAAGATGAGAGAGTAGATGATCTTCTTATTCACGCAATGCGTTCACCTTACTTACCAATACGCATGGAAGCAGCATTCTACCTTTCAGAAAAAAAACATTCACATGCAGTAGGACAAGTTGAAGCATTAATGCATAGATTACCTGCTCAATTTAGACCATTTTTTCCTTCTCTTTTTGCATTAAATGGCACTAATGAAGCAATCGCTATTATGAAAAGGCTTATTCATGATCCAAATACCTATGTAAGAATCGAAAGCATTCATGCTCTGTTAAAACATAACCGTGATGATTTCCTTCCTACGATAAGAAAAAGGTTAGTTGCATCATCATCTCAAGAAAAAGAGATCTGCTGCCTTGCTGCAGGTTTTTTTCAGGACAAAGAAAGTATCCCTAAATTAGAAAAGCTATCTTTATCTAAAAATTCTGAGATTTCTCTAGCAGCAATGAAAGCTCTTTATCTTTTAGGTAAAACTTCATATCAAACAAAGATTGAGAGCTTGGCATTAACCAAAAACCTTTTTGCGATCAATGCATTATCAGAATTAAAAGGCTCTGAAGATACATTATACATTCTAACTTTTGATCGTGATATCCAAGTTAGAATAAATGCTACGTATGCTCTTTTAAAAAGGAAAGACCCTAGAGTGGTCGAAAAAATTGAAGAACTTTTATTTCATGACCAAAGAGAGTTAGCTTTTGCTCCTGTTTCGTCACTAGGAAAAGCTCATATGGCCTTTCGTTGCATTAGTAATTCGTACCAGGATACAAAAAACAGAAGAATTAATTTACCACTTTCTTTTGCTATTAAGGAAAAGTTTTTAGAAGAAGCCATGTACCTTGACTACAAAACCTTTTTAAAAATAGCTGAAAAACTATTTAAAAAAGAACAGAACCCCCTTATTCCTCAACTTGTGGCCTTGCTTCAGAATCTAAAAGGAACAGAAGCTATAGACCTATTAAAAAAATATGCTCATAAACCTGGCGCTCCTTTGATTAGAACCTACTGTCAATTAGCATTATTTAAACTCAAAGAAGATGGACCTTATCAAGAGAAAGTCTTTCAGTTTATCGAAAAGAACATCAACCATGAGCTTATAGAGCTTCAACCTATTTTATCTTGGAATGAAAGAGTAATGGAACACTCTTATCGACTCACAAATAAAGAAACCACCCAACTTCTAGTTGATTGTTTTTCTGCTCTTGCAGAAAGAAAAAATAAAAAAAGTATCCATTGTATATTAGATGCGATAAAAAGCGGCAACCCTAAAAACCGTTATGCTTTAGCTGGCCTTTTACTACGAGCTGTTGAATAAAAGGTTTTTTCGTTATAGTCGGTACCTTTAGGTTATATACGATTTATGCGAAAGGCTTTTTTTATACTCTCCTCTTTTTTCTCCTTGTGCTATGTTGAAGCAAAGATTGAAAAGGTCTCTGTAGATCTAATTGATCCTATATACAAAGGTGGGATCTTAAAAACAACTAAAGGAGGAGTTATCAAAGGAGATGACTTTCGCCTACAAGCTGATCATATCTCCTATACCTATACAACTAAAGAAGGAAGACTCTTACACAACATAGAAGCTTCTGGAAACATCCTCCTTCAATATCAAAAACGAATTTTTGTAGGAAACACACTGAAATTCAACCTAGATACTGGATATGGAATCATAGAATGTGCAACAACACAATCTTGTCCATGGTATATTACGAGTGAAAAAATCACTCTAAAACCAGACAAAACAATAGAAGCAGATAACACTTCAATCTCTATCTGTGAAAAAGATGAAAGCTCTTGGGATTTAAAAGCAAAACAAGTTCAGATTGACGATTATAAACTATCTGCAAATGGAGTAAGATTTAATCTTTTCAAATTCCTTTCAGTGCCTTTCTTTCCTATCAAAGCTTCTTTAAGAAAGAAAAACCCTCACCCACCTTTTAAATACAGCGTTAAGTTTGACAGAGGAAGACCCAAGGCATCAGTAAGGCTTCAAGCTTATTCATATTATGATTTCTATATCTATCTTAGGGGGGATTACAGACTCCCCTCTGATTTCTGGAAAAATAACCAATGGCAAAAAGGATTTGGAGGAGCAATTGAAACTGATTACCTATCAAAAGATAGAAGAAAAAAGCTTTTAACAAGAAGTTATGTTGCTAACGATGTTCTTATTGATGATCCTAAACAAAAAACTAGATACCGCCTTCAAGGAGAAGGTTGTTATAAGTCAGAAGATAAATCAATAGTTTCTGGCTGGACATGGGATAAATATTCAGATAGAAAAATGCCTCAAGATTTTAGATCTAGTGATTTTGAAGTAGACTCAAGATTGCGTTCTGAGTTTTACTTATCAGCTCAAAAAGAAAGAGGCACCCTTTATTTCTATCTACACCCAAGGTTAAATTCATTTGAAACCATCAATCAAGACTTACCTTCCGTATCTATTCGCACCCATCCATTAGAAGCTGCAGGTTTTGTCTACGATAGCTGGTCTAAAACTTCTTATTTAGACTTTGAATATTCTGATGAAATTGACCATTTGTTATCGGACTTTGATTCCGGCCGTTTTCAAACTTATCACAACCTATACCGTCCTATAAATTTAGGGGCGTTTACAATTACACCCAATGTGGGAGCTTCAGGTATCTTCTATTCAGATAGCCCAACAGATCAAGCAAAAGGGTTAGGGGTGTTTTTCACTGGTGTTTACGCAAAAGCAAATTTCTATAAGTGCTTTTCAACTACAAAACATATTTTTGAGCCTTATCTGCATTATAAATATATAGATGCTTCATCTTCGGTAGACAGTCACTATATCTTTTCTACTCAAGATGGTCTAACCGACCTATCTGAGTTTACTGTAGGGATAAAAAATCTATTTTCTGAAAAACAAACTTGCAGCACCTGGGTCATAGATCTATATTCTCATCTGTTTTTTGATCAGTCAACAATTGACAGGCTACCTAGAGTCTATTTAGACTTATCTTACAACCTTCCTAACATAGAGCTTTTAGTAGACTCTGCTTGGAGTGTTGAACATAATACTCTTCATTACTCAAACTTTCTAACGAGATATACTCACTCAGAAGGGCTAGCCTTAAGTTTAGAGCTTCGCTATCGCTCTAAATACGCTTGGAGAAAATCAAACCATGATAACTTCTTTTTAGATGTTACTAGAGACGAAAATGAACTTATTATATCCCCTCTTTCAGATAGAAGATTTACCATTCTATCCCATGTTTTCTACAAGCTAAATCACTATTTCTCTCTACAACTTCAATCCCATCATGGATTTTTAAGAGAAGATCAAACCCCTTATAATGAATTTAAATTAGATCTCATTACCTCTATCAGCACCCACTGGAAAATGACCTTATCCTTCCAACATCAGGAAGGAGGTAATCAGTGGGGTATGACCTTCAAATTAGTTAAGTAATTTTATTGTTGATAAATCACCATATCCCCCTTGTAAAAAATTAAAGTTTTTTCTTGATATCAAGTTTTTTTATGAATAAATTACTCAAAATTTCTAGGAGGATTTATGTCAGCTATTGCTCAACCAAAGGACAAAACACCAACATTTGAAACAGGATCTCTTCTAGAAACTAAGCGAACTAGAGTTGAAACTTTTGCTCCTAGAGGATCTCCTATTTATTTACCAACAGGTATTGAAGAGTCAGAGAAATTTGAAGACAAATACAGCAATAAAAACATCATAGCAATTTCCAATGTAATTGCAGATAAACAACTGAAATATATCTATATAGGAAATAATACTAATATTAGAAATTTAGATTTTTTGAGATTTCAAGTGGATACACTTGAAGAACTACATCTTCCAAACTGCTCTAAACTAAGTGATATTTCTTCTTTAGGTAGATTAAAAAAATTAAAGGTTTTAAATCTTAGAGGTTGTTCAAGTATAACCTCACAAGCTCTTAAGATATTGAGAGAGTGCCCCATTTTAAAAGTTCTATCTATATGTGAGTGTTATCAACTTGAAAGTTTAGATTTTTTAATAGGAATGGATTTAGAATATTTTTCGCTAAGAGGGCTACAAAAACTTAATGATTTATCTCCCATAGGTAGTAATATAAATCTAATGGAATTAAGGCTAATGAATGTACTTATTCCAATAAAAAAAATTCATAAAAAAATTTTATGATTTGTTTTTCTTAATAAAATTAAAATCTTTAAAAGTAATTAATGTAACACATCTCAAAGTAGAAATCATTGAAGACAAAATAAAAATAAGACTGAAAATTATTTATGACGAAGTTGCTAGATTTATACCTAAACAAACACTAAAATCTATCAGAATTTATCCGCAAAGACAATTTTTAATAAAATTAAAGGAGGTATTTTTCTCAACTTTTCATAAAAATGACAAAATAAGACAAGAGATCACTTGTATAGCAAGGAAAATTACAACCACAACAAACTTCCCTCATGCTTGGGAGCTAATGCCCCCTAAACAGTTGAATACTGAGCTTTGATCTTTTTAAGGTCTGGCTCTATTTTCTTACGAAGCTTTGGATTTACTCTATCTATGAAAAGTTTTCCATTAATGTGGTCATTTTCATGCATAATTACACGAGCCTTATAACCAACAAGATCTTGCTTGAAATTCTTACCATCAAGGTCCATTGCTTCTACAGTAATAGAAAGAGGTCTAATAATATCTAGATGAAGACCTGGAAATGACAAACACCCTTCAGACATTATTTCTAAATCCTTTGAAGGATTTGTTAGATTAGGGTTAATAAAAACCTGTGGTTCCCCCAAAGAAATTGTATCGTCCGGGTTTTCAATAGGCTCTCTTATCACAAAGATACGAAGATCTTTGCCAATCTGTGGAGCAGCTAACCCTACTCCATTTTTTGCATCCATTGTTTCAATCATATCTTGTACTAATTGCTTTATCTCATCAGTGATCTTCTCGACTGATTGGCAATTAGCTCTTAATATAGGATTATCCCAATACGTTAAATCCAAAATCATTCTACAGTCTCTTCTATAACTGGTGTATTGTTTCTAGATTCGTTTCTTCCAAATGAATGAGTCCATAGAGAAAGAAGAACACAAAAACCAATAAAAAATGCTGCTAAGTAAGCGGTGAACTTTTTCAATACTTGAGCGGTAGAAGTTCCAAATACTGAAGAAGAAGAATCTCCCCCAAAAGAAGCTCCTAACCCTAAGCTTTTAGATTCTTGAATAAGAATAATAAAACTTAAAAGCGTGCATAAAATTAAAAAAACGATAAGAGATAAGTAAAATAAAACTGTCATAATTACCCTAGGTTTACAATTTGAGCAAAAGAATCTACCTTTAAAGAAGCACCTCCTACAAGGGCTCCGTCGATGTTTTTTTGCTCGATAATTCCACGAATATTATCTGGTTTAACAGATCCTCCATATAAAATAGAAATCTTATCTGCATTTGTTTTACCAAATAATGTTCCTAACACTTTTCTTATATGCTTGTGCGCTTCCTCTGCCATTTCAGGAGTAGCCACATGACCAGTACCTATTGCCCACACTGGTTCGTAAGCAACAACTAAATTCTCAAGTTCTTGAGCAGGTACATTTTTTAGACCTTCCTTTAGCTGTTTTTCTAATACTTTTTCAGTAAGTCCCCCGTGTCTTTCTTCGTCAGTCTCTCCAATACAAAAAACAGCCATAAGATCATCTTCTAATGCACGTAAAACTTTTTTATTTAATAGTTTGTCGTCTTCAAAAAATATATGCCTTCTTTCAGAATGCCCAATAAGTGAAAAATCAGCCCCTTCAGCTTTTAGCATAATAGAAGAAATTTCACCTGTAAAAGCCCCTTTAACCTCATTAGAGATATTTTGAGACCCAATAACAATATTCGTATGTTCTGCTTCCTGACAAGCTTTAGTTATAGCTGTAAATGGAACAGCTAAAAGTACTTTTGCTTTACTAGCTGACACTTTAGACGATAGAGCTTGGATAAACTCTTGGGCTTCTTTAGCTGTTTTATGCAGCTTCCAGTTGCCGATAACAATAGTTTTTCTTTCCATATAAGACCAAAATAATCTATACACTATGATACTAAACTTTATCATGCAATAGCAAGGATTTCTTAAAATCGAATGACAACTCTATCAAATAAAATTTTATCTGTTTCTGAACTAACCTATTCTATAAAGTCTAAACTTGAATCTTCATTTCCAAACATTCAAGTACAAGGTGAGATTTCCAATTTTAAAGCTCAGTCATCAGGTCACCTATATTTTACATTGAAAGACAGTCAGGCCCAAATTTCCTGTGTTATGTTTAAAGGATATGCAAAATCCTTAGCTAGGATGCCTAAAATAGGTGACCAAGTAACCATTAAAGCTGAAATTTCTGTTTATCCACCAAGAGGTGGCTATCAACTTGTAGTAAAAGAACTTACTCAAGCAGGTGTAGGTGAGCTTTTAATGCGTTTACACGCACTAAAAGAAGAGTTCAAAACTAAAGGGTACTTCGATCCAGCTAAAAAAAAGCCCCTTCCAAAATCCCCAAAAAAAATACTTGTTGTAACTTCTCCAACAGGAGCTGTAATTCAAGATATTTTAAATGTATTGAAAAGAAGATCATTTAGCTTTGAACTTGTGTTGAATCCTGTAAAGGTTCAAGGACCTGGTGCTGCAGAGGAAATAGCAAAAGCTATAAAGGATGCAAACACCTTCAATATCGCAGATGTAATGATTGTAGGCCGTGGAGGAGGATCTATGGAAGATCTTTGGCCATTTAATGAAAGAGCTGTTGTCGAAGAAATATTTTCTTCTAATATTCCAGTTGTCTCAGCTGTTGGTCATGAGTCTGATTTTACCCTTGCAGACTTAGTTTCAGATCTTAGAGCTCCTACCCCATCTGCAGCCGCAGAACTTGTTAGTGAAGAAACGCTACAGCAGCTAGAAAAGATCAAGTTTGCAAAAAAACGAGTTTGTGAAGCTTTAAGACAAAAAATTGCTTTTTTCAAAGAGAAAATAACGGCTATTACCAAGCAACCGTTATTCAACCAAAGAGACAAACTTTTATCTGATTACTATCAAAAAATTGATGAAATTTCGAATACTTTAGACCAACGTATAAAACAGATTCTTTCTGAAAAAAAAGTTTTACTTCTTGGCATGAAAAAACAAGCTTTTGATCCAAGGCAAAATCTTATTAATACAAGAAAAACACTGGAAAACTACAAAAATCGTTTAGACGATGTTTTAAAAAGTAAAATGAAATATTTTAAAACAAGATTTCCGGCAGATACTTACAAGAAAAATCTAGAGCTTTTACTTATTCAGATAGTAAGAGAAAGAAGAGAGAGATTTGATAGACTACTATCACACCTGAAATCCATAAATCCCGAAAATTTATTGGAAAAAGGTTACGCAATGCTCTTTTTAAAAAAAGACAATTCAATTATTCTTTCTATTGATAAAGTTGCCCAAAATGACCAAGTGTATGCTAGGTTAAAAAATGGCTCTATACATGCTACAATAGATAAAACAGAGAGAAAGTAATGGACCAAGAAAATCAGAGTTTTGAAACATCATACACACGTTTAGAGCAAATTTTAGAAAAACTCAATTCTACTCAAGTATCTCTTGAAGAGTCATTAAAACTATTTGAAGAAGCAAATTCTTTAATAAAAGGCTGTGAGAGCAAACTATCTTCTGCAGAGCAAAAAGTTGAAACTTTAATAAAAAATAGAGACGGCTCTTTAGCTACAGATAACGGTCAACCTGTTACAGAAAATTTTTCACCAGACTCAGAGCAAAGATCTCTTACTCAATAAATCTATTTCCTTGAGAAAAAGACTATGTAGGCTTAAACTCGATATTATTATTTTACTAGTCTGTATATGAAAAAACTCTTATCCATTAAACGTGAAGAATGGGCTCTATTTGGGCTGATGTTCTTAGTTATCTGTCTTATTAACATAAATTTTTCAATACTAAGAAGCATGAAAAATGCTTTGGTAGTTGGAGATAAAGGTGGTAGCGCAGCATTCATCCCCTATTTTGAGCTGTTTGGTACTTTTCCAGCTTCTATATTATTAACGTGTGTTTTATCAAGACTCATGCGATTTTGCTCTTTTAGGTTTATTTTTACCGCTACAATGTTATTTTTCCTCTCATTTTTTGTGATTTTTGCTTTTGGAATATAT
>Ga0180430_10000806_pt1 | contig 33142 bp, 29 predicted proteins | sample SS_ome_9_FD_132999 | JGI IMG/M metagenome (GOLD analysis project Ga0180430, IMG submission 132999) | Hypersaline lake sediment archaeal communities from the Salton Sea, California, USA - SS_1_S_2 metaG | ecosystem: Environmental > Aquatic > Non-marine Saline and Alkaline > Hypersaline >... | reverse complement strand
TGTGATCGAACCGACGACCGGCTCCGACGAAGGCAAATCCTCCACCAACATTCTCTGAGACAGGCTGTCTGTCTCATACAACCAAAACCCGCGCCCACTAAACTTAGGGAACTTCAGGCACGGTATGATGCCCCGGCTGTTCCCTGGACGGCAGGCTGCGATCCGGTCATCACGTTCGGTGTGAGACAAACGCCTCATGAACAAGTCCCGTCGAAAGTTTACGATAACGTTGGTTCTTGCTTTGTTCCTGCTGAAGGCGGGATTGGTCGTCGCTGCGGATGTCAGGCCGAACGTTGTATTCATCATGACGGACGATCAGGGGCCGTGGGCTTTGGGGGCGGCGGCGGGGGATCCGAATGCGGTGACTCCGAATCTGGACCGACTGCGTTCCGAAGGTGTCATGCTGACCAGGTGTTACACGCCGACTCCGGTTTGTTCTCCGGCCAGAGCGTCCGTGCTGACGAGTCGTTATGGCTCTGAGCTGGGCATCACCGACTTTCTTCCTCGGGATGCCCCCCCGGCAGCCGGCCTCACGCCAGACGTACCCACCTGGCCGAAACTCTTGTCGGACGCAGGATACGTGACGGCTCTGGTTGGAAAGTATCACTGTGGAGAGAGGCCGGAAGCTCATCCGACTCGCATTGGCTACGACGAATTCACCGGGTTCATTCATGGCGGTATGACGTCTCAGAACCCGCAGATTGAAATCGACGGAAGGAAACAGCGAGTCGAAGGCTGGACGCCGGATCTGCTCACCGATTTCGCCATCGATTTTGTTCGCCGACAACAGACGGCCCCCTTCGCTCTGTCGTTGCATTTCTGGGCACCTCATGCGAATCAGGGAGTCAACGAGGAGGGGGATCGCACGTGGCTGCCGTTGAGTGATGCGGATCGACAGCCATTTCAGAATGCCGCACTGATGTTGCCGGAACCCGATTTCCCTGGGTTGGATGTTGCACGAACAACGCGGATGTTGCGTGAATACCTGGCCAGTATTCACGCAGTGGATCGCAATGTCGGGCGACTGCTGGACGTCCTGGACGAACTCAACCTGACCAACGATACGTTTGTGATCTTCACGTCCGATCATGGCTATCACCTTGGACATCATGGCATCTGGCACAAAGGAAATGGACGCTGGCTGCTGTTGGATGATCGAGGTCCGCGAGCCAACATGTGGGAACATTCGCTGCGTGTTCCCGCGCTTGTCCGCTGGCCGAGAACGATTCAGCCGAATACCTCAATGAATCAAACGGTTTCACATCTTGACTGGTTCCCCACGATTCTTCGGGCGGCCGGAGTCAGTTTGCCAGACGGCATCGTCATTCGAGGCCGCGATATCGGACCTCAACTTCGCGGGCAGAAGCTCAGCAGCAGTGATGACTTCTTCGCACAGTATCGAATGCGTCCGGATCATGCTGAAGGAGCCGACATGCGAAGCTATCAGACCAGCGACTGGAAGATCGTCCGGTATCTGAAGTCGCAACGTTCGGACGAATTCTATGATCGACGACGAGATCCGGACGAACAAACGAACCTGGCGCAGTCGGTCGACCCAGTCGTGCAACAAGCAATCGGTGAACTTCAGGATAAACTCAAACACGCAATGACGGCTATCGGCGACACGGCAGAGTAGCCTTCCGTCGGTGGTGTCCCGAATCAGTCAGCAAACGCAATGGTGTATCAGATGACGCAACAGTTCTTTATTCGTTTCGTAACATTCACCTTCTCCTGCGTTCTGCTTTTCCCAGCGGCAGTTGCCGCAGCAGAAAAAGTGACTCAGGAACGGCTCAACATCCTGTGGATCGTCGTGGAAGATGCTTCGCCTCACATTGGCTGTTACGGAGAAACAACGATCAATACGCCAGCTCTGGATGCATTAGCAGCGGAGGGGATTCGTTTCGACAACGCGTTTGTGACATGCCCGGTTTGTTCCCCGTGCCGATCCGCGCTCGTCACCGGCATGTATCAAACGACTCTGGGGACTCACAATCACCGCAGTCAGTGCTCCTCAGGAAAAGGCAAAGGTGGTCCGGACTACATTCACAGCTATCGTCTGCCCGTGCCCACGGTTGCTCGTTTGTTTAAAGATGCCGGATACTTCACGTGCAATTCCAGCAGCGGATTGCCCGACGCAAAGCGAGGCAAGACGGACTACAACTTTGTTTGGGATTCCGGCGACTACGATGCCGCCGACTGGAAAGACCGTGACGAAGGCCAGCCGTTCTTTGCACAGGTGCAGCTTCATGGAGGCAAGAACCGGAAGGCGCACGAACACGCGACCGATCCGTCACAGGTAAACCTGCCGCCGTATTACCCGGATCATCCTGTTGTGCGAAAGGACTGGGCGGAGTACCTGAATTCGTGGGTGCAGACGGATCGCGAAGTCGCGGCGATTTTGGAACGGCTGGATGATGAAGGCATTGCCGAATCGACGGCCGTGTTCTTCCTGACCGATCACGGTATCAGTCATCTGCGAGGCAAGCAGTTTCTGTATGAAGAAGGAATCCGTGTTCCATTGATCGTCCGATTGCCTGGCAATGAATACGCAGGTACTTTTCGACGGGATCTGGTGACTCAGATTGATCTGGCCGCTACCTCTCTGGCACTGGCAGGGATTGCTCAACCTGACCATCTTCAGGGGCTGAATCTGTTTGCCGACAAGTATGTACCGCGCGAGTTTGTGGTTTCCGCTCGTGATCGCTGCGACGAAACAGTCGACATCATTCGCTGTGTGCGAACGAAGCGATTCAAGTACATTCGTAACTTCATGCCGCACCTGCCTTACGCTCAACCGAATCAATACAAAGATGGCAAACAATTCATCAAAGTCATGCGGGAACTGTATGCGGACGACAAATTGTCTGAGTTTCAGAGTCGACCGTTTCTGCCAAACCGTCCAGCGGAAGAACTCTACGATCTGGATTCTGATCCTCATGAACAGATCAATCTCGCCGATGTGGACGCGCACCGGGGGACTCTGCAGGAACTAAGAAGGACGTTGTATGACTGGATGGAATCGACCGGCGACCTTGGCGTCATTCCCGAACCGATTCTGGAAGATATGGGAAGGGACGCAGGCAACAAGTACAAACTGTTGCGAACGCCGGAACAGCGCAGCTTGATTCCCGAGATACTGCGCGCGCTGGATACCAGTCATTTCGGTGGTACCGAATCTCTGACAACAGAACTGTCTCACGATCATGCGGCCGTGCGTTATTGGGCCGCGACAGCTGTGGGACTGAATGACAACTCTTCCCTTGCAAGACACCTGATGCCGTTGCTGGCCGACGAATCAAGTGGAGTTTGCGTCGCAGCGGCACTGGCTCACTGCCGACTGGCCCGAAACAAATCGGACGTGAGCCGACTCGCGGGGATGATACCAAACGCCAATTACATTACCGGGATGTACGCGATTCGAGCGTTGGAACAACTGGGGCCTGATGTTTCTGCACCGCAGGCAGCAGCCGTCGACGAGGCCAGAGACAGCCCGTACGAATTCACCCGGAGAATCGCCAGACGGCTAAGCAGTTCCTTCTCTGCTGGAGAGCGTTGATGCCTGGCAGGTCTCCAGTCGCTCCATGGTTCTCACGTATTTAACGAAAACTTGATCGTCCGACGCATTCCCAGCGCCGGTGAATCTGCGTATAAAGTCGTTACCAGAACGCTGCCTGTTGAGATGTTCCCTGGGCTCAGAGCATCAACAGGCATTCCAGATCCCAAATCACATTTTGCAGGGAATGCTCGATGAGTACCGACGTACAGAATGCCGAGTTCTATGCTCGCGTTCACCAGGGACATGTGGCCAATTTTCGACGCAAGATCGAATCCGCAGAGAACCGACAGGCATTGGAACAAGTGCGAGGAACCATCGACGCAGCAGCTGCAAAAGATATGATCAATGAAGACGACCGCCGTGAGTTGCAGGAGGAAGCAACGTCGCGTTCAAGTCGCTTGTAATCCTGAGGACTTCAACGGAAGTTTTCGGAAGACAGTAGCAATCGTGAACTGAGTTCGTTTAACTCGTGGTCCGTATCCGCTCGGAGTGTTCCGTGTGTGACGACGTGTCTGGCGATCAGCGCAGGCCTGCAAGTGAACGAATGTCTCGAAACTCAGTTTTCCCGCCAGCAGTTTCCGAATGGCTACAAGCTGGTTGACGGCGTGGCGATGCACGAAGCGAACGGTGACCGGTTTGTCATTCCGCCGGACGTGCTGAAGCGGCACATTCAGCCTGGGCAGTTTGTCGAAGTGCGGATTGATTCGGATCGCTTTTCGGCACATGAAGCAGATGCCGCCGAATGTCCGTGCCCATCCTGCAGCGGCCCGATGTCGAATCCCGTGCTGAGCCACAATGATCCGGCGTCACTCGTGCCTTTACCCGAACAGTCAATCCCGTCTCGCGGATGGGGCGAGGACTTCTGGGTCCGGATCACGAAACGCCAGGGCAGGTGGATGGAAGCACGTGTTGACAATCGGCTGGTGGAATCGCGATTGCACGGAGTGCATCTGGATGATCTCATTCTGATCGAAGACGTCCACGTACTGACAGTTCATTCCAGTCACCGTGTGGAGCTCGTGAAGCGCATGGATGCCGCCGACCTTAAGGAACTCGCGCTCTGGCTGGGATCAACGAACGGATAGAAACGATTGAGGAGCAGCATTGCTGCGCTGTTGCAAACAGGAGTCTCCGTCATCCTGCCACGTGATCCGTTTCAACGAATACTGTTCGCGTTCTTTCTGGTGTTTCTCGCAGCCAGTTGTGTTCAGCCGCCGTATCAGCAGTTCCTCTTGATGCAGCACGTGCCGACAATACTTGTAGCCGTCGCAGTCTGTTGGCTCGCAAATCGGTACCCGATGAGCCGCTTCAGTTTTCTGCTGATCATTGTGTTCCTGTGTCTGCATACTCTGGGTGCGCGACACCTCTATTCGTACACGCCTTACGATGACTGGTCGATGGCCTTGTTCGGCATCAACATTACCCAGACCTTTGGCTTCAGCAGGAATCACTACGATCGGCTGGTCCACTTTTCGTACGGACTGCTTCTGGTGGTGCCGGTCCAGGAAATCGAACGTCGAACGTTGCGACTTTCTTTGTTCGCGTCGTCATTGCTGGCCATTGAGTTCATTCTGGCAACCAGTGCTGCGTATGAACTTCTGGAATGGTTCGTGGCTGCCGTGTTTACTCCAACGTGGGCAGAGTCTTTTCTCGGGCAGCAGGGAGACATCTTTGACGCTCAAAAGGACACAGCTCTGGCAACGCTGGGAGCCACGATTTCTGTTTCCATCACCTGCGGCGTCGCTCACCGGTCAACTTCGAAGCAATCAACATGACAACCGACGTTCGAGGAATCATCACGGTCCTCAACACGCCATTCACTGCGGAAGACGCGATCGACCTTCCGGGGCTGACGAAGAATGTTCGCACAGCGATCTCTGCCGGCGTCGCCGGATTTCTGGTTCCGGCGATGGCCAGTGAGGTCGGGTATCTGACAGCGGATGAGAAGCAGGAGGTTGTCCGTCGAGTTGTGGATGTGTCGTCAGACAGGTGCGTTGTGATCGGAGGTGCCTCAGCGGACACTCAGGAAGAACGGTGTCGACTTGCCGAACAGTTTGTCAACCTGGGTTGCGATGGCGTTCTTGTCCAGCTGACTGCAGATGCAGGCGTGAGCCGGCTGCTGAATGATCTCAAAGAACTGGCGTCCCTCAGCCCCTCAATCCTGATGGTACAGGACTGGGATGCCGACGGCCCCGGACTTCCGCTGCCGGTCATCCAGCAGTTGTTTGAAACGGTCACCCAATTCAACTGGCTGAAAGTAGAAGTGGCCAATGCAGGTCCCAAGTACACTGAGGTTCTGAAGATGACCTGCGGAAAGCTCAACGTGGCGGGCGGTTGGGCGGTGACTCAGATGATCGATGGTCTGAATCGAGGGGTTCATGCATTCATGCCCACGGGAATGCATGCGATCTATTCCGAGATCTGCCGTCGCTTCTACCGTGGCGATCACGAAATTGCGGCAGAACTGTTTGGCCGGATTCAGCCGGTGCTGGATTTCAGCAATCAAAACCTGGACGTATCGATCCTGTTCTTTAAGAGACTGCTTCACGCTCAGGGGATCTATGCAACTCCCGCAGTCCGAATCCCGAACGCCTGTTTCACTCGTGAGCAGGAACAGACGGCGGACGAGCTGATTGCGATGACGATCGCGCTGGAAACAGAAATCGCAGCGAGTGCTCCGTCGTCCCTGTGAGTTGCACTCGGATCAAAACGGCGATCCGCGCGTGGACTTTCGATGAAGTCAGATCGCGCTGCGGTCAAGTTCTTTTACTTCAGCCTGAGTGGCTTCGCGATACTTCACCATAGTAATCGCGTTACCCGTTTCGTTGTGCGACACTTCGTCCATGAAACTGCGGATCAGCATCAGGCCCCGGCCGTGGGCGCGAAGCAGATTTTCCGGATCCAGAGGATCCGGCAGCGACGAAGGATCAAAACCGGGGCCCTGGTCGGTCACCGTGTAGCGGACCTGGTCGGGTGTCACTCGGGAGGTGATCGTCACTTGTCGATGCATCCATGGTTCCATCCGAGCCCGCTGACTGCCGAGTTCGGAATAGCCCGGGCCGTCTTCATCTCGCATGTCGGAATCGAGTTCCAGGTTTCCATGGTCGATCGCGTTGGCAACGGCTTCTCTGACGGCCATCGTGATGCGCAGCATTCCAGTTGGATCACTGTACTTCATGGAACGCAGCTGTTCCTCCAGATGAGCGATCACCTGACCGGCAAATCGATGGTCGTTGCCAATGACAAATGTCGATTCTTCAGCGACCAGCGCGTCCATGACTTCGTCTTTGCCACGGCGTGCTTCGATGAGTTCCAGGACCTCTGACACCGTCGAATTGAGCGACTGAGCCAGTTCTCGTTTGGGCAGATAGCTGGTGGCTCCCAGTCGCAGAGCCTGCACGGCGGTGTCTTCGGAGCCTTCACCTGTCATCAGTACAACAGGAGTTTCCGAGTAGTGGTCCCGTATGTGTTCGACGAGTTCCAGGCCGTTCACGTGAGGCATATTCAGGTCGGTGATGACCATGTCGGGAACATCATTGCCGAGCGCTTCGATCGCCTGTTGGCCATCGCCTGTGAGAATCACAGTGTGTCCGTCGCGTTCGAGTAGTGCCTGAATCTGTGCAGCGTGCGTCGCGCTGTCTTCGGCAATCAGAATTGTTCCCATGGATGACTCCGCCCGTATCCCGCTCCACCCGACATTATAGCGCGTTTTCCCGAGGGGAAAGTGAAAACGACAAAGCAGTGCGAATTCCCTGCGATCTCGATTCAGCTTCCGTATCACGGTTATGACGGCTGTGTGGATAATGCGTTCGTCGCGCTCCGAAGCGAACGGCGGAGTGCCCTCATCTGGTCTGAACGGTAACCGGACGGCTGCGATGTGTGAACGTCAAAGACGTCCGAGGCAGTAACGCTGGACGCTCACCGAGGCCGGATGACGGAGCGAAGAATATGCCCACTCTGTCAGCCTCCGAGATTGGAGGCGGTCTTGAAGGCCAAAGCGATTGCGGTGATCGTACACCCGATGTATCTGAATGGCATCAACATCGAATAGAGTGTGGCAAAAACAGCAGTGATAATGAAGAGTGTCTCCTCTTCGTCTTCGGCCGTAATGCCGAGATCTTCCGCGACGAATCGTTTCTCTTCAGACTTCAGGGATTCATCCATTGCCTCCCAGCGTTCTGCGGCGGCGGTCCAGACTGTGGGATGGAACTGCGCTTCCGGACCGGCAGGAGCATCGTCGGGGGAACGAAATTCCACACTTCATTCTCGGTCAGACCTGCCTCGGACAGCCATTCTTCGTCCAGTCGAAGCTGTTCTGCCATCCGTTCCTTCATCTTGATGTCTGAGGTGGCTTCCGCAGCTAGCTGCTGCATCTCGTCTTGGGAAAGCAACCCAGCGTCACGTTTCATCTCCTTCCTCGTCGATTCCATTCGCTCTGTGCGTTCCGATTCGGGAAGTTTCTCCCAGCGTTGTCTTCCTTCTGCCCATACGACCGGATCGTACTGTTGCTCAAACGGCAGCAACCATTCCTCGTCCGATTCCCAGTACGCTTCGGAGTAGAGACTGTCTTCATCCAGACCATTTGCGTTGAGCCATTGATGGTCATAGGCGACGGAGTCATCGATGACGTCGGCAATCATGGCTTCTTCACTGGAATACCGTTCAATCTGCTCTGGTGTGGTAGGCGAACTGTCCCATGAGCCGAAACCCATGAGTTCGGGCTTCACGTAGAAGGCTCCGACTCGACCAACGAAGATCGATGGCAGCAGAATGGCGACGCCCAGCAACCCGGGGCCCCAGCCTTCGGTCGCCCCAGCAGCACTCCGTATAGCACCACCAATCAGACCGGCACCCACGATGCCTGCGATGAGGATCAGAAATGGGAATCCCGTGTAGGCAACGCCGATTGTCAGTACAATCGAAATCAGACCAGCAACCAGGCCTGAACCAACCCAGACGAGTGGATTGCCGGGCGATGCATTCGATTTGCGTTTCTTCTTTCTCTTGCGCGTCTTTGATTCTGCCTGTGGTGCCGCCTTCTTTCGTTTCTTCTTCTTTTTGGGAGGTTTGCCGCCGGGCAACTCAAGTTCGTTTCCGTAGTCGTCGTCGTAGATTTCGTCCAGCCAGTTATTGTCGCCTCCCGCTTCCTCCAGCAGCGAATCTTAAACATCATCGTGAAACGGATCCAGATCCGGAACGGCTTTGGACGTACTTCGTTTGCGTGACTCACGCGCGGAGGCGGATGACTTTCGGCGACCATCCTGCGCAGGTTGTTGCCGCTTGCGTTCCGAAGGTTGCCGTTTTTTGCGGCTGGACTCCCTGGACGACGGCTTGCTGGCGGGTTCGCGCGTTGCGACAACCGCCGAACATTGCGGACATTTGATGTGGCTCCCCAGCAGATCCGGCTTGAGTCCCAGTTTCCGATCGCAGCCGGGGCAACGAATCACAACACGGTCCGACATGGAGTGAATCCTTTGTATTCAGTTCCAACAGTTCGGGCCCAGCCCGCAGACTACCATTCCGACAGACTGGTTCAATAGTCATACGTATCGAATTCTCATGGGGAAGTCGGGGCGAACCTGACTGGAACCCCTTTGTCCTGCAGCGTAAGGCAGTGTCTCTCGACTCCCCGGATCGCTTTTGTACCATTGCCGGTCACGCCGGATCTTCGCGTCCCAAATTGGTTAAGACATTTGAATTCACAATTCGTCACATCTGAGACTTTCACGCCGGAAGAGATGGAGGACTTCTCCAGGCATGGCTACCTGATTAGCCGAGGCCTCATCTCCGATAGCTACCTGACAGAAATGAAATCCGTGGCTGTCCGAGATGCAGACAGCGGCCTGGGAGACATCGAGTATGAAGCTGACGTGCAATATCCGGGAGCGCCCAAGTCATTTGAGTCCGAGGGCGGTCGAACAATTCGGCGGCTGCGCCAGGCGTTTAGTCGCGATCCAGTCTTTGCCAGACTGGTGAAGGAACCATTCCTGTTGCGTCGCCTTCAGCAGTTGTTGGGCGAACGAGTTGTCATGCCCTTGGCTCATCACAATTGCATCATGACCAAGAATCCACGATTCAGTAGTGACACCGGATGGCATCAGGACACTCGTTACTGGGCGTTCGAACAACCCGAACTCATTAATGTCTGGATCGCCTTGACGGAGGAATCACTGGACAACGGATGTCTCCAACTGCTGCCTGGAACTCATCGTGAGTCCTTCCTGCCGGACCGACTCGACAATCAACTGTTCCTGCGAACAGACCTGCCGGAGAACGAACGATGGCTGAATGGCGCCGTCACGGCAGAGTTGTCGCCCGGCGACGTGTTGTTTTTCCACGCCCGCTGCTTTCATTCAGCAACGCGCAACTACAGCGACCAACCCAAGTGCTCAGCGGTGTTTACGTTCCGAGGACTGTGGAATACCCCGCTTCCAGGCACCCGCAGTGCAGCGCTACCGGAACTTCTGCTTTCGTGATTTGGCGGAGCTTTGGAGGATTTGTTAAATCTGAGCAAAGTGACTGCACGACGTGGCGTAGTTCCAGTATTTTCTGGTTCATTCCAGCGGGCGAATGTTTCGCGTTAGCCGGGCCGTTGCACGAAGGTACTTAACGATGTCACTACGGAAACTCTTTCTGAAGCCCATTTCTAATGGCCGCTTGCTTCGCCGTAATCCTCAGCGGGTCAGGTCAAAGTGCGATCATTCGGCTTGATAACACGGGCGTCGGTGCCAACCTGGATGACATTGAAGTTGGTGAACTTGGGACAGCCATCGCGGGACCTCATGCTACTGCTATTCCTGGACTGAACATTACCGTTACGGCTCTTGGTGCAGACGGGACTGGTGAGGACGTCAATACAACCGCTACGGGTCTTGGGATTAACGCTGAGGGTGCGGATGACACGGACGCATTTGATGCGGCGCTGAACGACTTTGTCACCTTTCGATTCGATCAGGCAGTGATGGTCAACCAGCTGGACTTCACGACATTTGACAGCGGTGAAACATTCGAGTTCGATGGAGTGACCATCAATAACGTTGACTTGAGCAACGGCACAACTGATGTGTTTGACTTTGCGATACCACATGCCATTGCTGCGAATACAGACTTCACACTTCGAGCGACCACAGGAACCATCGGAATCGAGGCGCTTGATGTGACTGTGATGGCTGTTCCAGAGCCATCTACGTTTGGTCTGCTGGGTCTTGGAGCGTTGGTTGCGTTTCACCGACGTCGAAAGCAGCAGTCGGCGACGGTTTAGTCAGAGCCAGACGGGCCACAAACCAGTCGTTCGCCTTCTTGGGCACTCGCTGCAGGACTCGCAGCACCAGACCCTCCTTAAGCTGCCGGTCCTGGTTGCCGTCCCGCAGAGTCAGAGTCCAGCAGGTAGCGGCACTCAGATAACGGGCAGTACCGGTGTCGTCTGATGAGAGCGCACCTCGTCAGCCTCATCGATGTATTCGTAGAAGACGTTTCGCTGTCGAGGAATGTAGCCTGTGTTGCTGATGCAGCGTCGGATGGCATCCACCGAAAGATGATGCACTGTTCCGGCTTCGGAGACGACGTTCTCTTCGATCATCAGACTCCCCATATCGTTGGCCCCGAACTTCAGTGCGAGCTGGCCAACCTTTTCACCCTGAGTCACCCATGATGACTGAATATTGGGGACGTTATCCAGGTACAGGCGGCTGACGGCCTGTGTCTTCAGATACTCAAAGGCGCCCGCCGGCGGAATGTGATCCATGTCGGTGTTGTCTGGCTGAAACGTCCAGCAGATGAAGGCGGTAAATCCTCCGGTCTCATCCTGCAGCTGTCGAATACGTTCCAGATGTTCAATACGTTCAGCCAGAGTTTCCACGTGCCCGAACATCATCGTTGCGGTTGACTTGCCGCCAAGCTGGTGCCAGACGCGCATCACATTCAGCCAGTCATCAGTCAGTACTTTGCCGCGAGTGATCTCCTTCCGCACACGATCGACCAGGATCTCTCCTCCGCCTCCAGGAAGACTTCCCAGCCCGGCATCACGCAGTCGCTGAAGCACAGTCTTCAACGGGAGTTTTGAGATCTTTGTGAAGTGATGAATCTCAGGTGGACTGAATCCATGAATGTTCACCTGCGGAAATGCTTCCTTTATTCCGCGAAGGGTATCTTCGTACCATTCCAGTGGCAGTTTCGGATGCAGGCCACCCTGCAGCAAAATCTGATCGCCGCCGAGAGCCACGGTTTCCTCAATTTTCTTCAGAAGAGTTTCCAGTGGCAGGACATAAACATCCGGATGACTGGGCGGACGATAGAACGCACAAAAATCGCAAACCGCCGTGCAGGCGTTGGTGTAGTTGATGTTTCGGTCGATGTTGTAAGTTCGAAATTCTTCGGGATGGAGCCGTTGAGTGACTGCGTCGGCTGCCGCACCAATGGCGGGCAGGTCGTGCGATTCCAGCAACTGAAGTCCTTCTTCAGCCGTCAGACGGTCTCCGGCGACCGCTTTGTCAAGTATTTCCTGCATTACGAGTTCCTGGCAGTTCATGACTCTATGATCGATCGTCTCACGCAAGCGCTGTGTCTGTCACCTGGACGGCCGGTTCCGGCAGCAGCAGATTCTGTTGCTGAGCCAGCTGGCGAAACAACTCCAGGCCGCTGAGTTCAGCCGAGGTGAGGTGGAAGTTGAGATTGTGTGTGAGATAGTTCCGAGCAGTCATTGGATCGAGTGCCAGCAGAGGAGCCTGTTCCTCGGCGATTCGGCCGATCGCTGCGACACCTCGGTCGCGAGATTCATCCAGCGCTTCGGCGATTCCGGATATGTCCGCGTCCTGTCGGGCAACCCACATGGCAAACACAAAGGGCAGGCCAGTCCAGTCGTACCACATCTGCCCCAGGTCCATTACTTCGTCGAACGATTCGGCCGGTTGATGCATCGCACGATCGCCGATCAGTAAAACAGCGTCTGCAGAACTTGCAGATGTCACTGAGTCTATCGGCAACGGTTCCGTCGTGGGATAGACCCCGTAGCGTTCTGCCAGAATCACTCGTGCCAGCGCCGCACTGGTACGAGAACCTTCGTCCAGCGCCACACTGCGAATCTGCCCCGGGTGCACACGACAGTAGAGCTTAACACTCATGACCGGACCGCGTGCTGCGACACAGGCCGTGGAAATGATTTGGTAACTCCTGCCGCGAAAAAATTCCACGGAGGGAATCAGAGCCACATCCAGCTCACCGGAGGACAGAGCGTCCGCCAGTCGGCTTGGATAATCCAGAACAATATGCGAATCCGGCAGTAGCGTATGAAGATCCTCGATCAGAGGCTTCGAGTTCAGATAGCTGACGGCTCCCAGACGAATCGAGGCTGCAGACGAAGGTGTCATTTGAAGATTGTCCAGCACCGGTTGGAGGGGCAGTTGGAACGATGATGAATTGCCCGATGATGAGGTCCCGGTCGGTGGCTTTAGCAGAACAGGACTTAACGCCCGCCCAATGCCGACGGCAACTCGCCGGTCAGAATCCAGCGTGGCGAGACAGTATAGACTTCCGGCAAGTCGCCTCAACCGCTGGTCTGTACGCAACCTGGATTCTCACCGCATCCCGGTACGGTTCTTTGATTTCCCTTGTTATTATCCGCCCAGCGGGGCCAGTGCTAACCGAAAAAAGAGCAATTCCGCCTCGATTCAGCTTTCGTTGTGCTGATCCTTCGGTTTTCCTGGTTCAGGCCCTGCCTTCACTTGCGCCGTTTCCTTACGAATTCTTCCTATGCCTGAATCTGCTCTCAGAATTGCACTTATTGGCTGCGGCACCGTCGGAACGGGCGTCGCCCGTATTCTTTACGAACAGGCAGAGTCTCTGCAGCGGCGTTGCGGGCGATCATTGCGACTGAGCCGAGTCGTTGTGCGCGACACCAACAAGTCGCGCGAATACCTTCCTGACGGGATTCCGGTTTCGAGTTCCATCGATGATGTGCTGAATGACGATTCCATCGACCTCGCAGTCCAGTTGATCGGTGGCACATCGGACGCGCGAGATTATTCAGTTCGCCTGCTTGAGTCCGGCAGAGATCTCGTCACGGCCAACAAGGCTCTGATTTGTGCTCACGGAGAAGAACTGTTTCAGGTTGCTGAAGCCGCGGGGCGGACGATCTGTTTCGAAGCCGCCGTCGCCGGCGGAATCCCGATCATCAATGCAATCACCACGGCCCTGCCAGGCAACCAGGTGGAAGCCATCGAAGGGATCCTCAACGGGACCAGCAATTTCATTCTGACTCAAATGCTGACCGAGAATCAAAGTTACGATCAGGCTCTCAAGCTGGCTCAGGAACTCGGTTACGCAGAAGCTGATCCGACTCTGGATGTCGATGGAACCGATGCCGCACAGAAACTGGCGATTCTGATGCGTCTGGCGTTTGCGACCGATGTCTCGATCGACCAGATGATCCTTCACGGAATCGATACGCTCATGCTGTCTGATCTGGAAGCCGCCGACAAACTGGGATATCGAATCAAACTTCTGGCGACGGCTCGACTGAACAACGGACAGCTGGAAGCGTCGGTCCAGCCTACACTCGTGCAATCTCATCGGGCACTCGCTCAGACCAACGGAGCCGACAACATCATTACACTCACCGGCAGTGCCCTCGGACCGCTGCGTTTGTCCGGCGCTGGAGCGGGACAGATGCCAACGGCTTCGGCGGTGATGGCGGACATCGTCGACTATACAGCCGGCCGAGCGGAACGAACGTTTCAGGCGATTCTTCGGAACCGAACTGCTCAGCCGCTGGATGTGTTGCCGCAGGAAGCATCGGAACATCGCTTCTACATTCGCTGTATCGTCGATGATCGTCCGCATGTTCTGGCGGATGTGACCGACATTCTTGGTCGTCACCAAATCAGCATCTCGTCTCTGCATCAGGATGAACCGGTCGATGATGCGTCAGGAGATCCGACCGCTCGCCTGGTGATGATGACTCACCGAGCAGACGAAGGACGAATGCGTCTGGCGGATGCAGAATTGGGGCAGCTTGACTGCGTTCGCGGTGATTGTCTCCGACTTCCTGTGGCTGAGTAGGTTGCTCCTGCACGGCTGTGAGATCAGTATGACGACGGACCAGGAACTACGTCAGAAACGAGGCATTGTCGGACTGCTGGCGATTGTCTGTCTGGCCTCCGCCGCTACTCTGTTAATGATTGGCACCAACCAGGGGTTCGCTTCGGCGTTGCTGCGGGTTGGACTCCTGCTGGGGGCGTTCTGGCTCGCCCTGCCAACCGAAGGGCGACCGGCGGCATGGGCTCGAGTGTCACCATTGTCGCTGGGAATTCTGGCGATTGTGGCAGCACTCATTTCACGGCTCAAGTTCTTCATCCCGCTGTTACTGGTGGGCTTTGTGATTGGCTGGGTCGTTCGTCCGCGAGGGAGAAGATGAGAATGGCCATTCACATTGGGGCGTGCCGCCGTCCCGACAGCCCGACTCGAAACGACACTGGCCACGACAAACGAATCACCGAGTGAATCAGTTTGAATTGTAATTTGGTCTGCAGTTCGTCACATTGGCATGACTTACTATCATGTACACTTTTCCGCCGCCTCTGAAAGCACTCTGAGTGTCGACTGTTAACTGGGCTCCTCTGAAGACCATTATCGATCAGAACCAGACGTTTCTGATTACCACTCACCTTCGACCAGACGGAGACGCGCTGGGGTCGCAAAGAGGGCTGGCTGCCATTCTCGAAGCGCTTGGTAAGCAGACAGTGATGGTCAATGCGACGGCTCCACCCGCCAACCTGGAGTTCATGAATCAGGATGGAGCTGTCAGAAAGCTTGGGGAGGGTATTCGCAAAGCCGACATTCCGGCGGTCGACGTGCACATTGTGGTGGATACCAGCGCGTGGCAGCAGATCGGTGAGATGACAGATGTACTGCGCGCATCTGACAGTCAACGCGTGGTTATTGACCATCATGTGAGCTCCGATGACATGGGAGCAACCGAATTCAAGGATGTCGATGCGGCCGCGACCGGGCAGCTTATTTGTGAACTCGCAGACTTCCTTGGCGTTTCGCTGGCTCCCGAACCGGCTTCATGGCTGTACGCAGCGATCGCCACTGACACGGGTTGGTTTCGGTTTCCGTCGACATCTGCGGAAACCATGCAGGCGGCAGGCAAACTGATCGAACAGGGCGCGCGACCGGATGAACTCTATCGATACATTCACGAACAGCGTTCGCTGTCACAAGTCCACCTGATGGGACGAATCCTGCAGGGCATGCAGACGGACTGCGAAGGCCGTCTGGTCTGGATCTCTGTGAGCCGCAAGGATCTGGAAGAAACGAACGCTGTTCCGGCTGACACTGAAGGGTTGGTCAACCAGTGCCTGACCGTGGCTGGAGCAGAAGCCGCCTTCATTGCCGTCGAGTTGCCGACGGCTCAGGTGAAATGCAGCCTGCGAAGTCGTCCCCCTCATGATGTTGCCGCTGTTGCCGAACGAATGGGCGGAGGTGGACACCGCCTGGCGTCCGGCGCGACACTCACCGGTGACTTCCAGGAGGCATTAAAGACAATCCAGAGCGAATTCCAGACGATGCTGGCCTGCTGCGAAGTGAACACAGACAGCTGATACTACAAAGATTTTTGACGCAGCTCCCGCTTCAACTGGTGCTTGTTTCGCCTGACGGCAAGGCTACATGCGAAACTCCTGTCAGTCCCGCAAACGATTCCACGCACTGACCAGCGCTTTCAGTCCCGCGAGTTCAATCGATGGATCCACTCCGGTGCCCCAGCTGACGCGACCATCGTCGTGCGTCAATTGAACATAGGCGGCCGCATCGGAATCGGATCCCTGTCCGTGCATCGCATGTGAACGGTAGTCGGTCAGAATAAAATCCTTCTTTCCCGACGTTCCCAACGCGTGAACAAAGGCGTTGATTGGACCGTTTCCTGTTCCTTCAACGTCCATTTTTGCCTCGTCAATGCAAATGCTCGCATTGCAGCGGACCAGATCCCGTTCGCCCGTGTGGTGGTCGATCTCGAAATCGATGAGTTGCAACGGGCTGCCAACGTTGACGAAGTATTTGTAAAACGTCTCCTTCACTTCCTGCGGATTCAGTTCGCGTCCCAGCTGGTCTGCAACATCGTAAATCTGTTTGCCGACCAGAGGATGCATGGCTTTCGGAATATCGAAGCCGTGTTCACGATCGAGAATATAGGCAACTCCTCCTTTTCCCGACTGTGAATTGATGCGGATGATTGCTTCGTAAGTACGTCCGATGTCGCACGGGTCAATCGTCAGGTATGGCACGGCCCATGGAACCACGGAATCCAGCTGAGTGGACTCATCCTTTCGCCGGTCCATTCCCTTCTTGATCGCGTCCTGGTGGCTGCCGGAGAACGCCGTAAAGACCAGTTCACCGGCATAGGGCTGACGATCCGGAACCAGCATCCGCGTCGTCCGTTCATAGACTTCGCGGATTCTTGGGAGTTCCGTGAAGTCCAGCCCAGTATCGATTCCGTGGCTGTTCATATTGAGTGCCACGATCACGATATCCAGATTCCCGGTCCGTTCGCCGTTTCCGAACAGAGTACCTTCGACGCGGTCTGCGCCTGCCAGCAGTCCCAGTTCTGTGGCCGCCACACCGGTGCCACGATCATTGTGCGTATGCAGCGAAATCTGAACGCTCTCACGATTCTTCACGTTGCGACAGAACCATTCAATCTGGTCAGCGTGGACATTCGGTGTTGTCCATTCGACGGTCGCAGGAAGATTCAGAATCACCGGCCTGTCAGCAGTGGGCTCCCAGACATCCATCACGGCTTCGCAGACTTCCAGTGAAAAGTCCAGTTCCGTGTCAGAAAACGATTCGGGTGAATACTGCAGGTCAACACGAGTGTCTTTGGCAGCCGGAATCAATTCCTTAACCAGTGTCGCTCCGTCGACTGCAATCTTCCGAATGTCGTCTCGTGAGGCATCGCCAAACGTGATTCGACGCTGCAAAGGAGACGTGGAATTGTACAGGTGCAGGATCGCATTCGGCACGCCTTCCAGTGCGTCGAACGTTCGCCGGATCAGATGCTCACGTGCCTGAACCAGAACCTGAATCTGAACGTTCTCGGGAATCAGCTCCTCGTCAACCAGACGCCGCAGGAAATTGAATTCTGTGTCGGACGCCGACGGGAACCCCACTTCGATCTGTTTGAATCCCACATCAACCAGCAGCTGGAACAATTCCAGCTTCTCATCAACGGTCATGGGAATGGGCAGTGCCTGGTTGCCGTCGCGCAGGTCAACGGAACACCAGATCGGCGATTGTGTGATCGTCCGGTCGGGCCACTGCCGATCCTTCAAATCGACGGGAGGAAACGCACGATACTTTTGAATATTGCGACGTTGCATTTGTTGGATTCAATTCTTTGAGTCCGAACGACATTTCGGATGCTCGGGAATTCGTGACCGTTACGGATCAGGAACAGGTGGCTGCTCATTCAGCACCTGCTTCAGTTTGTTTGAGACAATAAAAAAACCTGAGACCTTTGGGCCTCAGGTTGGATGAAATTAACTGCAGTCAGACAGGCCCGGGGCGCATTCTACGTCAGAAGTAGCAGGAGCAGGCTGAGACGGACTGAGTTTCGGCTGTTCATGTGTGCGATTCCGATGATAAAACGGTGCGTGACCGCGCCCGGCACTCTATCCGTGCCGGAAGACTGTTGCAAGTCCTGAACTCCCGACATTCCTGCTGTGTGCCAGGTTCACCAATGACCATCCCGTTTCTGTTGATTGATGGATACAACCTGCTGCATGCCGTCGGTCTGGCCCGGACGACTTACGGACCGGGTGATCTGGAACGGTGCCGCAACCGCATGATCCGTCAGCTCGCAACTCGGCTGGATGAACCCGTTCTGGAGCGAACGACGGTCGTCTTCGATGCGTTTAGCCGCTTCGACGATTCGGAAAGGTATCAGCAGCAACAGGGCATGAGCGTGGTGTTTGCTCCGGCCGGAACTGACGCAGACAGCGAAATGGAGCGGTTGATTGCAGATCATGACGCTCCACGACAGCTGCTGGTGGTGTCCAGTGACCATCGCCTTCACCGGGCCGCTCAGAAACGAAGATGCCAGGCGATTGACAGTGAAGCATTCTGGGAGAGTCTTGCGGATTCATCCGTTGATGCGGCGCAGGCACCTTCTGCGTCTCACACCTCAACAGCAACCGACTGGCTACAGGAATTCGCAGACGTCGAACAGGAACTTTCCGGCAGTTCAGGCAGTGATAATGAAGTATTCGATGCCGACTATTTGGCAGACCTCGAATCTGATTTGGAAGATTGAGCGGCCCGCCACCTCTGGACACGCCAGATCGGTTCGCAAGGACAACGTCATCCGTGTGCCACTGGCTCCGCCAGTGCGCCAGGAAAACACTGGCAAAGCCAGTCCCACACAGATGGCAGAAACGAAGGTGACCAGAACGATGAGTCACCCTGCTTGCCATTGTGACTGGGTTGGAAACCACGCGATTACCCGCCACACTATCTTTTATGTCGTCTGCCGAACAATACCTGCGTCCGGAAGTCATTCGAAACATCGCTCGGCTGGATTTGCGCGCTCGCTTCATCGTTGAAGGATTTCTTACCGGTCTGCACACGAGTCCGTTTCAGGGATTCAGTGTCGAATTCAGTGAACACCGGCGATACAACCCTGGCGATGACCCTCGCGATATCGACTGGCAGGTGTTTGCTCGAACGGACCGCATCTATGTTCGGCGTTATCAGGCCGAAACCAATATCACCGGCTACGTGCTGATGGATCTGTCGCGCAGCATGGGATACACGTATCGCCAGGAACTGAGCAAATTCGAATACTCCATTTGCCTGGCCGCGGCGATCTCCTACCTGATGATCCACCAGCAGGACCCTGTTGGACTGTTTACGTTTGGCGACGAACTGGAGAACAGCCTGCCCGCGCGCAGTCGTCGGTCTCAGCTTGGCAACATTCTGGCTGTGCTGCAGCAAAGCAAACCGGAAGGAGGCAGCCGCATTGCAGAGAACCTCAAACGTATCGCGTCCATGATTCGCCATCGTGGTCTGTTGATGATCATGTCCGATCTGCTGGCCGATCCGGAGGAAATTATCGACAGCCTTCGGATGCTGCGTTATGCAGGACATGATGTGATCCTGTTTCACGTTCTGGACGAAGCAGAAGTCAGCTTTCCGTTTTCCGGCAATGTGGATTTGCTGGAACCTGAATCGGGAGACCGGCAGATTGTCGATGCCGCCGGTATCCGATCAAGCTACCTGGAAGCTCTTCAGGAACTGCGGGATCGATTCCAGAAAGAATGCTTCGCGATCGGAGCGGACTACGTGCCGCTGGACACCAGCATGCCGTTCGACAAAGCGCTCACTGAGTACCTGTTCCAGCGCCAGGCGCGGTTTTGATTCGCGGCGCGAGTCCTGGTCTTGCGGTATGCCGTGCGTGGTTGGGGTGCGACGCTGAACAATACCGGCGAGCTGCGCGAAATCAGTCCGCAGAGTTCGACGCCGGTCAGCGGACTGACGTCGCGCTGCTCGCTGGAACTCCCTGTTTGTTTCAGCCGTCGATCTTCTTTAGCAGATTGATGAGTTCAATCGCTGCTGTGGCTGCTTCTTCGCCTTTGTTGCCCACTTTTCCGCCAGCGCGGTCCAGTGCCTGGTCCATTGATTCGCAGGTGATGACTCCGAATGTCACAGGAATCCCCGACGACTGCATCGCGGCCATCAGCCCCGCAGCAACCTGACTGTTGATGTACTCGTGGTGCGAAGTCGACCCCTGAATGACGGCTCCCAGACAGATCACGGCGGAGTATTTTCCGCTGGATGCGAGTCGCGACGCCGTGAGTGGGATCTCGAATGAACCGGGAACCTTGAACACGTCGATCGCATCACTGTCGCCGCCGAGGCGAGTAATTGTATCGATTGCTCCGGTGGTCAGTCGTTCTGTAATGAGGTCGTTGAATCGCGAAACCACGATTGCAAACCGTTCGCCGGCGGCGGAAAGTTGTCCCTGGATAGTGTTTGCCATGTTTGCTGTCGAATTACGGGTGATCGTGAATCAGGTCAGGTTCATCGTCAGCAGAAATTCTGCGTTCGTCTTAGTTCGTTTCAGGCGACCGGTCAGCAGTTCCATTGCTTCCACCGAACTCATGTCGTTGAGCACTCGGCGAAGCGCCCAGACTCGCTGAAGTTCTTCGTCGTCCATGAGGAGTTCTTCTCGCCGAGTTCCCGAACGATTGATGTCGATGGCCGGCCAGATACGCTTTTCTACCATCCGACGATCCAGATGCAGTTCGGTGTTTCCGGTGCCTTTGAATTCTTCAAAAATCACTTCGTCCATCCGACTGCCTGTGTCGACCAGCGCTGTTGCAATGATTGTCAGGCTACCGCCTTCCTGAACCGATCGGGCTGCTCCGAAGAATCGTTTGGGGTGCTGCAGCGCACTGGCGTCGACACCGCCCGACAGGATCTTACCGGAGTTCGGGACTTCCGTGTTCCAGGCACGAGCCAGACGAGTGATCGAATCCAGAAAGATGATGACATCCTGCCCATATTCCACCATCCGCTTGGCTTTTTCGATCACCATTTCTGACACCTGGATGTGCCGTGACGTCGGTTCGTCAAATGTGCTGCTGACGACTTCGCAATTGCTTCCCGTCAGACGCTGCTCCATGTCGGTCACTTCTTCCGGACGTTCGTCGATGAGCAGCATGATGACGTAAGCATCCGGATGATTGTCCTGGACGGCTTTGGCCATTTGCTGCATCAGGATCGTCTTGCCGGCTCTGGGCGGCGAAACAATCAGGCCTCTTTGTCCCAAACCAATCGGAGCAACCAGATCGACGACGCGTGTGCTGATCGATTCCGGATCGACCGCGATGCGAAGTCGCTCTTTTGGATGCAGCGGTGTGAGGTCATCAAAGAAGACCTTGGCGGTCAACAAAGACGGATCCTGGCCGTTGATGGCTTCCACGCGAAGCAATGCAAAATAACGTTCGTTTTCCTTGGGAGGACGAATCTGTCCTGCGACTGTGGCACCGTTTCTCAGACCAAAACGCCGGATCTGACTTGGGCTGACATAGATGTCGTCCGGGCAGGGCAGGTAGTGATAGTCCGGGCTGCGCAGGAAACCAAAGCCGTCCGGCAGAATCTCCAGCGTACCCTCACCGAACATCAAGCCGTTGAGTTGAGTTCGTTCCTTGAGGATACGGAAGATGAGGTCCTGTTTTTTGAGCCCATTACATTCTGTCAGTTTTTCACGTTCTGCGATGTCCAGCAATTCACTCATCGACATCTTCTGCAGATCCGCGATGTTGACCTCCGCCTGCTCAGTCTGTTTCTCCGCCGATTGGCTCCGGGATGGCGCGGACATTGGGCTGCCGGAATTGGTGGCGGCCGATTCCGTTCGTGAATGATGTTCCGACCTGGAAGACTGCTTCATGGCTGGTGTCTGCCTCAAAGAGGACTCGGAGCGGCACCGGCAATCACCTGCCGGAGAATCTCCGTCATTTGCTGAGCTGCATGAGCGATGGATCCGGAGTTATCAACGACGTAGTCCGACTGAGCCCGCTTCTTGTCCAGCGGCATTTGTGCCTGTTCACGTTTGCGCAGTTCTTCGGCAGACCAGCCTCGGTTCGCCTCAACTCGGGCAATGCGGTCAGATTCGGGAGTGTCGATGTAGACCATCACATCACATGGATCAGCCCAGCCTGCTTCCAGCAGGAGAGCTGCGTCAATGACAATGGCGTCCGTATCCTCGGAAGCCTGTTTGATTTGGTTTTGGGTTTCCCGCCGAATGGCAGGATGGAGGATCTGATTGAGTTTCTGCAGAGCAGAATGATGTTCGGCGGTTTCGCCGAAAACCACTTCGGCCAGCTTCGGTCGAATGACCTGGCCGGCTGAGTCAAAAACTGAAGAATCGAAGTGAGTCCGAAGGTCGCGCAGGACATCCTCATTTCCCAGCAGTTCATGGCCGATTCGATCGGCATCGATGATCTGCAAACGAAATTCAGTAACCTGACGAACGACGGATGACTTGCCCGAGCCGATGCCACCCAGAATGCCGATGATCGGCACACTCATTGGTACAGCCGGAAAAAAGACTGGAAAGCGAAAGATAAGGACGCAGCAGGATGCCCGCCGTTGCGCAGAAGCGCACGACAGGAAAACGACTGCAACGGAATGAATATTGGGAAGAGTTTTTTCGCGGATGCGAGTTTGACAGAACTGTCAATAGAATCTCGCCGACGGGATCGCTCCTTCCTCCGCAGGCGAATAGCTGAGTCAAAATCGTCCGAGATAGCATCGGGGTTGTCAATCACTAGACTTGAGTGCCAAACGATTTCAGACCGATTGCAGGTGGTTGACCGGCGTAACAGGCATCCTGATCCGGGTGAGAGTCCAAATGGAGGTAAGACAGTGAGTTCTGCTGATCTGGTTGCTGAAGCAGCCGCAAATGGAAAACTGGTCGCCGATTCACGCAAAAACATCGAGGACTGGCTGGGTCGGTCCAGTGTTCAGATCTACCACGACCGCGTCCATGAACTCATCCAGCAGGAAGACTGGGATACGCTCAACGATCTGTTCTGGACGGCCATTCCCTTCGGCACCGGTGGACGCCGAGGTCCCATGGGAGAACTGGGGCCGGCTACGATCAACGATCGCACAATCGCCGAGTCGGCGCACGGGATGGCTGTCTACCTGCGAAAGTCCGGTTGCACAGAAGGCGGGTCCGCCGCCATCGCCTACGACAGTCGCAACAATTCTCGCCACTTTGCTGAACTCACAGCAACCACGTTTGCCGCCCACGGACTGACCGTTTACCTGTTCGAATCGCATCGCAGCACGCCCGCCCTTTCCTTCGCGGTACGGTATCTGAACTGCGACGTTGGTGTTGTGATCTCCGCGTCTCACAATCCGCCTGCCGACAATGGGTTCAAGGCGTACTGGTCCAACGGTGCGCAGGTGATTCCTCCACATGACAAAGGGATCATCACCGAAGTCGAAGCTGCCGAAGAGATCCCCACAGTCGATTTTGACCATGCCGTAGCAGATGGCCGCATCAAAATCATCGGAGACGATGTCGACCGCGCTTACATCGACGAAGTGGCTGCGCTGAGTCAATCGTCGTCGCGGAATGTATCTGCTGTTTACACGCCACTCCACGGAGTTGGCGAAACGTCCATCTGGAAGGTCATCCAACAGGTCGGGTTTTCGAAGGTCGACATCTTTGAAGACCACCGCGCGGCCGACGGCAATTTTCCGAACGTCCCCAAACATCTGCCGAATCCGGAACTGCTTGAAGTCTTCGATCCTGTGCTCGACTGGGTGGCTGCAAACGATCATCCGGCAGAACTCATTCTGGCATCTGATCCCGATGCCGACCGCCTCGGCGTGATGGTTCGCAATTCAGAAGGCGGATTCACGGCACTCAGCGGTAACCAGATCGGCGCGTTGATTACGGACTACCTGTTGCGCAAACGAGCCGCCGCCGGACAACTGACAGCAGATGACTACGTCGTGGAAACGCTGGTGACGACACCATTGACACGAGCGGTCGCCGAAGGTCACGGAGCGCAGGCCGTGTACGAGTTGTTGGTGGGCTTCAAGTACATCGCTCAAACAATGGAAGAACGTGGCACGGAACATTTCGTCTTCGGCACGGAAGAATCCATCGGTTTTCTGGCGGGAGGTTACTGCCGGGACAAGGATGGAGGAGTCGCCGCACTGTTCATTCTGGAACTGGCTGCCGAACTCAAGAAACAGGGCAAGACGCTGCTCGATCAACTCAACGCCCTGCACTGCGAACACGGTTACCACTGCGAAGGACAGAAATCGATTTACTGCGAAGGCCCCACCGGCAAAGCCAAAATTGACGGACTGATGCAGACGCTGCGTGAGAACCCGCCGTCCGAACTGGGATCGGTGAAACTGGTCGAAGTCAGCGACTATGCGAATGGCACGAAAACCGCAATCCCGTCCGGTGAGTCACTCGGCACGATCGAAGATCCGCGAGGCGACCTGTTGTTCTATCGTTCCGATCCCACCGAGTCCGTCCGCATCCAGATTGCCGGACGTCCATCAGGAACGGAGCCAAAGATCAAATTCTACTTCTTCTGTCAGTCCGACCTTGAGGACGCCGGCAGCCTGGAAGCAGCTCGCGCGGCCGGAGACGCCAAACTGTCCGAAGTTCAGACCGCGCTTGCGACCTGGGCAGAAGGTCAATTGCGATAGTCCGTCGGAGCCATCATCACAGACTCGCAGGGTGTGTCGAGCAGAAGGATGTGCCAACACGGTGCGTCTGCGCGGGCCAATGATCGTGCCATAAACCATGGGTGACACGCGATTCAACTCTGCGCTGACGCACCGTCTCGTATCACCGCCCGCTTGACACACCCTACAAATCGACTGCCCTCGCATCGGGTAGCACAGGTTGCAGGCAACCTGTGTGCGCAGCACCGGAGGCCACAGACGTTTCAACGCAGCCTCCTGTGCCTTCGGCACCCCGTTTGCGTGAATCAGAAGACTCCACCTCCGGTTCCGCCAGGCACCGTGATTGATTCCAGTTCTGGATTCTCTTCGCGGACTCCGTCCAGCAGCTTCTGAAAGCTGGCTAGTTCCTCTCGGTACTGATCCGGCTCGAAGCTTGGATTTTCTTTGCCGATTCTCAGCAACCGTTGGACGTGATTCTTAGCCCGCTCATGACCAATCTTTGCCCGGTCAAAGGCAAGCTTCGCGTTGATCATCTCAAACTGGTCAATTCCCACAGCATCGTCGCGTGCCGTCTTGAGCTCGAGCACTCTCAGGGCTGCTTCATACACCAACTCCGCTTCCTTTACGCGCAGCTCGAGTTCCCCAAGGTCCCCCTGATACTGACCCCAATAACGGCGTAGTGCCGCAACTGTACTTGTTGATCCGGCAAGATACATTTCCAGGGAATCGCACTCATATTTGAGTCGTTCCAAACGAAGTCGTTCATACCGTTCCTTGTCTTCGGCAATCGGCTGACGTTGTACTGGCCCAACATTGTCGCTCATGAAAAGATCGTCACCGACAGACACCTTTAGTCCACGGCTTGTTTCACCCCGCAGCAATCGTTCAACTTCGACGCGATGCTCCGTAGATGCATCGTCCCAGGAGACGTTTAATCGTTTCAGCATACTGCTGACTGTCTCAATCGACTGTCGATGTTTGAGAATTTGCTGCTCCATCAGCCCCATACGTTCCTCAAGTTCATCTGCCTTCTCCCAGTCAAATGCTGGAAGATTCTTTGCAGCGTTTCGACTTATCCCCGTAAACGCTGGCGGGGCCGAATCCGCTGACTCAGGCGGCGGGAACGCATTGGTCGCTGGTTGAGCATCAACCCGGTTTCCACTCATTGTCGACCCGCCTAGATCACCATCTCTTGCATCGATTGTAAGGGCAGCAACAGGTTCCTGTCCTTCCGCTTCCCAGCGAACGCCTGGAACGGGTTTGAGGGCTCTCGCAATAGCAACACGCCGTGCAGACAACTCGCGAGGTATGTCCTGTAACCCAGCTGTGGGGTCGCGAACGATGGCCAGTAAGATCTCGTTTCCCGAACCAGACCGTAAAATGTTGACTGTAACACCCTCGATGGCGTTCAGATCCTGAAGCAACTTAACGTGTTTCGCTTTGTTTGGGCCATCCGTATTCATCTGCGGAAGCACATCTTCGCCGCCGTAGAGATTGACGACGATGGTTGCGTCCACTGCTCCGAGCGGTTCGTCCGGTGGCCCTGGTAACCCGATGGGTGTCCCGGTTGCCAGTACGCCCGGTCCAGGTCCATTTAAAGACAGACCGGCGGAGCCTCCGACTGGAACACGACGGATACTCTCCGACCGATTGCGTACTGTGTTGGACCTTCGACCGCTACTGCGAAGCGACTCCCAGTTGAGATTGGGATCCTGCAACTCTTCGACTCGGCGTTCAATGATGCGATCGCGACGTTGGGCGCGTGATTGCAGAGTCGTCTTGATCTGGCTCAGCTTTTCCTGCATCTCATTCATCCGAGCTTCCTGTAGCAGTCGTCTCGCACTGAACGCACTTTCCACGGCATCGCGCAGTTCCTGCTTCTGTTGTTTGAGCTCGTCCTCCGATCCGTCTGCCGGCTGCAGTTTCTGAGCGATGTCGATTGTCTTACGCTCCGCGTACTCCCATGCTTCTTCCAGTTGAGCGATCGTGTGTCCGTCGTCGTGGTGGTCGGTTGGCTTCGCTTCTTCAACAACGGCCTGTCGCTCTTCAGCTGCTGGTGACTTCGTATTGAGGTGGCGGTCCGTCGGAGATCCCCATGCGTCACGACCGTCCTGGTAGATGTAGGAGTGGCCTCCGCTTGAGAACGTCACGTAACTCGTCCCCACGGCGAGTGCATTTCGTGGTACTTCAGTATCAACTGAGATGACTTGCCACTTCCCACTGTTGGCACCGAACGCAGCAACAGAGTTGCCTATGCTTGTCGCGGCCATACCGCTACTGACCAGTGGCACGATGTCCGATGGTGATTCGTCGGTTCGCGGAGGAGTGAAGCGGTCCCATGTGCCTGTGGTACTGCTGTATCCATAGATATGATTCGGCACCTGCGACTTCGACCACAGCACTAGGATACTATTGGTTACCACATGTCGGCGTGGATTGAAGAACGCAGGTGCGTCTCGGTTGGACATAGCGTCGAGGATAATCGGAATTGCGCTGAGCGGATACTTCTTCATGCACTGTGCAAATGTCATGTCCTCATCGGGCAGTGGTTCTACGTTGACTTTGTCATCGATTGAACCACCAGAAGGGTTACCCCAACTCCACTCCTCTCGCGGTTCGTGTTTGACTTCTGTCGGCGTTTCTCCGGCGTCAATCCCAGTGTTGCGATCGCCAGCTTCGTTTGACGCGTCAGAGTTCGCATTTGGCCCTTCACCGCTTTCGGTGTCAGCCTCGTCGACCGGAACTTCCTCGCCGGGAACAACCTTCTGACTGGTTGTCTCTGCAAACGCGATCAAAGATTGGGGCATCCCGATCCCAATCGCCGCACAAACAACCAGACTCGTCCAGAAGAGAATTCGTTTCATGGTCTTGTTCCTTGAGAGATTTCGTAGGGTGTGTCGAGCGGAGAGAATCAATCGTGATGGTGCGTCAGCGTGGGCCGACGTTTGTGTAATGAGGCCGTGAAGACAGTTCACCAGTCTCCGCGCTGACGCACCGTTGGCACCATTCTGCCCACTCGACACACCCTACAAGTCCTCATCCTGATTGATCTCAAACATCAACTGATCGATTTCATCGTTGAGGTTGTTCAAACTCTGATCCGCATCACTCGTCCATTCATTCGTTTCTTCCACCGGCGTAGCAACGCGCGATGCTTCTTCAACGACTTCGTTTCCCGCCGCTGTTTTCGGAACGTCAGATGAATCGGATTCACCGGATAACATGGCAACGCAGGCCATAACACTCACGGCCATCACACCACCTGTAATCAGCCACCAGGCACGATGTTGCGATCGCTCGGCCACCGGAAGAACGCCGATTTCCTTCGGCAACGGGTTCACCGTCGGCTGCTGCACGTGAGCCACACAGTCTTCGAGTAACTCGGCAACAGTCTCCGAATTCGCATAACGATCGTCGGGAGACTTGCTCAACAGTTTCTGTACAACACTTTCCAGCCAGGCAGGGATCTCGGAAGTCACATCGCGGATCGACCGAGGTTCGTCGTCGGTCACTCGACGCAGAATTCCGTAGCTGGTTTCCGCTCGAAACGGTGGACGCCCGGTACACAGGGCGTACAGCACGCTGCCCAGACTGAACAGGTCACTGCGAGCGTCGATGCCTTCGCCTCGCGCCTGTTCCGGCGACATATACTGAGGCGTCCCGGCGATGACTCCACTGCGTGTCAGTGAAGCATCGTCGATCGCTCGTGCCAGACCGAAGTCTGTGAGCATGACTCGATCAACGCCCTTCTCCAGCAGGATGTTGGCCGGCTTCACGTCTCGATGCACCAACCCCTGAGCATGAGCAGCGGCGAGCCCTCGCGCGACCTGCACTCCGATGCGCAACACGTCGATCGTGGGTAGCGATCCTTCGCGGTCGATCCGCTGCTGCAGCGATTCGCAATCGACCTACGGCATAACCAGATACGGCAGGCGACCTTCGGAGTTGACTGACAGAATCGGCATCACACTGGGATGCACGATTGCGGCCGTGGCCTGAGCTTCCCTGGCAAAACGTCGTCGAGCGGCCGCGCTGGTGGCCAGATGAGGTGCCATCACTTTAGCGGCCACCAGCCGATTCAGTTCCGCCTGAAACCCTTTCAGCACAATGCCGTTGCCGCCATGTCCAATGACTTCCCGGATTTCGATATTTCCGAGGCGGCCCAGTGCATCAGCGTCGCCGGCAGGTTCCAGAAAATCGACGGCAAAATCGGCGATGAATTGTTGGCCACTGAGTCCCGAGTCGGACTCTGCGACGGTCGCCTTATCTTCCGGACATTCATTCCGCAGGGCCGATTCGATACGAGCCCAGTCGTCACGGCTACCCGCGAGACATTCGAGCGTCGCTCGGCAGTCTGCGCATTCCGCCAGATGTTCGGCCAGCCGTTCTTCCTGCTGCTCGGTCAGCCCGTCTCCCAGCGATTGCTGCAGGAGTTTGGGGTCACATTTTATGTGATGATGATGGCATGAGTTGATCTACGATTCACTTAACAGGTTCTGAATCTTCGTGCGAATTCTTGCCATGATTCGGCTGCGGGACATGTAGATGCTTCCAGGTGTCACGTTCAATTCGCGAGCAACATGTGCAACCGACTGACCATCGATGACAGTTGTCGTAAACGCCTTCCAGCTTGTGTCTCGAAACTCACTTCTCACCTGTTCGGCGGCCCAGATAATCATTTCGTGTTCGTACTGCTGAATCTGCTGAGCGTCCGGATTGGCAGGAACCTGATTCAGTAGATCCAGCAAGTCGCTGCCTCCTGTTGCATCGTGGCGGCGTTCCCGTGTCATGAACTTGATCACGATATTGCGCGACACCGTGCTGAGCCATCGTCGAAAGGATGCATCGCGCCCGTCATCTTTCCAGCCGTCGATGGATCGAGCGATTGCCAGCAGAACCTGCTGGGTGACATCGGCTACGTGACGTTCGGGGACTCCCTGCCGAGCTGCCAGCCGCTTGAGGAACGGTTCATACGCCTCAACGAAATCCTGCCATGCCGGTTGGTTGTCACGGCATTTCAGCTGAACAATCAGACTGTGGCGGGTTTCGGGCAACGTCATGAGGATCCCGGTAGTTGCCTGGTATCTCAGGAGTAACTGATCCATTGTGTGCCACTGGCTCCGCCAGTGCTGTCATGAGTCACAATGCACTGGCAAAGCCAGTGGCACACCTTCAACAAACGGTTGGACGAGAACGGCTCTGGTTCCCGTAGTGCTCAGTCCCCATTCTGCAGAGATCTCACGCGGAAAACCGAAGTTTTCAGGAATTCGTGGGAATTGCGTTGGGCCGGATGGCAACTCGAAATGCTCCGCTTTCTCGAGCATAGGCCACCGCTTCGGTAATCTGATCGAGTGGAAACTCTCGACTGACCAGTTCTGCAAACGGATACCGGCCAGCAGTTTCCGTCAGAAAATCGAAGGCTGCCTGAAGATCGGCTGGTTCGTAATTGTGGACTCCTTCCACTCGCAGCATCTTGCGAACCAGCTGGTCGGCCTGCATGGACAATGGCCTTGCCGGAAAGACGGCTCCTACCAGGATGAGACAACCGCCAATTCGCAGAATATCGAGGGACGACTCCATTGCATCCGGAGAGCCTGACATGTCCAGCACGATATCGGCACCTCGCCCGCTTGTGAGTTCACTGAGGCCATCCAGCGACGGATACGTGGCACCGAAGGCTGCCGCCTGCAAAATTCGATTTGTGTCTAGGTCCGTCACAATCACATGGGCCGCTCCGCGACTCCGGGCCATCGCAGCAGCCGTGAGTCCCAGCATGCCAGCCCCATGGATGACAATCGTTTGGCCATCACAGCTTCCGGCGGTACGCAGCGCGGCAGCGACGGTGGCGGTCGCACAACCCGCCGGACTCGCAACAGTATCCAGCAGCGATTCTGGAACTTTGACGATGGCCGTACCGGCAACAAGATGGCAGTGCGTGGCGAGCCCACCACTCAGCGGGTGATCATTCGTGATTTGCTGGTGACCGTACTTGAAGAGCTGTTCACACTTCTGCCGAGGCCCGTTATTGCAAAAGAAGCAGCCGCCGCAGGATGCGGCGATGGACCAGCTGATACGATCTCCAACATCAACGGGCTGTCCAGTCACATCAGACACGTCGCCTCTGGCGTCAACGACGTGTCCGACGATTTCATGACCAAGAATCGTCGGGGCGGGAACGCTGCGAGCTCCACTGATCGAATGCAGATCACTGCCGCACAGTGTGCAGCAATCGACTGCCACGAGTGCTTCCCCATCGTGCAGTTGTGGTAACGGAACCCTCGTGAGTTCCAATGGCCGTTCGGGAGTATGAAAGATGGCAGCAGTTGCGTTCATAAGAATGAAGTGTTCTGCGGTACGAGCTTGCAAAAGTAGCCGTCACGCTCCGTCGTGACGAGGCAATACGATGTAGAGGTGACCGGATGTGACCATCGGAACGATGCACACGAAACGGCATTGGCGATACTCATTTCTGAATCAATTGAAACGCCACTTCCCCAGTAAGAGCCTGCCACATCACGCGGAGCGTGATGGCTACGTTGCTACAGGCAACCGACGTGCGTAGTGAATTGTAACGAAGACAAGAATGATCAGAGACGTCACGGCGATGAGTGCGGATGCTGCATTCATGAGTTGCAGGAAGTTGAGATCTTCTGACAGCCAGCTGCGAAGGACCATGACCACGATGTATCCCAGGTAGCCGAGTGAATCGGCAAGGTACATGAGGTATCCCAGGTTTCCGTTTTCCCTTGAAGCAGCGATCAGACGTTCAAAGATTGTGGTGTGGAACACGACGTAGGGCACATACATCCCCAGACCCAGCAACACCATGTAAGGAAACGCTCCAACCGCACCGGCGGAATGTCCGGCCAGGCTGGCTAACACAAGGACAAAACCTGCAGCCACGAGTCCCAGCGACGTCAGGAATGCGCGGCGATTGTTGCCGATCAGAATGGCGGCTCCGCTGATGACCGTCACGATGACAGTCACCCACAATTCCGAATTCGCGAACACGGCGGGTTCTTCGCCGATACCAAGATCACGCCAGATCTCAACTGCAAAGTCGTCGCGAATGCTGCGCATGACTGTCAAGAGAACAAAGATGAACAACAGGCCACTCAATCCCAAAGCATGTCGTCGGAGGAACTCGCGGCGTTCGTCTCGTGTCATCGGTGCTCGTGCGGTTCGCAAGCCAATGTCTTTAGCAGACGGTGAAGGGATCTGACTTAACATCCAGACACCGATCAGCAGCGGAACGATAAACAGGAGCCCGGTGTAGAACGGCATCCAGAATTCCGAAACCTGATAGTCAACAATCAGTGTTCGTCCAACCGTCTTCACGACGCCGGATGCCCAGATAAAGCTTGCGCACAATCCAGCGGCCAGTGCTTCCGTGAGTTGTCGTCCTTCGAGAAACGCGAGCACCAGGCCAAACACCATTCCCAGAGGCAGCCCATTCAGAAATAACCAGATGAAGTTCCATGGTGCGGGCGTCAGTGCAAACAACAACAGGGCCAGTTCGGCGATTCCGATGAGTGTGAGGATTCCGATCACTCGACGTGACGCCGGCATTTCTGAAACGAACTTGATCCCCAGAAATTTTGACAGCGTGTAGCCGGCAATCTGCGCCGTCACCAGGACCGTCTTGTAGCCGATCCCCATCAGCATCGTGCCTTCAAACGTTCCGGCGGTGAACGGCTTACGGAACGCATACATGCAGAAGTATGTGGTGAAGGCTGCTGCGATACACCACGCCGAAAAGGCAAACGGCCCGCTGACTCTCAGCTTTTGAGAAATCACTGATTCGCTGGTTGTGTTCATGATTTCGGAAGTATACACAGTGCTTTTAAAGATTGCGCAAGGGACTCCCGCGTTGAGGCTGGATTGATGGCGAATCCTGACATCGTTGATGAAGTCCTGAAGTTGTTTCGTGATCGGGGCGATTCGCAGTACGGTGAGGAAGCTGTATCCCAACTGGATCACGCTTTGCAGACCGCTGCATTGGCCGCAGACGCAGGCGCCGACAGTGCGCTCATCTCAGCGGCACTGCTGCACGATATCGGCCACCTGTTGCATGACCTGCCGGATGACGCTCCCGATCACGGGATTGATGATCGACACGAAATCACCGGCGGAACCTGGCTGGAAAGACGGTTCAACGATGATGTGACTGAGCCCGTTCGGCTGCACGTTCCAGCAAAGCGGTATCTGTGTGCGGTGGATGCAGACTACCATGATGAGCTCAGTCCTCCGTCGGTGCTAAGTCTCAAACTGCAGGGCGGGCCCATGTCTGAAGACGAAGTGGCTGAGTTCGAAAAGAACCCTCAGTTCGAACGAGCCGTCAGACTGCGACGCTGGGACGACGAAGCGAAGATT
>Ga0180430_10000804_pt1 | contig 33148 bp, 24 predicted proteins | sample SS_ome_9_FD_132999 | JGI IMG/M metagenome (GOLD analysis project Ga0180430, IMG submission 132999) | Hypersaline lake sediment archaeal communities from the Salton Sea, California, USA - SS_1_S_2 metaG | ecosystem: Environmental > Aquatic > Non-marine Saline and Alkaline > Hypersaline >... | reverse complement strand
GAAAACCAGGTATCGAGCACATCGGGGTCGCGCACCCAGTTCTCCTCGTCTTCGGGAGGTTCGACCCCCACGTGGAGGTCGTCCGCCACGCCCTCGACGTCGAGGCTTTCTCTCGCCTGCAATTCCTCCGCCTTCTCCTTGTGATACCAAACCGGTATCTGGTGCCCCCACCAGAGTTGCCGGCTGATGCACCAGTCCTGGATGCCCTCCATCCAGTGCGCGTAGGTCTTTTTCCATCGATCGGGACGAAACCGAATCTCGTCGTTGGCCACGGCGGCCGCGGCTTCCTCGACGCAAGGATATTTCAGGAACCACTGCATCGAGAGACGGGGCTCGATCGGAACATCGGCCCGCTCGCTGTAGCCGACGCTGTTTTCGTAATCCTCCACCTTCACGAGCTGCCCCATGGCCTCGAGACGCTCGGCGGCCTTCTCGCGGGCCTCGAACCGGTCCATGCCTTCGAAATCGGGGCCGGCATGCTCGTTCAGGGTGCCGTCGGGATGAAACACATCAATGATCTCCAGGCCGTTGGCTTCGCCGATCGCGAAGTCCGCCTTGTCGTGCGCGGGGGTGACCTTGAGAACACCGGTGCCGAACTCCGGATCGATGTGCTCGTCCGCGATCACGGGGATCTTGGCCTCCGGAAAGGGGCGGATCGCCTCCTGGCCCACGAGGTCGGCATACCGCTCGTCATTCGGATTCACCGCCACCGCCGTGTCACCCATCAGGGTCTCCGGCCGCGTGGTCGCGATCTCGACCCACCGATTCTTCTTGCCCGCGATCCGGTAGCGCATGTAGTAGAGCTTGGACTTCTGGGGCTTCATGATGACCTCCTCGTCACTCAGCGCCGTGAGCGACTTGGGACACCAGTTGACCATGCGCTTGCCGCGGTAGATGAGACCCTCCTCGAAGAGATCCACGAAAATCCTGGTGATCCATTTCGAATACTCTTCATCCATCGTGAACCGCTCCCGCGACCAGTCACAGGAGCACCCGAGGCGCTTGAGTTGCTGGATGATGATCCCGCCGTGCTTCTCCTTCCAGTCCCAGACCCGCCTGAGAAAGGCGTCGCGACCGAGATCGTGGCGCGTCTTCTTCTCCTCCTTCCGCAACTGCTGCTCGACCTTCGATTGGGTCGCGATCCCGGCGTGATCGGTGCCGGGTAGCCAGAGCACGTCCTTGCCCTCCATCCGGGCGCGCCGGGCGAGGATGTCCTGGATCGTGTTGTTGAGCACGTGTCCGAGGTGGAGGATACCGGTCACATTGGGTGGCGGAATCACGATCGAGTAGGCCTCGCTCGTCCCTGTTTCATCCCCGCGGAAACAGCCGGACTCCGTCCAGTGGCGATACCATTTCGCCTCGACGTCTCCGGGTTGGTAGGCTTTGGACAATTCTTCCGCCATGATCTCGTTGGGTGATGCTCCGGCTTGGTCCGGCGGGGCACTATTTGTTGGCCGGAGTGCTTTGTAAAATCGAAAACCCGGCCTTCCGCGATTGCACAGACCGGGGGATTCGCCTACGGTTTTCCCTCGTCCGCGTCGCCGTCACCCATCCCGTGTCCGAGGTTTTCATGAAAGATTTCGTGCGATTTTGTCAGCGCCGTTCCCGGGGGAGCGTGGTCCTGCTGACCTTTCTCGCTGCGGCTCTCCCGCTCACACCAGCCTTTGCGAGGGACTGGAAGATCCTGAAAGTGAACGGACGCGATTACGTCGCCGCCGAAAACGTGGCCCAGTTTTACGGGTTCGACCGGTTCGCCAAGAACGACGGCGATGTGCTCTTCGCCCATCCGAGCATGATCATGCGCTGGAAGACGGGCTCGCAGTCGATCTACGTGAACAACATCAAGTTCAATCTCAGTTTTCCCGTCGAGGAAAGCGGCGATCTCATTCTCCTCTCGACCGTCGATCTCGCGAAACTCGTCGACCCGGTCGTCCGGCCGAGCTACATCAAGAAACCGATCACCTTCGACACCGTCGTGATCGATCCGGGACACGGCGCCCACGACTCGGGCGCCAAGGGCGTCTACGGATGGGAAAAAGACTACGTGCTCGATCTCGGGCACCGTCTCGACCGGGCCCTGAAGGAGCGGGGATTCAAGACGAAACTGACCCGCTCGACCGATGTCTTCCTCACCCTCGGCCAGCGGGTCGAGTTCGCGAACCGGACGCGCGACGCCATCTTCATCAGCCTGCACTTCAATTCCTCCGGATCCCGGGCCGCGAACGGGATCGAGACCTACGCGCTCGCCCCCCAGGGGACGCGTTCCCACATGGGCGGAGGCCCCTGGTATTCGCCTCTCACCGGCAATGTGCGCGATGCCGAGAACATCGCTCTCGCCACCGCCGTTCACGCCCACGTGATCCACGATCTCAAGACCGTTGACCGAGGGATCAAGCGTGCTCGCTTCAACGTCCTCCGCGGCATCAACAAGCCTGCGATTCTCTTCGAGGGAGGGTTCGTGACGAACAAGGAAGAGGGAGAGCTGATCGACAGCGAAGCCTACCGTCAGCGGATCGCCGATTCCATCGCCACGGCGGTGGTGAAGTTTCGCGACGCCGTGGGCAAGCGCTGACCCGCGTGCGTGGCTCTCCTCCCACCGGAGGGACTCCTATCCCGGCCGGGTGATCCAGTTCCCCACCTGGCCGGCATCGAGGAAGGCGTCCGACACGCAGAATCCGTCTCCGGCGGCCAGCGTCACCCGGTTTCCGTCGGAACATCGCACCTGCAGGTGAAGGGGGCGATCCCCGGGAAAGTCCAATGCCGTGTCACGGATCGTCTCGAGCGCAGCGCGGGTGTCCCGCAACGCATCGAGGTGCACGATCACCGGCGGCGGTCCGTGATGACCCGTTCCGTTGGATCCCGTGCCGTTGCCACTCAGGGGACGGTCTCCGGCCTCATCGTTCGTTGCGAACGGTTCGCTTGGTCCTTCCGACGCTCCGAACTCTCCGGGCTCCGGCTCGAAATCTCGCCGGGGAAGATCGTGAAGCACGGTCCGGGGTGCCCCGGGCGGGGGAGGCGCCAGGGATGCCTCGAGGTCGAGAGGGGCGACACTGTCCGCGGTGAGGCGGTTCTGCTCGCTGCGCTGATCCTGATCCACCTTGGCCTTCACGACGACCGCAGTCCCCTTGACGAGTAGCCGCGAGCATTTCGCGTAGGCCTCGCTCCAGACCATGCACTCCGTCGTTCCGGTGAAGTCCTCGAGCAGGAGAATGGCGAAGGGCTTGCTGTCCCGCTTCGTGAATTTCACCGTCGCTTCGCCGACGAGGCCGGCGAACTGGTAGCTCTTCCGGCCGGGTTTCAGGTTCTGCAGTTCGCCGATGGGAGTGAATCCCCCCTTTTCGATGACGGTGCGGTATTCGTCGAGTGGATGGCCGGTCACGTAGAATCCGAGGAGGTCCTTCTCGTGGGCGAGATACTCGCGCTGACTCCACTCGACGTTCTCCTCGGTAGCGAATTCGGGAGCCGGTGCCGCAGCAACGAGATCGTTCATGTCGAAGAGCGAAGCCTGGCCGCTGCGACGATCCTGCTGGGCCGCACTCGCACCGGCGATGACTCGTCCGACCCGGGAGAACATCTTGTCGCGGCGCTGCCCGGTGAAATCGAAGGCGCCCGCCTTGATCAGGTTCTCGAGGATCTTCCGATTCACCGACCGGCTGTCGAGCCGGCTCGCGAAATCCTCGAGGGAAGCGAAAACCCCGTTCTTCTCCCGTTCACCGATCGCCTCCTCCATCGCTCCGCCGCCGACGTTCTTGATCGCCGCCAGCCCGTAGCGAATCGCCTTTCCTCCCCGAGTCTGTTCGGGCGCGAACTTCAGCGAACTCCGATTCACGTCCGGCGCCAGGATCTCGATCTTCATGCGCTGACACTCGGCGACGAAGACCGAGATCTTCTCGGTGTTGTTGATTTCGTTCGAGAGCAGGGCCGCCATGAACTCGACGGGATAATTCGCCTTCAGGTAGGCCGTGCGATAGCTGATCAGCCCATAGGCGGCCGAGTGGGACTTGTTGAAGCCATAGCCGGCGAACTTCTCGAGCAAGTCGAAGATCTCGTTCGCCTTCTTCTCCGGAATGCCGTTCACCTCGGCGCATCCCGCGACGAACTTCTTCCGCTGTTTCACCATCTCCTCGACCTTCTTCTTGCCCATGGCCCGGCGGAGAAGGTCGGCCTCGCCGAGACTGTAACCGGCGAGGAGGTTGGCGGCGCGCTGCACCTGCTCCTGGTAGATGAGAATCCCGTAGGTCTCCTCACTCGCCTCCTCGAGAAGCGGGTGCGGGTAGCTCACCTTCTTCCTGCCTTTCTTCCGGTCGATGAAGTCGGGAATCAGGTCCATCGGACCCGGACGATACAGGGCGATCAGGGCGATGATGTCCTCGATCCGGTTCACATCGAACTGCCGGCAGAGATTCATCATTCCACCGGATTCCAACTGGAACACCCCGGTTGTCTCGCCGCGATTCAGCAGGGCGAAGGTCTCCTGGTCGTCGAAACCGACCGCCTCGACGTCGAAATCCGGTGTGTGGAGGCGAATCAGGTCGACGGCATCCTGGATCACGGTGAGGGTCTTCAGCCCGAGGAAGTCCATCTTGAGCATCCCCAGGTCGGTGAGGGGGCTCATCGCATACTGCGTGACCACCTCGCCTTCCTTCCCCCGTGTCAGCGGGACATAAGTCGTGAGATCGCAATCGCCGATCACGACGCCGGCCGCGTGGATTCCGGTGCCCCGGGTGATGCCCTCGAGAAACGACGCGCTCTTCCACAGTTCCTTGGAGGTAGGATTGTTTTCCAGCTCCTCGCGCAGCTCGGGATTCTTATTCCGTGCATCGGCCAGCGTGATGTTCAATTCGTTGGGGATCATCTTCGCGAGACGATCGCCCTCGGTGAAGCTGAGCCCCATGACGCGCGCCACGTCGCGGACCACGCTCTTCGCCCCGAGCGTGCCGAAGGTGACGATGTGCGACACGGCCCGCTCCCCGTACTTCCGCCTCACGTAGTCGATGACCTGGGGCCGCCGGGTCTGGCAGAAGTCGATGTCGATATCGGGTGGCGACACCCGCTCCGGATTCAGGAAACGCTCGAAGATCAAGCCGAAGCGCAGTGGGCAGAGATCGGTGATTCCGAGCACGTAGGCGACGAGCGATCCCGCGGCCGACCCCCGCCCCGGTCCCACCGGGACACCATTCTCCTTCGCCCACTTCACGAAATCCCAGGTGATGAGGAAATAGGAGACGAAGCCCATCTTCTCCATCACCCCGATCTCGTAGTCGAGGCGCTTCCGCAACTCCTCGTCGGTGTTCGCCCTCTCGGCGTAGCGCCACTCCAGGCCCTCGAAACACACCTTCCGGAAGTAGGCCTCACGCGGGCTGCCATCCGGCGACTCGAACTGGGGATACTTCTCCGAGCTCGTCGAATCGAGGTGGATCTCGACGTTGCACATGTCGGCGATCTCCAGGGTGTTGCGGATCGCCTCGGGGATATCCTTGAAGAGTTTCGTCATTTCCGCCGTCGTCTTCATGTAGACCTCCGGCGAATAATGCATCCGGTTCTCGTCGAGGAGAGTGGCCCCGGTGCCGATGCAGATCATGATGTCGTGCGCGTCGTGATCCGTCTTGTTGAGAAAGTGGACGTCGTTGGCCGCGACGAGTCCGAGGTCGAACTCTTTCCCGAACTCGACCATCTGTCGGGTGCAGATCGCCTGTTCCTCCATGCCGTGGTCGTGCACCTCGAGAAAGAGGCGCTCGCGTCCGAAGATGTCGAGAAATTCCCCGATGCTGCGCCGCGCACGGTCGGGATCTTCGTTGAGAATGAACTGGTTGACCTCCCCGTTGATGCAACCGCTGAGGCAGATCAACCCGGCGCTGTGCTCGGCGAGAGTCTCCTTGTCGATCCGGGGCTTGTAGTACATCCCCTCGAGGTGACCCATGCTCACCAGTTTCATCAGGTTCTCGTAGCCGGTGTTGTCGGCAGCGAGGAGGGTGAGGTGGGAATTTCGGCGCTTCTTCTGTTTGCCGCCCGCGGCAACTGGATCGCTCTTCTTTTCTGTCATCTTCACCCCGGGCGGGGTGAGGTAGGCCTCGCATCCGATGATGGGCTTGATTCCGGCCTTCTTCGCCGCCTGGTAGAATTCGATCGCCCCGAAAATGTTGCCATGGTCGGTCATCGCGACCGCCGGCATCTTGAGACGCTCCGCCTTCTTCATCAGGTCACCGATGCGGACGGCACCGTCGAGAAGAGAGTATTCGGTGTGGAGATGGAGGTGAATGAACGGGTCCGCAGGCATGAACGAGGGGTGGGGGTTATCCTACGGAGATCTCGAATTTCGGCAAAGGGAAATGGACTGCCCAAGCTCAAATTCCGTCTCTTGCGGCCCACTTCTTCGGTTGCTCGAGCATGGCCTCGGATCAACCGGTCGAGATCTGTGACTTCCCGTCGTAAGACGGCCGGCTTTACTGATATGGCCCACCTGGTGTAGGGTGAGCCCGACGGACATGGGCCGCAATCGACCACACGACATGCCGAAATTCCCCTCATCGCCCCAGCCACGCACACACTTCGCCCTCGCCGCGTTGGTCCTTGCCTCTCTCCATTTTCCCGCCGTTGCCGAGGAACCCAGGAACGGAGTAAAACTGGTGGCGGACATCGAATTCGCTCAGCCCGGCGGAGTCCCTCTCCTTCTCGACCTCCACCTTCCGAAAGGGATCGAGAATCCTCCGCTGCTCCTCTTCATCCACGGAGGAGGCTGGCGCAACGGGGACCGCAAACGCTGCCGCCTCGACTGGGTGGCACGCTACGGCATTGCCGTGGCGAGCATCGAATACCGGCTCAGTCACGAAGCCCTCTTTCCCGCGCAGATCCACGACTGCAAGGGGGCCCTGCGCTGGCTTCGCGCTCACGCGGGACGCTACGGCTTCGATGCCGGCCGCGTGGTTGTGGCCGGAACATCTGCCGGTGGGCACCTCGCTGCCCTGATGGGCACCTGCGGCGACGTCGTCGCCCTCGAGGGCACGACAGCGGGACATGCCGGACAATCCTCGCGCGTCGAGGCTGTGATCAATTACTACGGCCCTTCGGATTTCGTGGCCCGCGCTCAGAGCCACCCCGAAAAATGCGAAGAACCCTCGGGCGGCGTCTTTCAACTACTCGGGGGCAAGGTTTCGGAGAACCTCGATCTCGCGCGTCTGGTCAGTCCTGTCACCCACATCACCGAAGATGATCCTCCCTTGCTGATTCTCCATGGATCCGAGGACAAGGTGGTCAAGCTCGACCAGACCGAGATCCTGCGCGATCGCTACCAGGCTGCCGGACTCGATGTCACCGTGCACATCGAAGACGGAGCCGCGCACGGCTGGAAGACGACAGACGAGGAACGGCACCTCATCCTTGCCTTCCTCCGCACGCATTTCGAGGGCGGCTGAAATTTCCTCGGCAAGGTGCGAACGAGTGGCGAAACCGATCTTTTCCTGCAAACCGGTTGGAATTTATCAAAATTTTGATAAATTTGATGATTTCGGGCAGCCTTCCTGCTTCCTGAAACATCATGGACTTTCCTTCGTCAGCATGCGAATTCCCCACGACAGGGCTGTGTCGGCTTCTTGCCGTCGGCAGCGAGTTCGGTGCGGGTCAGACCTTTCTGCAGTCGAGCGATGGAAGCGGGCTCACCTATGCCGAGACCGAGGAAAAGGTCTGCCGCGCCGCCCAATGGCTCCGCGCCAACGGTGTCGAACCGGGGGATCGCGTCGCCCTCTTTCTCGCAAACCGGGCGGAGATCCCGATCCTTCTCTTCGCCGCCGCCCGGATCGGCGCTGTCTTCGTCGTGTTGAACGACCGGCTCATGCCGCGAGGTCTCGAAAAAGTGCTCTGCCAGGCCGAAGCCCGTGTCCTCATCGCCGACGCCTCGACCGTCGAACGGGCCCGGGAGGCCGACGTCGCGATTCCCCTGCGAATCTGTTTCGACGCCCTGCCCGACACCTGGCTCTCGGGCGAAACCCTCTTCGACGCCGAACCACTCACCGATCCCATTGCGATCGATGAAGACGCCCCTGTCTGTCTGGTTTTCACCTCGGGCTCGACCGGTGCTCCGCGGGGCGTCACCCTCACCCACACCAACATTCTCTTCGTCGTCGAAGCGATTCAGAAACGACTCGCCTATCGTCCCGGCGACATCGTGGGGAATTTCCTTCCACTTTCGTTCGACTACGGACTCTACCAGGTCTTCCTCTGCGCGCTCTCCGGCTCCTCACTCTACCTGGGGAACCCCGGCCAGGTGGGGCCCCGCCTGCCCCGGATCCTCGAACAAGAGGGCGTGACTGTTCTCCCGGGCGTGCCCACCGTCTACTCCGCCCTGATTTCCCTGCATCGCCGGCGGCCCTTCGACCTGCCCCGACTGCGGGCGATCACGAACACGGGCGAGCGCCTGCCACTCAGCTACATCGAGGAGATGCAACGGATGTTTCCCGGCCTCGACGTCTTCGTCATGTATGGACTCACCGAGTGCAAGCGGGTCTCGATCCTGTTGCCGGAGGAATTTCGCGAACGTCCGGAGTCGGTCGGACGCGCTCTCGATGGCACCGAGGCATTCGCCGTGAACGACCGGGGCGATCGCCTGCCCCCCGGATCGACGGGCCAGCTCGCGGTGCGGGGACCGCACGTCGCCGCGCGGGGATACTGGCGCTCACCTGGCGAGACGGCGAAACGCTACCGCCGCGAACCGGATGGCTCGGTCACTCTTCTCACGGGAGACAACGGCTCGGTGGACGCCGATGGATTTCTCTACTTCGAGGCTCGCGCCGACGATCTCATCAAGCATCGGGGAAACCGGATCAGCCCGATCGAGATCGAGACCGAGGCGTGTGCACTCGACGGCATCGTGGAAGCCAGCGTGCTTCATGACTCCGAGAGAGACCGGCTCCTTCTCGTCGCAACCGTCTCGGATTCCGCGAAGACCGCCGCCACGATTCTGGAAGCGCTCGGAACCGTGCTCGAACCCGCCAAGATTCCCGACGAGGTCGTCATCCGCGAATCCCTCCCTCGCTCGATGAACGGTAAGATCGACCGAAAGGCGCTTCGTTCCCTCCTCCTGCCCGCCCTCACGTCATGACCGATTTTGCAGCGCTCGCCGAGGAGTTCGGCACTCCGTTCTATCACTACGACCTCGCCGCTCCCGGGCTTCGAGCAGGGGAACTCTTCGATCTCTTTCCCTCCGCGGGCCGGTCGCGCCTGCTCTACTCCTTCAAGTCCAATCCCCTCCCCTCGCTGGCCGGTGCGATCCAAGAGGCGGGCTGCGAGGCGGATCTCACCTCCCCCGGGGAGCTCGAGGCGGCGCGGCTCGCGGGATTTCCGATCGATCGTGCGCTCTACGGGGGACCCGGCAAAGACCAGACCGAACTGGCCGGCGCCATCGCTTCCGGAGTGCGCCAATTCTCCCTCGAGTCATTTCGGGACTACGAAGCCGCCGGCGAAGCCGCGTCCGAAGCCAACGTGTTGGTGCGCGGCCTGCTTCGGGTCAATCCCGCTGAACCGCCCCGCGCCAAGCTGGTCATGTCGGGTGTGGCGAGCCAGTTCGGCTTCGAGGAGGAAGACCTGCTTTCGCGCGGACGAGGCGCGTTCGGTCGCTTTGCCGAACACGTCGCGATCGAGGGCATCCACATCTACTGGGGCACCCAGATCGGTGGAGTCGAGGAACTCGCCCACTGTTTTCGTCACACGGTTGCAACGGCCGAACGCATCACGGAGCACCTCGGCATTCCCTTGAAGGTACTCAATCTCGGCGGCGGGTTTCCCTGGCCCTACGCCAAGCACGGATCGGCCGAGAGTCTTCTTCCCCTGAAGGACGAACTCGCCGTTCTCCACGAATCGGCCGGCACGGCACGGGATGCGGAGTGGTGGTTCGAATCGGGTCGATATCTCTCCGCCTCGTCGGGAACTCTCGTGTCCCGGGTCATGGATCTGAAGAAGTCGAAGGATCGTTCCTACCTCATTCTCGATACCGGGATCCACCACCTCGGTGGCATGGCCGGCCTCGGGAGGATTCCGCGATTCGCTGTGGATCTCGTCTGTCCTCCCGGCCGCACCGGGTCCATGCGAAAAGTCGATATCGTCGGTCAGCTCTGCACACCCCTCGATTGCATCGGGCGGAACCAACTGATTCCCGGCAATCTGAGCCCGGGCGATCTCGTTGCCATCCCGAACGTGGGCGCTTACGGAGTCACCGGCAGCCTGACCGGATTTCTCAGCCGTCCGGCACCCGCGGAGATCGCCACTCGCGACGGGGCGGTCGTGGCCGCTCACCGTTGGAGAGGTGGCCACGCGCCCGAACCGATCTCCACTTCGCCCTGAATTCCACTCCAACCGGCGATCGCCGCTCCCTCGACGCCCCATCCTCCCACTCATGAATACTCTGTCCGACCGCTCCGAACTCATCGCCTCACTCCGTGCCCTCGTGCGGCCTCACCTGCGCCTGATCGAAGAGAACGAGGAGATCGTCGAGTCACGCTCACTCTCCGAAGCGGGCCTCGATTCGATGTCCTCGATCAATCTGCTTCTCGACATCGAGGACCAAATCGGCGTGACGATCGCCGACGAGCTGATCGAGGAAGACAGCTTCGAGACACTTGCCAAACTCGCCGACCTCGTCGCGCGTTCGACCGATGCCTGAGACATCCCCGGCCACACGTGCCCAGGAACCCCGTCGTGCCGGCGCCCCGGTCGGGATCGAGTTGGTCCGGGGCCGTCCGAATGAGGAGCTCCGCTCCGAGTGTGCCCGCTTTCTCGCCCGTTTCGTGCAAGAAGGTCACCTTCCCCGGCCTTTCCCGGGTGACGAATCGGAGGACACCTGGAACGACCGGCTGCGATGGTGGTGGATCGATAATCCCTGCGCCGAAGACGAAACCCCTACCGCCATCGTCCTTCGTGCCGACGGCCAGATCGTCGGATTTCATGGACTGATCCCGTTCGACTACATCACGGACGGGCTCAGGGTGCCCTCGTTGGTCGCCGCCGCCTTTTTCGTCGATCCCGCCTGGAGGGGCCACTCGATGAAGATCTTCCTCAAAGTCGAACGTCTCGCCCGCCAGTTCGCCATCGTCGATGGATCAGCTTCCCCCGAGGTGGCATCGCTGCTGCAACGATTCGGGTACGAGCCGGCCCCGCCACGATCCCGGACCATCTACGCCGCGCGTTCCACGTTCCTCGGCAGGGTGCTGCGTCCTTTCCTTCCCGTCCCCGAGCCGAGTCCCCGGCACGAGCAGGCGCGCATCGTCCGCAATCCCGGCCATGTGCGCCCCGGCCCGCCTCATCACGACGGCCGGATTCGACCCGATCTTCGCCCCGAGGTTCTCGGCTGGATTTGCCGGTCCGGGACCAATCCGCGACAGTCCGTCGGGCTCGTCGATCCGAATGATGTCCTTCTCGCCTGCGTGGTCGGATTCCCCAAGCAAGCCCGGGGGATCACGGCATTTCGGATTCTCTACTCCGAGTGTTGGGACGACGGCGACGCTCTTCGTGAACTCGCCCACCGGATCGTGACCGATCCGCACTCATCCGGCTTACCGGCCGCAACCCAACTGATTCTCTGGTCCTGGTTCGACGGAGACACCTTTCATCCGGGTGGGGGCTGGACCCGGCCCGCTCCGTTTCTCCTGTTCCACAAGACTCCGGAAGCGTTTCGCCCGCACTCCCGCCACTACCAGGCAGGCGAGGGCGATCTGATCCTGCTGTAGGCGCAAGACAAATCGCTCCCTCTACGCGGAAGAATGGCGATGGAATCGCGATTGCGGCTCCGGACTTTCGATGCGACACTCCGACCGCCGGTTGGACGTCAGGTCTTGGATTGTCCTTCGGAGTCATTATTCACTCCGGGTCCGATCTTCGCCTGCGCCCGGCCTTCCCTGCTTCCCTAGCGGACGCACACTACACTCACATCATGACTCGTATTCCCTGGAAGCGCGTGAACTGGACCGCCAGTGCCTTTCTCACCGTCACCTTCCTCACCGCCGTCGTCGGAACGCCGCTCTACCTCCTGCACTTCGGTTTCGATTTCTTTCAACTCGCCCTGTTCCTGGTCATGTTCATCCTCACAGGAATGAGCATCACGCTGGGTTACCACCGCCTTTTCGCGCACCGTGCGTTCAAGGCGAGCCGGCCGGTGAAATTCTTCACCCTCGTTTTCGGCGCGTGCGCCTTCGAGGATTCCGCCCTCGACTGGGCATCGGACCATCGCCAGCACCACAAACACGTCGATGAAGACGAGGATCCCTACGACATCTCGAAGGGCTTTTTCTGGGCCCACATCGGCTGGATCTTCTTCAAACTCTATCCCCGCACCCTCAACAACGTGGCCGACCTGAAAAAGGATCCTCTCGTCATGTGGCAAGATCGGTGGCACCGACAGATCGCGCTGGTGGTGGGGCTTCTCCTGCCGGCCGCGATCGGATATCTCGCCGGAGGAGCCGCGGGAGCACTCGGCGGCTTCCTGATCGCGGGCGTGACTCGCGTCGTCGCGGTGCAGCACTGCACCTTCTTCATCAATTCTCTCTGCCACACGATCGGGAGCCGCCCCTACGACTCGCGAACCAGTGCGCGCGACAGCTTCCTGATGGCGATCTTCACCTTCGGAGAGGGGTATCACAACTATCACCACTCGTTTCAGCACGATTATCGCAACGGAGTGAAGCCGTGGCAGTTCGATCCGACCAAGTGGGCGATTCACCTCCTGGAGAAACTGGGTCTCGTCAGCGATCTCAAGCGGGTCCCCGCGGAGAAGATCCTCCTCGCCGAACTGAGGGAAACCAAGCGTCTGGCCGACCTCCGTCTGGCCGAGATCGAGAAAGCCCGCGCGTCGGGTTCGGCTCGCGAGACCTGCCCACGCCTCCGCGCGGCGTGGGATGCAATCGCGGAACGGCGCAGACAATTCTCTCGCACCTTCGCCGAACTGGAGGCCGCGGCCACGAAGGGAGTGCGCATTTCGCGCTCCCGCCTGGCGCACTGGAAAGCCGAAGCGGCCGAGTACCTGGCATCGCTCAACGAACCCGACCTCATGTCGGTCGCCTGAGGGCATCCTCCCGAGAAGGGACCGAAGCCGGCCGTTGATCGGCATGTGCCGCCAAGACTTGGCGCGATTTGTAACTCGCGCCGAGCCCGGATTCCGTCCATCCTTTTGTCGTGAATCCTGAGCAGCGCCCAGGAGCGGGCGATCCGCAGAGTCTCGTCGTCGAGGCGGTCCGCGAGAGTCGGCGGCGCAATGCGGACGTCATGAACGGGGTACGGCTCCTGCTCACGACCGGTTTTCTGGGCATCTACATCTATGGCATCAATGCCGATGAGGACCCCGTTTTGCGCAGGACGTGGATGTATATCGCCGGCTACTGGGTCGTCGCGGCGTTGATCTGGTATCTCGCACGCCGACTCGTCTCCGTCCGTGACACGAGTCGATTCGCCGTGCCACTGCTCGACATGCCGATGACGATGTGGATCCAGTGTCGCAATCTCGAACTGACCGAGGCGCCCGAGACCATCGCCCTATTCACCCTCGGGATCTTCCTCTGCCTGACCGCCATGTCGGCGTTCAGCCTTCGCATCCGGCACCTGTTGCTCACGGCTGTGATGGCGACGGCCTGCCTCCTCATCGTCTACCACGAAGCGGGACTCTCGACGACCTCCCGTTTGTCCGGTCCCCTCCTGATCCTCATCACCGCAGGCATGCTGAGTTGGCTGCCGAAGCGTCAGTCCGAACTGATCCGGGAAGGAGCCGATCGCCAGGCGAGGCGCAATCGTCTCGCCCGCTACTTCTCTCCCGGCGTGGCCGAGGTGATCGAGCGAAGGGATGATCCAGGAGAAGGGGAATCCTGTGAGATTTCCGTTCTGTTCTGCGATATCCGGGGATTCACCCGCCTGAGCGAGGACCTCGAACCGTGCGCCGTCGTGCGCCTCCTGAATGATTTTCACAGTCACATGGTGGAGGAGGTCTTTCTCTATGGCGGAACCCTGGACAAGTACCTGGGTGACGGGCTTCTCGCCTACTTCAACGCACCGGTCCGGCAATCCGACCACTGTTTTCGGGCCGTCCAGTGTGCCCTGGCGATGAAGGAAAGCCTCCGGAGGCTCAACGAGGAGCGCGACGCCGAAGGCGACGAACCCCTGCGGATGGGCATCGGCGTCCATGCCGGAGAAGCGATCGTGGGCAATATCGGGGCCTCGCACCGCAGGGAATTCACGGCCATCGGCGATACCGTGAATGTCGCGAGCCGGCTCCAGGACCTCACCCGGAAACTCGAGCGCGATATCCTCGTCAGCGAAGCTGTCGTCGAACGCATACTCGGGGCTTCGGAGAAGGGACTCACATTTTCACCGATGGGCGAGACCGAGGTGCGCGGCAGGCAGCGCCCACTGAAGCTGTTCGTGCCGGGATCGACATCGACGGGACGAAGCGAAACCCGCGTGGAGCCGCAACCACGCTGATCGATGCGGTCGACGCACCACCGTCAGTTCGCCAGCCGCTTTTTCAACGAAGCGGCGGTGATACCGAGCATCTTCGCGGCAGCGGTTTCGGATCCGGCTTTCTCCAGGGCAATCTGGACGATTTCCCGCTCTGCCAGCGCGAGCGGGGAATCACCGTTCTCGACAGCCGCAAAGAACTTGCCAGCCGCAAGTCGCAAGCCCTTGTCCCCGCCCAGTGCCTCGACGACCTCGTCGAGCGGGAGGTCCTCCGCCATGAGAACGTTTCCCGACGCGAGCACACAGGCCCGCTCGACCAGGTTCTCCAATTCCCGCACGTTACCGGGCCAACTGTGGCCCTGGAGTTTTTCGATGGCGCTCGCCGAGAACCGCATCGGACGCGACTTGCCCTTTTCGGTCTGCCGGCGGAGAAAATGATCGGCGAGAAGGACCACATCTTCGGGCCGCCGTCGCAGAGGCGGGATGTGGATCCGCACCACGTTGAGCCGGTAGAACAGGTCCTCTCGGAAAGCGCCACTCTCGACTTCCTCCTCGAGACGGCGGTTCGTCGCGGCGAGGATGCGGACATCACTCTGCAGCGACTGGTTCCCTCCGACGCGGGAAAACTCTCCGCTCTGCAGTACCCGGAGAAGCTTGCTCTGCACTTCGAGAGGCATCTCGCCGATCTCGTCGAGAAGGAGAGTCCCCCCGTCCCCCTGTTCGAACCGGCCGATTCGCTGACTCACGGCACCGGTGAACGCCCCCTTTTCGTGACCGAACAACTCGCTTTCGAGGAGGTTGCTGGGAATGGCGGCGCAGTTGATCGCGATGAACTCGTTCTTCGCCCGTCGCGAAAATCGGTGGATCGCCTTGGCGACCACCTCCTTGCCGACGCCGCTCTCCCCGGTGATGAGAACAGGAGCGTCGGCTCGTGCGACGCGGCCGATCATCTTGTAGACGTCCTGCATCGCGGGAGAACGTCCGATGATCACGTCGCTCGCGGGCTGTTGGGCCACAATCGGTTCCGAGTCGTCGCGATTCTCGGCCAGCCTCATTTGCTCGGCCGTCTGCAGGGCGCGCTCGGCGACGGGGCGCAGCTCAAAATGAATGGACTCCTTGCGAAGGACATCGAAGGCACCGAGCCGCATGGACTCGATGACGGCGTTGGTGGACGAGACGGTGCCATTGAGAATCACCATCGCGTTGGGATTCGTCATGCGCGCCTGCTTCACCAGTTCGACACCGTCGTATGGCTGCAAGTGAAAATCGCACACGAGGAGGTCGGCCTTGTGCTTGAGGAAAAGATTCAGCGCCTCGTCGGCTTTCCCCGTGGTGATGACCTTGACGGTCTCGGCCTGCAAGTGCTTGGAAGACCACTGGAGGAAATCCGCATCGCTGTCTGCCACCACAACGATTTGTTGGTCATTGTCAGCCATACAGGGTTGATTCTTAGACCGCGGAGAAATATGGGTTTTTTCGTGTTTGCGGGGAGAGTCTGTTATCATACCACATTCCGGCAGAAAATTTTCAAATTTTTGTAATGAGATACCGCCTGCCGCCTGCCTCCCTGTTCGTCGAAAATCGCCGGCGACTGGCGGAACGACTTCCTGCCGACGCCTTCGCGGTGGTCCATGCCGCGGACATTCCATGGCGCTGTGCCGACGGTTCGACCCGGTTCATCCAGAACAGCGATCTCTTCTACCTGACCGGGGTCGATCAGGAGAAGACGACTCTCATTCTCTGCCCGGGGCATCCCGACCCCGCGAAACGGGAGGTGCTCTTCCTGCGGGAAACGTCGGAGCTGATCGCAATCTGGGAAGGAAACAAACTCACCAAGGAGGCCGCCCGTGGTGTCTCGGGGATCGAAACCGTCGAGTGGAACGATACATTTGAATCCTACCTGCGCCGCTTCGCCCGTGACTTTCGGCGCTTGTTTCTCAACTACAACGAGCACGCCCGGTCCGAGTCGCCGGTGGGAGTGACCCCCGACGACAGGTTTCGAGCGGACTGCCTCGTGCGGTTCCCCGATCACCGCATCGAACGACTCGCCCCGCTTCTCCACGATTTGCGTATCACGAAGTCCGAACCCGAAATCGAGCTCCTTCGCACGGCATGCGATATCACCCGCCGCGGATTCGAGCGCATCCTGCGCTTCGTCGAGCCGGGCGTGCACGAATACGAGATCGAGGCCGAGCTCGCGCACGAGTTCTTTCGTCACGGTTCCCACCGCTTTGCCTACGAACCGATCGTCGCTTCGGGTCCCAACGCGTGCGTGCTTCACTACCTGCAGAACAATCGCATCTGCGAGGACGGGGAACTCGTGCTTCTCGACATCGCGGCGGAATACGCGAACTACAATGCCGATCTCACCCGGACCATTCCCGTGAATGGCCGGTTTTCTCCGAGACAGCGGGACGTCTACGAGGCGGTGTTGCGCGTCATGCGGCGCTGCATCGACGAGGCGATTCGACCCGGAGTCCACATCAAGCGGGAGTTTCAACCACAGGTCTCCGAGTGGATCGAAGACGAGATCGTCGGCCTCGGTCTTCTCGACCGGGAAACGGTGAATCGCGAGCGAGCCGACGAGACCCTCCCTCTGGAAAAGCGGAGCTTCCGGAAATGGTTCATGCACGGGGTCTCCCACAGCCTCGGCATCGATGTCCACGACGTGACGCCCGCCGAGGGGCGCTTCGTCGAAAACATGTGCGTCACGGTGGAGCCGGGCATCTACCTCCGCGAGGAAGGATTCGGCGTCCGGCTGGAAAACGACATCATCGTGCGGGAGTCCGGCAATCTCGATCTCATGGCCGACATACCGGTCGAACCCGACGACATCGAAACGTGGATGACGGCCTCCCGATGATGATGCCCCTCTCCAATCCGGCGCCGAACCAGCCACGGATTACTCCACTCGAAATCGAACCCTGATCCTCCCATACACCCATGTCCCAATCTGCTCCAAAGATCACCGTCGAGGCAATCCGGCTCCACTTTCTCCCGGTGGAGATGCGAGTCCCACTCAAGTTCGGCGCCCAGGTCCTCGACTCCGTGACCTGTGCCCGAACCTGCGTCACCGTCGTCGATGAACAGGGGAATCGCAGCCAGGGCTGGGGAGAGACCCCGCTTGCCGTCGCCTGGGTCTGGCCCTCGGACCTTCCCTACGAAGAGCGGCACACCGCACTCAAGGATTTCACCGAAACCCTGGCCCGGCGGTTGCCATCCCTCGCGGACAAGGGGCATCCCGTCGAGATCGGACACGCATTCATCGAAGGTGCCCTCAACGACCTGCAGGCGGAGTTCAATGCCGGACGCCCGGCTGGCGCCGCTCTGCCCCATCTCGCCGCGCTGGTCTGCTTCTCGCTCTTCGACATCGCGATCCATGACGCCTACGGCGAATTGCTGGGCCGTCCCGTCTACCAGACCTATGGCCCCGAATTCCTCTCACGCGACCTGGCCTCTTTCGTCGAGCCTGCGGCGGAACACGTTTCCTTCGCGGGGCGCCACGTCTCGGAATACCTCGTCGAGAATCCACCCATGCGGCAACCCGTCTGGCACCTGGTGGGTGGACTCGACGCGATCGAGGAAGACGATCTCGACGGCTCGGAACCCGATGATGGGTATCCCGTCCTGCTGCGGGACTGGATTCGCACCGACCAGCTCGACTGCCTCAAGATCAAGTTGCGGGGCAACGATGCCGAGTGGGACTACGATCGCCTTCTTCGTATCGGGAATATCGCGCGAGAGGAAGGCGTTACCTGGCTCACCGCCGATTTCAACTGCACCGTGGGAGAGCCCGCCTATGTCGACGAGATCCTGGACCGCCTCAAGTGCGATGACCCGGTCACCTGGCAGAAGCTTCTCTACGTCGAGCAGCCCTTCCCCTACGACCTCGAAGCCCATCCGATCGATGTGCACAGTGTCAGTGCCCGGAAACCGCTTTTCCTCGACGAGAGCGCGCACGACTGGCGCTTCGTTCGGCTGGGCCGCGAGCTGGGTTGGTCGGGAGTCGCCCTCAAGACGTGCAAGACCCAGACCGGGGCGCTCCTCAGCCTGTGCTGGGCAAAAGCGCATGGAATGACCCTGATGGTGCAGGATCTCACCAATCCGATGCTCGCCCAGATTCCCCATTTCCTCCTGGCGGCCCACGCCGGCACGATCATGGGCGTCGAGTCGAACGGGATGCAGTTCTATCCCGAGGCCAGTGCTCCCGAGCGCGCCGTCCACCCGGGCCTGTTTGCCCGGCGTGGTGGGATTCTCGATGGCTCGTCCCTCGGCGCTTCCGGGTTCGGCTACCGGATCGACGAAATCGACCGCATCCTGCCGGAACCTGCCGTGGTAGTCGCTCCATGACCCGGTTGATCCTCGTCATGGGCGTTTCCGGGTGCGGAAAAACGACCCTGGGCGCACTTCTCGCCGAACGGATCGGTGGCACCTATATCGAGGGGGACGACCACCATCCCCCCGAGAACAAGATCAAGATGGGCAACGGCATCCCGCTTGTCGATGATGACCGTTGGCCCTGGTTCGATGCACTGATCGCCATCTCGCGGGAAGCTCTCTCCGAGGGCGTGGACGTCGTCCTGACCTGTTCGGCCCTCAAGCAAAGCTACCGCGACTACCTGCTGCGGGATTTTCCTGATGCCGTCGTCCTTTTTCTCGAGGGCGATTTCGCGACGATCAAGCAACGCATGGACGAACGCGAACACGAATACATGACGTCCACCCTGCTCGAGAGCCAGTTCGCGACGCTCGAGGAACCGGAGGAGGGCGAGAGGGTCCTCCGGCTGCGGAACGATGTGCCGCCTCGCGTCCTCGTCGATACGGTCGTCGACTGGTTGACATGACTTCACAGGGCCGGCCGTACAGCCCGGTCAATTCGCGATCACTCCGACCAGTGCCTGGGATCCATGAGTGAATCCGCACAGATCACACGACCGCCGGTGGCAGAGGGGACATCCCGTCTCACGGCTCGCACCATCCAGGCATCCGCGTCCTCCTCGGGAATCGGATAGGGGGCGGTGAAATTGTAGCTCCCTGCAGGAACGAATCCGTGTCTCTGGTAGTAGCCGGGGTGCCCCAGGACGAAAACCAGATCGATTCCACGCGAGTGCGCCCGCGCCAATCCCTCCTCGATGAGTCGTCCCCCCACCCCCTGCCGCTGGCAGCCGGAAACGACAGACAGCGGCGCCAGGATCCACGCCGACACCGTCTCATCTCCTCCGTCCAATCGAACGGGAGAGAAGAGGATATGTCCGATCACGACCGAGTCCCGCACCGCCACCAGTGGGAGCACCGGTTCGGCCGTGGGGTCTGTCAGCAGGTCACCGGCCAGGTCGTTGATGTCCTCTCCCTCGGGACCGGGAAAAGCCGACCGAATGACGCGGGAGATCGCTTCGGCGTCTGCGGACCGGGCTTCTCGCACGAGAGTCTCCATGAGCGGGATCCTACTATCTTGAAAAACGAAAACAACGAACCAATCGCCAACGCCTGCCCCCCGCGATCGCCCCACTCCGGTCAGTCGAGTATCCGATTCCAATTCCAGGCGGTGAACAATCCGCATCCGACCAGGGTAGCACGGTAGATCATCGTGTAGATTGCGATGGTCCTCCTCGCAGCTGCGGTCTTCCACAAGCCGTCACACCGGATCACGATCGCGGGACTCACGGTGAGCAGCGCCCCTGCCAGGGGAACCAGGGAGAGGGGGATCTCGCTGTAAATTCCCAGGTAAATCCCCGGCAGCAGCAGGATCGCCGCCGGCATGTCGAAGGAAGCCAGGATCCATGTGAAGACGACCGCCGGTCCCGACCAGGGGAGGCTCCGAAGCGGAAAAACGCCCACCAGGGGTGGGAGGGTGAGCGACACGGTGATGACCGCCACAACGAGCCACCAGGCGCCCAACATCATCCTGGCTCGCCCGGATCCACCTTTCATTTCCATTCGGGAATCAGGCTGGAGAGGCAATCCCATGGTCGGTCACGGAGAGGATCCCGCCTGAGGCGAGGACGGAGTTTCCCGATAGAGTCGCTCGACCCGGCTCGTGATTCCGGTGAGGATCTCCCAGGGGATCGTTCCGGCACGTTCCGCGAGTTCCACCGCCGTGATCTCTTCATCGCCCTGCCTTCCTATCAGGACCGCCTCATCGCCAGGGGCAATCCTCTCGGGAAGCATGGACACATCGACAACGACCTGGTCCATCGTGACACGGCCCAGCAACGGACACCGGCGTCCCCCGATCAATACGGCCGCACCGGTTCCGGACAGATGACGCGGATAGCCGTCGCCATAACCGAAACCGAGCGTGGCAACACGCATCGGCTCTGGCGTGACGAAGGTGCGTCCGTAACTGATCGAATGTCCAGCGGGCAGGTCGCGCACGAGGGTGACTCGCGAACGCAGTGAGAGAGCCGGTCGCAAGTCGAGGCCCACGCCGCCGAGGGGAGAGATTCCGTAGATCGCCAACCCGGGGCGAGCGAGTGCGGCGAAGTCGATTTCCCGCGAAAAGCCAAGCAGCCCCGCGCTGTTGGCGAGATGCACGTAGCACTCTCCTCCCCCCATGGCGAGACGTCGAAATTGGTCGATCTGTTGCCGGGTAAACACACTGTCCTCGTCGGCTGACGGGAAATGGGAGGCGACTCCCTCGATCCGAACACCCGGAAGATCCTGCGCCCGTTTCCGCAGAAACTCGCACTGCTCCGGCAGGCAGCCCATCCGGCCCATTCCCGTATCGACGACCAGGTGCAGGCGGGCCGTTTCGCCCCGTCGAGCCGCGATCTCCCCATAGTCATCGAGTTCCTCTGCGGTGGAGATCGAAGCGGCGAATCCCCCCGCGACAACATGCTCCCGCTCATCCGGGAGGCAGGTGCTGAGCACCAGGATCGAGGGGCGCCGGTCCATCGCCGCCGCGGCACGTTCCGCACGCCGCGCCTCTGCCAGATTCGCCACACCGAACCAGGGAACCGAGTCGGCGAGGGCTTCCACCACCCGCTCCAGTCCATGCCCGTAGGCATCGGCTTTCACGATCGCCATCAATTCGCAGGCCGGCCCGGCGATCCGGCCGCACACGGTTGCATTGTGACGCAGGGCCTCGAGATCGACCTCGGCCCAGCAACGAAGGGGATCAATACGAGGTTGCGACACGACCGGCAAGGAGGAGGAGAGAAAGTGACGGCGCAGGCCGCGATCAGTCGACACCCAGCTCGCGCTGGATCTGTTCGAAGTCGCCCTCCTCGCAACAGCGGACGAATCCCTCGCAGTAACTCTTCAGCCGGTCCCACACCACGCGGATCTCGGCCGACTCGTCCGGCGTGATCGAATTGTCCTGCGCCGCCCGAGACACCGTGTCGAGCAGGCCGGCGAACTGTTGCACGATGGTGTGGGTCGCCGGAACGACCTCGTAGCCTTCTTCGCAGGTGCTCTTGGGGTTGACCACGAAATACCCTCCGGCTCTCTGGCACAACCACTCCGCAATCGCCGGATGCTTCGTCAGAGCAAGAAGCGCCTCGGCCCTGTCGAGGGGGTTGCGGCTACCCGAACCATCTCCGTCGCTCGGTTGCGCCCACTTGTAGATCAGGGACAGGGAGACTCCCAGTTCCGAGGCGATCTCCTTGGGACTGACCGGGGACTGTTCGAAAGCCTCGCGAAGGACCTCGTGCGATTCCATGACGGACTTCATGGTTGCCGATTACCGGCCCAAAAACAAGCGGGTTGTTCCCTCCGTGTCCGGAATCCTCCCTCTAATCTCGCCCGGACCGGTCATCCCGCATGGTCTCCCGCCATCTCGACGGCGGCATTCCCGTCTCTTTTCGAAACCATCGCGCGAAGTAGTTGCTGTCGTCGATTCCCACCCGCGATGCAATTTCTCCCACCGGCAGGGCGGAGGCGCGCAGGAGCCGGCAGCTTTCCTCGAGCCGCAGCCGGACCAGGTAGCGCCCCACCGTGAAACCCGACTCGAGGCGCAGCGCCCGGTTGAGATGGTCGAGGGTGACTCCGAGCTCAGTGGCGACCTGGTTGGCGGTCAGCCCGGAAAATCCGATTCGTCGCACGACCTGTGCGACCCTGGCGAATTGGGGCCCCTCCCATTCGCTCTTGACGCGACCCAGGGCAGCGCGCTCGAGGCACGAGAGAATGGCAAGGACCAGGGAAGCGGTGCGAAACACGGCAGGCTCCGAATCGCGTTGCATCGCGTGCAGTCCGAGCAAGCTCTGTTCCACGATTCCCAGTTCCGATGGATCGACCTGGCCCGAGAGCGACCACGGCAAATCCTCTTCAGTCTCGCAATCGATCACGAGGCAAACCGGCCGGAGCCGGCCGTCGTTGACGAAACAGTGGCGCACTCCCGCAGGGAGATGGAGCAGCGTTCCCCGCTCTACCGCAATCTCTTCGCCGCCCGCCCACTGCGTTCCCCCGCCCCGCAGGTAGAGCAGCAACTGGGTGAAATCGTGGCGATGTTCCCGGAACTTCTCTACCCGGGGCATGTGACGATTGAGGGCAAGCCTCCTGATCCGGAATCCCGGCCACCCGATCGCGAGATCACGGAGCAACACGGACTGGAATTCCCGATCCTTCACGAAATCGATATCGGTTTTGTGCTACCGTAGCCCGTTTTGTCCTCACGGCAACAGTGCATCCCGGGCACACTGTCCGGCGATGATCACGCATCCCGACGAACTACGTCCCGAAACGAAATGGACCGAGACGATCTGGGCTCACACCACCGAGGAATCGCTCGCCGATCACGACACGCCCGCCCGGCTCTGCGTGGCGGCCCTCCTCCCCTTCCAGAACGGCAAGCCGGACTGGGAGAGCTTCGAGAACAGCATCCGCTGGATGATCGCCTCGGCGGAGACATACGGGGTGGAGATCGTCTTCGTCCTCAACGCCGACACCGGATACATTTTTCAACTCGATCCGTCGCTCTACGCCGACGTGTTGCGTCGCTTTCGCATGGCGTTTCCCTCGCAGAGGATGATTGTCGGTACGACCGCAACGGGAGCCGGCGGCGACACGTTTCGACCCGAATGGTATCGCCCACACCTCGACGTGGTGCAGCAGTATGACAATGTCGAGGCGATGATCATGACAAGCCGCCTCCTCGACGAACTCCCGCCCGAGGAGAGGAGGGACGCCTATTTCGAGATCGCGGAGTCTCTCACCATCCCCGGCATCGTGCACGCTCTCGAACCGGCATTCATCCCGTGGGCCACGCCCTTTGGACCCTGGCTCCTGCATCAACTCGCCGGACACGAAAAGTTCACCGGAGGAAAAATCTCCACCCTCGACGAACCCCATTTTCTCTACTGGGCCGCCATGACCCGTTCCGCCGGGCTCGATTTCCTTCCCCACAGCGGAGACGACTTCGGTATCGCTTCGGCAATCCGGTTGGGGATGCCCCTCCTCATCGGTGCCGGTGTATCGGCCTGCCCCCTGATCTGTGCCGCCCGGCAGATGTGGCGGGCGACTCCCTTCGACTCCCGGGTCTACAAGCTGTTCGAGGCGTTCCAGTCGCTCGAGGACGCTGTTTTTCGCCTCGACGAGAGTGGCAGCGCAGCGGCCTACAAGCACAGCACCGCGGTTGCCCTCCAACTGCTCGGCCTGATCGCATCGGGGGAGATCCATCCCGACTGCGGGGACCGGCGCCCTGAGGGCGAGGCAGAACGGATGCGCGAAGCCTTGATTCGCCCCCTGCGGATGGCGGAGCGCCTCGGGATCGAGCAATTCCGTCTCCGCGAGGCGTAAACAAATCACCACCTGGATGAAGCCTTCCCCGATCGACGATCTTTCCCGTCTCTGCGTTCACACGATCACGACAAAACCGTGGTCGATCGAGGAGGCGATGGACAAGTATGCCGCCGCAGGAGTCGGAGGCATCACGGTGTGGCGCCAATGGCTGGATGGCAGGAATCCGGAAAGGATCGGTGACGAACTGCGCGCCCGAGGCCTTGCCGTGGTCTCTCTTTGCCGCGGCGGATTCTTCCCTGCCGTGGCGGAGACAGATCGGGAAGCCGCGATCGCAGACAACCGGTCCGCCATCCGAGAGGCGGCCGCACTCGGGGCACCGATGGTTGTTCTCGTCTGCGGAGCGGTTCCCGGCCAGTCGCTCGAGGATTCGCGCCGCCAGATCTCCGACGGCATCGCGGCGGTCCTGCCGCTGGCGGAAGAACACGGCATCCGGCTCGCGATCGAACCTCTCCACCCGGTCTACGCCGACGACCGCAGTGCGATCAACACCCTTGCCTCGGCCAACGAAGTCTGTGATGAACTCGACCATCCGCTCGTCGGAATCGCAGTCGATGTCTACCACGTGTGGTGGGATCCGGAACTCTCCTCGCAGATCGCCCTGACCGGGGAAAAGGGACGGCTCTTCGCCTTCCACCTCTGCGACTGGCTCACGCCGACCACCGACCTGTTGAACGATCGAGGCCTCATGGGCGAGGGCTGCATCGATCTGCCCGGGATCCGGGCCCGGGTCGAGGCAACCGGCTTCGATGGCTTCCACGAGGTCGAGGTCTTTTCCAACCGGTGGTGGTCACGGGATCAGGACGACTTCCTGTCCGCCATCATCGGCTCCTACCGCGAACACTGCTGACCCTGACACCACAACACTATGAAGACCCACCGAATCGGTATCATCATGAACGGCGTCACCGGACGCATGGGCACCAACCAGCACCTCATCCGTTCCATCCTCGCCATCCGGGAACAGGGTGGCGTCCGGGTATCGGCGGATGAGGTGATCGAGGTGGATCCGATCCTGACGGGTCGGAACGAGAACAAGCTGCGCGCCCTAGCGGAAACCCACGGCGTCCCCCGCTGGACGACGGATCTCGACATGGCTCTCGCCGACGAGTCGAATCAGGTCTTCTTCGACGCCAGTGCCACTCTCCATCGCGCCCGTTTCGTCGAGAGGGCCGCCGCGGCCGGAAAGGCGATCTACTGCGAGAAACCCACCGCCATCGAGACCGCCGAAGCTCTTCGCATCGCACGCATCTGCGAGGAAGCCGGGGTGAAGAATGGTGTCGTTCAGGACAAGCTGTGGCTCAACGGGATCCGCAAGCTGCGGACCCTGATCCGCCAGGGCTTCTTCGGGAGAATCCTGTCGGTGCGAGGGGAGTTCGGCTACTGGGTATTCACCGGTCACGATCCCGACCAACCGGCGCAGCGGCCAAGCTGGAACTACCGGTCGGAGGATGGTGGCGGAATCATCGTCGACATGCTCTGCCATTGGCGCTACCTGGTCGACAATGTCTTCTCCCCGGTCAAGAGCGTCTCCTGTCTCGGCGCGACGCACATCCCCGAACGAATCGACGAGGCCGGCGAAGCCTATCCCTGCACCGCCGACGACGCCTGCTACGCTACTTTCGAATTGGAAGACGGGACGATCTGCCAGTTCAACAGTTCATGGACCGTCCGGGTACGGCGCGACGATCTCTTCGTGATGGAGGTCGACGGCACCCACGGATCCGCCCAGGTCGGGCTGCGCGAGTGTCGGGTCCAACCCCTCGGGGCGACTCCCAAACCGGTCTGGAATCCCGACATTCCCCAACCGATCGACTTTTACGCGGGCTGGCAGGAGGTGCCCGAAGCCACGCACTACGACAACGCCTTCAAGATCCAGTGGGAACTTTTCCTCCGCCATGTCGTGCTGGATGAACCCTTCCCCTACACATTGAGAGAGGGCGCGAAGGGCGTTCAACTCGCCGAGGCGGGCCTGCGATCCTGGCGGGAACGTCGCTGGGTCGAACTCGAGAGTCTTGCGTGACATACAGGGAGCCGGCGAGGCACCGACTACTCCCTCCGCACGATTCCCCCCGTTTCAGTCACGAGTTGAAAGAGGGTGTCGGAGGCCGGCCTGTCGAAGCTCACGATCATGAAGCGCACCGGCTCACCCCATCTCCGGAGCAGCACCCGCCGAATCTGCGTGAGACCGGCGTCGTCTTCCTGATCCTGGAGGTCACAGATGAAATACACCGTGTGAATATCCCTTGTGACGTAGCGTTCGAGTGCCTCGGGAAACGCAGCATTCTGGTGCAGCGAGCATCCGATGATATCGATGCACTCCGACCGTGGAAAATGCTCTCGGAGGTAGGCGTCGACCTTTTCGGAGATCATCTGCATGCTGCCGGACTGGTCGAGATAGACGTGCACACCGGACCCGTTGCCCAGATCTCGCGCCGAGAAGAGATCGGCAGGGTTGCCCGTCCAGCTGCGTCCTTCCCCCGTCGCGAACGGGTCTTTTCCCTGCCCCTTGAAGAAGGCGGAGTCGTCCTTTCGGATTCCGGCGAGGTTCACGCTCATGACGGGACTGACAGCTGGCGGCGGCGCAACGAGAAGGGGATCGAGCGGTGGAACGGTTGACTCGGGCAGCGACAGCATGCTGGTCGCGGAAGCGGTCAGGGCAGGAGAACCCGATGGTGCCTGGTCCGGGGACGTCGCCGAATCGGCGGCATTGCTCGCCGGGGAACCGGACGACCGGGCAGGTTTCTCCTCCTTCGGAACCTCCCGCACGAGGTCGACGATCATCGGAGTCTCCGTTCGGCCTCCCACCTCCCAGGCGATACAGAAAAACAGAAGGACCAGGATCACCGTGCACGCCGCCGCGACACAGACAGACCGCCCCAGATCACGCCGCGTTTCGTTCCAGGTCCACCGGGGAAGACGAGGGCGATTCGAGGCGAAGCGTTTCAGCTCGACAAAGAGCCAGCGCTTCCTCCCTCTCATCCGCGAAAGGCGACGAGGCGGGGGAAGGGGAATTGTTTCGTAGACGATCTCCTCGGTCACGCCATCGATGGGGGGATCGACACCACGGCTCATCGTGGCTCAGTATGACTCAAGAAGTGCCAGGGAACCAGCAGACACTTCCAGCTCCCTGGGAAGCATCCCTCCGCTGACGCGTGATCGGTACGGAGCCGGAGAATCTGGTCCGCGCGTCACACTTTGAAGGAATCTTCCTTGAGCTCGGGCGCACCATCCTCCGCACCCGTCCCACCGAAAAGTTCACGGGCCCGTTGGCCAGCTTCAGAGATGAAATAATCCTGCGAATCGAAAGGCTCCTCACCTTCGGGCAGACGTCGGTAGGTGCCCTGCCAATCCTGAACGCGGGATTTCACCGTGTCCCGCCAGCAGGTCTCCAGGACATCCTCGACCCGCTTTCTCAGTTCCTCCGTCTCCACGGGAACGCACGATTCGATCCTCCCGAAACAGTTCCGGCTCATCCAATCCGCGCTTCCGATAAAGACCCGGGGATCACCCCCGTTCTCGAACCGGAAAATCCGGGAGTGCTCCAGAAAGCGCCCCACCACACTCCGGACTTCGATGTTCTCTCCGTGGCCCTCCCATCCGGCTCGAACCGCGCAGATTCCCCGGACGAGCAGTCGGATTGGCACCCCCGCCTGCGAGGCCTCGTAGAGGGCATCGATGATCTTTGGCTCGAGCAGCGAGTTCATTTTTGCGAAGATCCCCGACGGACGCCCCTCGCGCGCGTTGTCCGTCTCGACGCGAATCATCTCGATCATGCCCGAGTGAAAGCTCACCGGAGAGACGAGAAGCTTGTTCATGCGCTGGTAACGCGGCACACCGGTCAACATGTTGAACAACTCCGCGACATCGAGTCCGATGTCCTCGCGACAGGTCAGGAGCCCCATGTCCGTGTAGAGCCGCGCGGTGAAGGGATGGTAGTTCCCGGTGCCGAGGTGGACGTAGCGGCGAATGCGATCGGCATCGCGTCGTACCACGAGGGCGGCCTTGCAGTGAGTCTTCAGTCCCACCACACCATAGACGACATGCACACCCGCCTCCTCGAGCAGGCGGGCCCACTTGATATTGGCCTCCTCGTCGAAACGCGCCTTGATCTCGATCACGGCGACGACCTGCTTCCCCTGATGAGCCGCGCGGATCATCGCGGGGATGAACGGCGAGTCTCCGCTGGTCCGGTAGAGAGTCTGCTTGATGGCGAGGACACGGGGGTCATCGGCGGCCTGCTCGATGAAGTCCTCCACCGGGTGAAAACTCTCGTAGGGATGGTGCAGGAGCATGTCACCCCGCCGCATGCGGGCAAAAATGTCGGCCCGCGGAGGAATCGTCATGGCAGGCTGATAGGGCGCAAACTTGAGATCGGGTCGGTCGATCTCGCCATAGACCGGCATGAGCCGTCGAAAATTGACCGGGCCATCGACCCGGTAGATGTCGGATTCCGAGAGATCGAAGCTACGCAGGAGTTTTTCCTCCACGTGATCGGGACAGTCGGCCTGCACCTCGAGACGCACCGCCTTCCCCCGGTTCCGGTTCCGCAATTCCACCTCCATCGCGCTGAGAAGATTCTCGGCCTCCTCTTCGTCGAGGTAGAGGTTGCTGTTGCGCGTCACGCGGAACAGGTGGGCGCCCCGGATGATACATCCGGGAAAGAGCTTCCCCACGTTGCGCTTGATCAGGTCGCCGAGAAAAACGAACTGGTCTCCACGATCCGGCACCCGGAGAAGACGGGGCAGCACCCGGGGTGCCTGCACAATGGCGAATCGGACGGGAAACTCGGGAGTCTCCAGCTCCACCACGACGTTGAGGCTCTTGTTCAACAGTTTCGGGAAGGGGTGACTCGGATCGATGGCGAGGGGAGTCAGGACGGGATGAACCTCGTTGTCGTAGTAGTCCTGAAAGTGGGACAGCGCCCCTCCATCGAGATCGGAAAATTCGAGGAAGTGGACACCGCACTCCCGGAGACGCGGCAGGACATGCTCCCGCCAACACCGGTACTTGTCCTCGACCATTCGCCGGCAGCGCTCCCCCAGCGCGGCGACCTGCTCCGCCGGAGAACGGCCATCGATGGAGACAACATTGGCCTCCGCCTCCACCTGCTGCTTGAGGCCGGCCACCCGCACCTCGAAGAACTCGTCGAGATTGGAGGCGACAATCGCGAGGAACTTGAGATTCTCCAGGGCCGGATTCCGTGAGTCCCACGCCTCCTCGAGAACACGTTGATTGAACTCGAGCCAACTCAGTTCGCGATTGATGTAGGGTGAGAGATTCATCGGATCGATAGCGCTTCAGCATGCGGCGCTGCAGGAACGTTTTCCAGTGGAATCCGGAAGCGTTCCCGCCCGGTCCGGCAACGATCCCGTCGCTTGCCACGGGTTCGATTCCGGACGACGCCTGTCAGATTTCCACGGCAAACCGTTCGCCGGTCCGCACGGACCGAACGAATCCCGTCATCAGGGAAACGACGTTCTCCACATCTCCGAAGTCGGCCATTTCCACCACGGAGTGCATGTAGCGAAGGGGAAGGGAAATCAGGGCCGACGGAATGCCTCCATTGAGATGGTAGATCGAGTCGGTATCGGTTCCGGTGAATCGGGACGACGCCTCGTGTTGAATCGGGATGTCGAACTCCTTCGCCACGGAGGAGAGCCGCTCGACCACGAGGGGATGGTTCGCCGTGCCATGAGTGAGCGTCGGTCCTCCTCCGAGTTTCACCCTCCCATGCCGGTCGTGCTCGATGCCGGGACTGTCGGTCGCATGAGTGACATCCAGGACGAGGCAGAGGTCGGGACGAATCGTAGTCGTCGCCATCGTGGCCCCGTATCCTCCGATCTCCTCCTGCACCGCATTCAAGGCAACGCAGGTCGCAGCGGGACGATCATCCGCCAGTTTTCGGAGCACTTCGGCAATGATGAAACTCCCGATACGATTGTCGAGGGCACGTCCGACGATACGCGACTCTCCGAAGGGCTCGGCCGACGCGGCGTAGACCGCCGGATGTCCGACCCGCACCCCACGCTCTGCCACTTCGTCGTCACTGGAGGCGCCGATATCGACATACAACTCGTGCTGCTCGGGGGCCTTCTCGCCATCCTTGCGATCGCGAATGTGGATTGCGGTGTTCCCCACGATACCGGGAACCTCTCCCTTGTCGCCGAATACCACGAGCCGCTTGCCCCGCGCCGTCGCCCAATCCGAGCCACCAATCCGGTCGATTCTCAGGTAGCCGTCATCGGTGATGTGCTTGACCATGAACCCGATCTCGTCGGCATGCGCCTCGATCATCACCGTGGGGGCACCGTCGTCGCTCCCGTCCACTGTCGCCCAGGCATTTCCATAGGCATCGCTCTCGACCCTGTCCGCAAAGCTCCGAAGCCGGCCTGCCCAAACCCGTTGACCGGGCGCCTCGAAGCCGGTCGGACTCGGAGTGTCGAGAAGCGTATAGAGAAAGGATCGGGTTTCGTCGTTCATCAATTCACAGATACGCCGCCGGGAGTCCGGACGGGATGATATCCGGGGGACTTCCGACAACCGTGGTCGCAGAGCATTGGATTGACGCGTCTCAGCTCGCCGGCTCGCTGGGGGTCTCCTCACCGGAATCTTCCGGATCGCTGCCTTCTCCCACGATCTCGTCCTCGTCCTCGTCCTTCACCACGCGAGCCACATCCTGGATCGTTTCGCCTTCCTTGAGATTCATCAGTTTGACCCCCTGGGTGCTCCGCCCCAGGACGCTCACCGTTTCGACCCGCATGCGGACACTCTGGCCGGCATCGGTCATGACCATGATCTCGTCTTCGTCGCCGACCTTGAGGGCACGCACCAGGGAACCGGTTCGCTCGGTGAGTTTCATGGTGAGTATCCCCTTGCCGCCGCGCCCCTTGGTCGGATACTCGGAAAAGGGCGTCCGCTTGCCGAGCCCCTTCTCGCTCGCGACGAGCAATTGGGCGGACTCATCGTCGCCTTCCTTCACCACTTCCAGAGCCACCACGTAGTCCTCCTCGCGAGGACGAATTCCCGCCACCCCGGAGGATGGTCGCCCCATCGGACGAATGTCGGTCTCCCGACACCGCACGCTGTAGCCCTGGTTGGTGACGAGTGAAATGTCGTCGTCGCCTTCGGTGAGCTTGACGCCAATGAGTTCGTTCCCCTCCTCGATCTTGATCGCGATGATGCCGTCCTTCCGGTAGTTCCGGAAATCGGAAAGACGCGTCTTCTTGACCTTGCCGGACCGGGTCGCGAAAAAGACGTAACGGTCCTCGACGAAGGTCGCGTCCTTGTCCTCATTGCCCACCGCCTCGATTCGCAGGGTCGCCGCGACCTTCTCGTCGGGCTGAAGACTGAGGAGGTTCTTGATCGAACGCCCCTTCGATGTCCGGCTGCCCTCGGGGATCTGGTAGACCCTCTCGACATAGACCCTCCCGGTATCGGTGAAGAACATCAGGTAGTCGTGAGCCGTGGCCGCGAAGAGAATCTCGACGAAGTCGGAAGCCTCCTCGTCGTCGATCGCCTCGCGAGTTTCCATTCCCTTGAGTCCCTTGCCGCCGCGGGCCTGCGTTCGATACTCCGTCGAGGGCGTGCGCTTGATGTAGCCGCGATGCGTGATCGTGATGATGTTCGACTCGTTGGCGATCAGATCGACCACCGCGATCTCTCCCTCGTCGGGGGCAAAATCCGTCCGCCGGGGCGTCGCGTAGCGCTCCCTGATCTCGAGCAGCTCGTCCTTGATGATCTGCAGGACGCGCTCCTCGCGCGCCAGGATGTCGAGGAGGTCCTTGATCTTCTCGAGCAATTCGTCGTACTCGCCCTTCACCTTTTCCCGCTCGAGACCGACGAGCTGATACAACCGCAATTCCAGAATGTGGTCGACCTGCCTGTCGGTGAAGACATAGCGTCCCTCCTCGATCGAAAGGCTCGGCTGCCCCCGGATGAGAATTCCCAGGGCCTCCGCCGCCTCCGTGCTGAAGGTGTAGGCCTTGATCTTGTCACGAGCCTCGTCGCGGGTGCGGGAGTCGCGAATCATTTGAATGAAGTCGTCGAGATTCCCGAGCGCGAGAAGAAAGGCCTCGAGCTTTTCGGCCTGTTCCTCCGCCTTGCCGAGAAGGTAGCGCGTCCGCCGCAGCACCACCTCGCGCCGGTGCTCGATGTAGCACTCGATGATGTCCTTCAGATTGAGGAGCCGGGGACGACGGTTGTCGATCGCCAGCATGTTGGCCGAAAAGGACGACTCCAGCGCGGTGTGCTTATACAGGTTGTTGAGCACCACCTGCGACCGCGAGTCCCGCTTGAGATCGACGACGACCCGCGTGTTTTCATCCGACTCGTCGCGGACGGCACTGATCTCGGGCAGCACCTTGGCGTTGGCGAGTTCGGCGATGCGTTCGACCAGTTTCGCCCGGTTCACCGCATAGGGGATCTCCGTGATGATGATCTGCTCCCGCCCCTTCTTGTCCTCCTCGATCGTGGCCCGGCCCCGCACCCGGATACTGCCTCGTCCCGTCCGGGTGTAATCATAAATTCCCCGCTTGCCGAGAATGGTGCAACCCGTCGGAAAATCGGGACCCTTGATGTAGTCGAGGAGTTGCTCGATCGAGATTTGCGGATTGTCGATCGTCGCGCAGATCCCGTCGACGACCTCGCCGAGATTGTGGGGCGGAATATTCGTCGCCATGCCCACCGCGATGCCGGTGCCGCCGTTCACGAGCAAATTCGGAAATGCCGCGGGAAAGACCACCGGTTCCTGCTGGGTCTCGTCGTAGTTGGCGACAAAATCGACCGTGTCCTTTTCCATGTCCGTCATCAGGACATGACCGAGGTGCGTGAGGCGGGCCTCGGTGTATCGCATCGCGGCGGGGGGATCTCCCTCGACCGATCCGAAGTTCCCCTGCCCGTCGACGAGACAGTCCCGCATCGTCCATGGCTGCGCCATGTTGACGAGGGTGGGGTAGATCGTGGCCTCCCCGTGTGGGTGGTAATT
>Ga0180430_10000802_pt1 | contig 33190 bp, 27 predicted proteins | sample SS_ome_9_FD_132999 | JGI IMG/M metagenome (GOLD analysis project Ga0180430, IMG submission 132999) | Hypersaline lake sediment archaeal communities from the Salton Sea, California, USA - SS_1_S_2 metaG | ecosystem: Environmental > Aquatic > Non-marine Saline and Alkaline > Hypersaline >... | reverse complement strand
CGGATTGAAGGAACTTGAAAATTTCATACAACATAACAGTTAGATTATGCTGGCAAAGAGGATCATACCATGCCTGGATGTGCGTGACGGCATGACAGTGAAAGGGATAAATTTTGTGGATATCAAAGAGGTGGGAGACCCCGTGGAACTGGGTGCAAAATATGCCCGTGATGGTGCCGATGAGCTGGTGTACCTCGACATTACGGCCTCCCATGAAAAGCGGAAGCTGTTTTCCGAGCTGGTACGACGCATCGCTGCACACCTGAACATTCCCTTCTCGGTTGGCGGAGGGATCAATGAACTGAAGGATGCAGATGTGCTGCTCTCGGCCGGCGCCGACAAGGTATCGGTCAACAGTGCCGCCATCCGTAACCCGTTGCTGGTGGACCAGATTGCGGAAGGATTCGGCAGCCAGTTTGTAATTGTTGCCATCGATGCGAAGCTCGAAAACGGTCGCTGGGGCGTTTATATCAATGGCGGACGCATCCCGGTGGAAAAGGAATTGTTCAGCTGGGCGAAAGAGGTCGAAAATCGAGGTGCCGGGGAAATCCTCTTTACTTCGATGAACCACGACGGCACCAAGAACGGTTTCGCCTGTGAAGCACTCCGCGCGCTTTCAGAAAGCCTGTCCATCCCGGTGATTGCCTCGGGAGGTGCAGGCAGAGAGGAGCATTTCGCGGAAGTATTCACGCAGGGAAAGGCCGATGCTGCCCTTGCTGCAAGCATCTTCCATTACAACGAGATACCGGTGCCGCAGCTTAAACAATACCTCAGGGAAAAAAAGATAAATGTACGGTGACACTGATCATTGTACGGTGACACTGATCAGTGCAGGATAACGCAGATCAATGTAAGATAACACTGATCAGTGCAGGATAACGCAGACCAATGTACGATGACACAATCAACATAAGAACACAGACCAATATAAGTTGACACAGACCAACGCAAAATAACGATGATGGATTTTGATAAAATGGACGGCCTGGTGCCGGCAGTCATTCAGGACAACGTTTCAGCAAAAGTGCTGATGCTGGGTTTCATGAACAGGGAAGCCTATGAAAAAACAAAGTCAGAAGGAAGGGTCACCTTCTTCAGCAGGACAAAAAACAGGCTTTGGACAAAAGGAGAGGAGAGCGGGAATTTCCTTGATGTAAAGGAGATCATCGAGGACTGTGACCAGGACACGCTGCTGATCAAGGTGCAGCCGCACGGTCCAGTGTGTCATACCGGCAGCGATACCTGCTTTTCAGAAAAAAATGACCCCGGTATATTATTTCTGCGGCGACTCCAGGACCTTATTGCCACCCGTAAAAAGGAGATGCCTGCCAACAGTTACACTACGAAACTGTTTGAGGCAGGCATCAATAAAATTGCCCAGAAGGTGGGTGAGGAAGCCGTGGAACTGGTGATCGAGGCAAAAGATGACAACGATACATTGTTCCTGAACGAATCGGCCGATCTCCTTTACCACCTGCTGGTGTTGCTGACGCAGAAAGGGTTTGACCTTTCAGATGTGGTCAGGATACTGGAAGAGCGCCATAAATAGCCCTTTAAAATTCGTTCAGGGTCTTTTTGATAATGCCTACGCAATCCATCAGCTGCTCCTCGTTGATCACGAGCGGCGGCGCAAACCTGATGATATGTTCATGGGTAGGTTTGGCCAGGAGACCGTTCTCTTTCAGTGCCACGCATACATCCCAGGCTTTCTTTCCGCCTTTTGGTTCGATCACAATGGCATTCAGCAGTCCTTTACCGCGAACCAGGCTGACCATCGGATGATCCAGTTTGTTCAGTTCATCCCTGAAAATCTTCCCGAGCTTTTCAGCGTGCTCCGCGAGTCCTTCTTCACGGATCACTTCCAGCGCTGCGATCGCCACCTTGGCAGCCACCGGATTACCCCCGTAAGTGGAGCCGTGTTCACCCGGTTTGATCACCAGCATGATGTCGTCGTCGGCAAGCACCGCAGAAACAGGATATACACCGCCCGAAAGGGCCTTGCCGAGGATCAGGATATCCGGCCGGACACCCTCATGGTCGCAGGCCAGGAGCTTTCCTGTCCGTGCAATACCGGTCTGGACTTCGTCGGCAATTAACAATACGTTTTTCTCCTTGCACAGTTTGGCAGCCTTGCCCAGGTAACCGTCATCGGGAACATACACACCTGCTTCGCCCTGAATCGGCTCCACGAGGAATCCTGCCACATTGGGGTCTTCCAGCGCTTTTTCCAGCGCATCGATATCGTTGTAGGGTACCACTTCGAATCCGGGCGTGTAGGGACCGAATCCCTTGTATGAATCAGGGTCGGTCGACATGGAGATGATCGTAACCGTCCTGCCGTGGAAATTGCCTTCACACACGATGATCTTCGCCTCATTTTCCGGAATTCCCTTCTTTTCGTAGGCCCATTTGCGGCAGAGCTTAATGGCTGTTTCATCGCCTTCTGCACCTGAGTTCATGGGCAGTACCTTGTCGTAGCCAAAAAATTTGGTGACATATTCTTCAAATTCACCCAGCACACTGTTATAAAAAGCCCTGGAAGTAAGCGTTAGCTTGCCGGCCTGGTCGGTCAGGGCCTTGATGATCTTCGGGTTGCAATGTCCCTGGTTTACCGCGGAATAAGCCGAAAGGAAATCGTAATAACGCTTGCCTTCCACATCCCAGACGTACACCCCCTCGCCTTTATCAAGCACCACTGGCAGCGGATGATAATTATGGGCACCAAATTTTTCTTCTCTCTGAATGTAATCTTGTGTGTTCATGGGTTCAGTTCTTAATGTTAAGTCTCCTTTTTATTTTCAGCCGTAAAGTTAATGGAATACGGATTTTTATCTGCATGTTGCATCGAAAGAATTTCGCTCATCCTGGTGTCTTTGAACATTAACCGGATGTCATGAGAACTTTGTTTCATTTTGATTGTTAAATATTAAACAAAACTTAACCAGTGAAGCTGAGCGGACAAAGCACAACAACCAGGATATGAGGATCGGCAGATTATTAGCTGGAATAGCAATCAGAATATGGCGCACAATACAAGCAATGAAATAATGAACATACATCACATATTGTCAGACCGCTGGAGCCCGGTGGCATTTTCCGGAAAGGCGGTGGAGCAGGAGAAACTGGACGCACTTTTCGAAGCGGCCCGCTGGGCGCCTTCGAGCTTCAATGCGCAGCCATGGAAATTCATGGTGGCACCAAAAGGGGGAGACCTCTACCCGGTGCTCTTTGATCTGCTGTACGATTCCAATAAGCAATGGGCTGTCACAGCCCCGGTGCTGGTCCTGAGCATGGCCGAAATGGTGCCGCCGGGACGCAGCGCGGAGAACCGGTTTGCTTTTCACGATACCGGGATGGCAGTGGCAAACCTGCTCGCTCAGGCCACGGCAAGCGGACTCCTGGTGCACCAGATGGGGGGCTATGATGCGGAGGGTGCAAAAAAACTGCTTAACCTGCCTGTCCATTTCGAACCTGCAGCAATGATGGCCATCGGTTACAAGGGAGATCCTTCGGAACTGCCGGCTGACATCGCATCGCGGGAAAAGAAGGAGCGTACACGCCTGCCGCATTCAGAATTTGTATTCACCAGGAAGTTCTGAACAGGATCCATTTGAGCAACCATACCAAATGGAAGGAACCACTGTTCGTTCATAACTGAATGCTGTGCAGTTGAACAACCATACCAAATGGAAGGAACCACTGTTCGTTCATAACTGAATGCAGTGCAGTTGAACAACCATTTATGACCCTGTGATCATTTTTATCCGGACAATGAACAAGAGGAGATCAGGTGTATGTGCGGGATGTATTGGGTTCAGAACTTTGCCGTGACCTTCACATTGAACCTTCTGCCTGTAAGATAGTTGGGAACACCGAATTGCGCTGGAACCCCACGCTGGTTGGAAATGGTCCTGATCCAGGTATACGATGCTTCATTCCTGATGCCCAGCAGGTTGAATATTTCCCCACTGATCCAGATCGTCTGGAAATGCCGGAAAGGATTCCGTTCCGCCAGTTGCTGTTCCTCCCGCTTCAGCACCTTTGAAAAACCAAGGTCCACCCTGCGGTAGGGACGCATTTTATAGGCGGTGTAGTACTGGTCTTCATCGGGATGACTCAGTGGCAGTCCCGTACCGAAAAATGCACTCAGGTGTACTTTGTAATCGGGATTATTGGGCAGGTAATCCTGGAAAAACACCCCGGCACTGAACAGCTGACTGGTGGGCCTGGCATAATAACCGGCTGCTTCATAAGACTTTACCCCATCGACTGTCACGGACACCGAATCTCCTTCGATATCTTCCCTTGTCTGCATAAGCGATGCTGTGAACCAGGATTCTGCTCCTGCCACAAATTCACCATTCAGTTTGATATCGATACCTGCTGCATAGCCTTTTGCAATGTTTTCACCTGCATACTGGATCCGCACATTCTCAATCTTATAGGGAATCAGGTCATCCAGCCACTTGTAATAGATTTCAGAAGTAAGCTTGAAAGGCCGTTCCCAGGCGCTGAAAATATAGTCACCACCCACGAGCAGGTGCACCGACCGTTGTGGCCTGATGTTGCGATTGACCTGGTCGTCGGGCATCCGCATCTCCTTGTAAAATGGCGGTTGGTAGTATGATCCGCCGGATATGTGAAACATCATGTCCCGCTCCCAGTCGGGCTGTATGCTGAATGTGGCGCGCGGACTGATCATTACCGACTTGTTGAAGTTCCATACGGAACCCCTGACGCCCAGGGTGAGAAAGAGATCTGCTTTATTGGCAGTGATTTCCCAGGTATCCTGGATGAACGTGTTGACCAGGTTGTAGCTGATCTGGTTCTCTGCCCTGGAAACTTTTGAAAGCACGATTGCATCGCCGTTGGAAGGAAGCACATAACCGGCTGAGTCTACCAGTTCCCATTCGTTGATCCGGTCGTAGAAATCCTGGTACTGGTATTTGATTCCCCATTTCAGGAGGTGATCGCCGGTTGAAAAGGAACCGATATGCGACCCGGCGAGGACATAGGCGTCCAGGTAATTTCGGGCATGATTAAGCATGCCTCCTATGCCCAGGTTCAGGATGCTGTCGCCATAGGTCTCCGAACCGATGGTGTTGTCCAGTTCATTGATCAGGTACTGACCCTGGATATCAAATGTTTCCCTTTCACTTGTCCGGAACCCGGTGGCGATGAACTTCAGGCTCAGGTTATTCGAGGGTTGGACATGCAGCGACAGTGCCCCGAGATAGGTATCGAACCGGTCCACCTCCTGCCCGTCGTAAAAGATACGCAGGTTGAAGGGCAGTTCCTGGGTTCCGAATTCCGTGGTCCTCGTTTCGGGGATGAACTGGTATTTGTTTGCTGAATAGTTCCCGAGGAATGAGAGCTCCACTTTCCTGGAAAACCGGTAGTTGACCAGTCCCTGAAGGTCGGAAAACTGTGGTTTATAGTCACCACTGGTTTCCAGGGTATTCAACAGGTAGGAGGTGGTCTTGTAGCGGTAGCCGGCCAGGTAGGAGAGCCGCCTGTTTTTCGATATCCCTTCCACATGCACCGAGGCTCCGAGCAGGCTCAGGTTCACAGAACCCGCAAACTTCACAGGTTTTTTATAGGTGATGTCCAGTGCCGAAGACATCTTGTCATCGTACCTGGCATCAAAGCCCCCGGCGGAAAAACGGATGGACGAGACCAGGTCGGAGTTGATGAAGCTGAGTCCTTCCTGCTCCCCCGAGCGCACAAGGAAGGGCCTGTAGATCTCGATATCATTGACATACACCAGGTTTTCGTCGAAATTCCCTCCGCGGACAGAATACTGGGAGCTGAGTTCATTGTTGGAGCTGACGCCTGCCTGTGATTTGATGATAGCTTCGATCTTGCCGGTGGTGGAGGGCATATATTCCAGGTCTGCGACATCGATCCGCTGAAAAGTACTGGCGCGGTCCTGCCGGGCACTCACAGAGATCTCGCCAAGGCTGCGTATGTCGCGCTGGAGGATGATATCGGCCTGAAATCTTTCACCTGCTGCAAGCGATACCTTCCTGCTGGTACTTACGAATCCCACGCAGGAGATCACGATCTCCACTTCGCGACCGGCTGGAAGAGAAAGTTCAAAGGATCCGTCGGCCCCGGTCATGGTGCCTTCCCTGGAATCCACCAGGGCCACATTGGCCAGGTCAACCGGCAGTCCGGTTGAATCGGTAACGGAACCGAAAAACACTGCCTTCTGCTGGGCTGTCGAAAGCACAGGGATCAAAGCAAGCAGTATGGTCAGGTATAGGGATCTCATGAATGCAACTGAACAAAGGAATAACTCCCGCAAGTCGGGATAAATTGTATGGGCGACAGTTTTTCTGGCTTATTCATCATTCTTGAAATCTCCCCGCTTGAGGGCATTGAAAAATTCGGCCCAGCGAAGTGGATCGAAGATGGTATAATACGGGTATTGTCCCTGGTAATACAACTGGTTGTATTGCTGTTGCATCACCTCCCTGAAATTCATATTGGGAGTGGAAACTGCATCGTTCATTTTAATCTGTGTTTTGATCAGGGCAATATTTTTCATGGCACGCTGCTCATCGTCCGTAGGCATTTCCATGGCAATGAAATCCTCCTTGAACTCCTGGTAGGTTTTCCAGGGGAAGACCTTCACCTCGGCAAGCCTGAAAGTATCACTGACCATGAAGATGTCCGATGGATACTGGTCCGTATTAAGACTGTCGGGGATCACATGCAGTGTGGGTTTGTATCCCACATGACTGAACAGGATGGTATCGCTGGGCTGTACAACAAATGCGAACAGCCCCCTGGCGTCGGCGGTGGTGCCGCGGTTACGGTTGAGGATCACAATATTGACATGTCCGATCTGCATGTGCTCCAGGTTCCTGATGATACCGGAGAACTGGATCAGCTCGGGATTCCTGCTGCCGGATTCAAGGAATTGTGCATCCATTTCTGCAGAAATGAATGTTGAGAGTAGAAAAATGGTAATGACTGCCCGCAGATTCAACATAATGTCCTATAAACGTTCAAAAATAGTGAAAATTACAGTATATCTGCCCCGGTCTGCCGATGAAGCTTTAAATTTGTGTTTTATTAACATTTAGACGCAGCGCTTATGATCTACCAGAAAGAATTCACATTGCAGGCAAGGCGAAGGGGCTTCGAACTGATCACACGACAGGTGGAAGAACAGCTGCCTGTTACAGGGGAGAATGGTATTTTACACCTGTTCATGAAGCATACCTCTGCAGGACTGACGTTGAACGAAAATGCCGATCCCTCGGTCCGTGATGACTTTGAAAGCTTCATCGATCAACTGGTACCGGAGAACCACCCGGTGTATACCCATACCATGGAAGGTCAGGATGACATGCCAGCACATTTAAAATCTTCCATTATCGGCAACAGCCTGACGATTCCAGTTACCAATGGCAGGATGAACCTGGGGACCTGGCAGGGCATCTACCTGTGTGAATACAGGAACCATGGCGGACGCAGGAAGATTGTCATGACACTCTATACCTGACCCCCGGCCTGCTTCCCTGTTGTAACAGGTCTTCCTTTGCCGGCCTGCCTTACGGTTGCCTTCATACTTCTTTCGCCGGCCCGCCTGCCTGTTGTAACCGGTCTTCCTTTGCCGGCCTGGCTTACGGTTGCCTTCATACTTCTTTCGCCGGCCCGCCTGCCTGTTGCAACCGGTCTTCCTTTGCCGGCCCACCGCTCTGTGCGGCGTACACTTCCATGCCAGGATGTACTTCCATGCCAGGATACATTTCCATGCCAGGATGTACTTCCGGCAGATGTTGAACAATATATTCCTGACCGTTTATTTTTCTCTAATTTTGAGATCAAAATAAAGAGAGGAAAAATGGACAAACTTGTTCTTCTGGGAGATGAGGCAATTGCCCAGGCCGCTATAGATGGAGGAATTTCAGGTGTGTATGCCTATCCGGGTACACCTTCCACAGAGATCACGGAATATATTCAACGCTCGAAAACAGCTGCAGAGCGTAACATCCATTCCGACTGGTCGGCCAACGAAAAAACTGCCATGGAGGCTGCACTGGGAATGTCGTATGCAGGGAAAAGGGCGCTGGTTTGTATGAAACATGTGGGACTCAACGTGGCAGCCGATGCGTTTATCAATTCAGCCATCACCGGGATCAACGGCGGACTCGTGGTGCTGGTGGCGGATGATCCTTCCATGCATTCATCGCAGAATGAACAGGACTCCAGGTTCTACGGTAAGTTTTCCATGGTGCCTGTGCTCGAACCTGCCAACCAGCAGGAGTGTTACGATCTTACTTACAAGGCATATGAACTCTCGGAAAAGTACAAACTTCCGGTCCTGGTGCGCGTCACCACCCGGCTGGCCCATTCCAGGGCAGGGGTGATCCGACGGGAGTTGCTGCCTCAGAACGAAACCAGGATCCCGGGAGACCATACACAGTTCATCCTCCTGCCGGCATTTGCCAGGAAACGCTACCGGGGATTGCTTGACCAGCAACCCGACCTGGAAGCAGATGCAGGTTCATTGGGATTCAACGTGATACAGCAGGGAAAAGACCGGTCGAGGGGCATCATTGCCTGCGGGATCGCCTACAACTATTACCTGGAGGTCGCTACCCGTTACCAGCTCGATCACCCGGTGCTGAAGGTATCACATTACCCTGTGCCCTCTGCGATGCTGCAGGAGATGGCCGATTCAACGGATGAACTGCTGGTGATGGAAGAAGGCTATCCCCTGGTGGAAGAATTGCTGACAGGAGTGCTCAAAACCAGGTACCGTGTCAGGGGAAGACTGACCGGGGACTTGCCGCGTGACGGGGAACTGGATCCGGGAAAAGTTGCACGTGCACTGGGGATCCAGGTGCAGGAAGGCAGGGAGATTCCTCAGGTGGTGACAAACCGTCCGCCTGCCCTCTGCAAGGGATGCAGTCACATCGATATGTACAATGCATTGAACGAAGCGCTTCAGCCGTATGGTCCGGGGCGGGTTTTTTCGGACATCGGCTGTTATACCCTTGGCGCACTTCCTCCCTATAATGCCATCAATTCCTGCGTGGATATGGGTGCATCCGTTACCATGGCCAAAGGTGCTTCTGATGCAGGTCTGAGGCCCGCTGTGGCGGTGATTGGCGATTCCACCTTTACCCATTCAGGAATGACCGGATTGCTGGATGCTGTGATTGAACAGACCCCTGTCACCGTGATCATTTCAGATAATTCAACCACCGGGATGACCGGCGGACAGAAGTCGCATGCCACAAACAGGCTGCTGAATATCTGCAAGGGTCTCGGCGTGGAGGAGCAGCATATCATTGAGATCAACCCATTGAAAAAGCACCACGAAGAAAACACCAGGATCATCGCAGATGAACTTGCATATGAGGGTGTTTCGGTGATCATTGCCAGCCGTGAGTGCATCCAGACCGCCTCGAGGCGAAAAAAGGAAGCAAAGCAATAAGGACCAGTGTTTTCCGGATATCCCTGCAGCAAGCGGAAGCTGACCAAGTGGTCGCCGGATAGATATTTTTTAACTTATTAAATGACAAGGTTTTATATTTTTATATAGTTGTAAATCACAGGACATGAAGACAGATATCATTTTGGCAGGGGTAGGCGGACAGGGAATCCTTTCCATTGCAGCTGTTATCGGAATGGCAGCCATCGACAACGACCTGTATGTGAAACAGGCAGAAGTGCACGGGATGAGCCAGCGGGGCGGTGCGGTGCAGTCCCATCTCCGCATCTCGGATCAACCGGTCCATTCCGACCTGATCCCAGCGGGGAGTTGTGATATGATCCTTTCGGTGGAGCCCATGGAATCCCTGCGTTATGTGCCATTGTTGTCTGAAAAGGGCTGGCTGATTACCAATTCCAGGCCATTTGTGAATACCAAAGATTACCCTGACGTGGAGGAACTTTACCGGGAGATCCGTACAATTCCCAACAGTTTGCTGATAGATGCAGATGCCATAGCAGCAGAGGTCGGATCCCGGAAGGTTTCCAATATCGTAGTGCTCGGAGCTTCGGCCGATTACCTTGGAATTGGTTTTTCCTCCCTTGAGCAAAGCATCCGGGCAATCTTCGGCAGGAAGGGGAAAGAGATCGTTCAGATGAACATCAATGCACTGAATGCCGGGAAAAAGGCAGCCAGGGTGCAGGCAGTCAGCTGAAAATCGATTATCTTTCGGAAAAAAATCATCGCCATGCTCACCAGGGAAGATATTGATCAGATCCGTGACCGCGGATCAGACCCGCACACTGTTGAAAAGCAACTGGAACGTTTTGAGAAAGGATTCCCCTATGCCCGTCTGAAAGCCCCCGCCTCGGTGGGGAACGGAATTTCAGTTTTCAATGATTCAGAAAAGAAGGAAATCGCAGCATATTTCGATACCAGCAAAGGCGCTTACAGCATTTGCAGGTTTGTTCCTGCTTCCGGCGCTGCAACACGCATGTTCAAGGACCTCTTTGCCCTGCGTTCAGCCCTGGAAGGCAAGTCCGTCGAGGAGCAGCAGTCCTTCCTGGTTTCAGATGCCACGGCAAAGCAGTTTTTCAATGACCTCGACCGGTACCCTTTCTATGCCGATCTGCCAGCGGAAGAGCAGACTTCTCCGCTGGATGTACTCGACCTGTTACTGACACAGAAGGGTTTGGATTACGGCATGCTTCCGAAAGGAATGCTGAAGTTTCATAGACACAAGGGACAGACCAGGACCGCATTTGAAGAACATCTTCATGAAGCTGCACACATCATGCTACCGGGTAAAACAGTAAAGTTGCACTTTACTGTATCGGAGGAGCACCTGGATGGATTCAAATCACTTGAGAGGGAGTTTGTACCGAAACTCCGGGAGCAGTATGGTGTGCGCTTCGTGGTTGCGTATTCATTCCAGAAAAAGGAGACCGATACCATTGCCGTGGATATGAACAACGCTCCCTTCCGCGATGAGCAGGGTACACTGGTATTCAGACCCGGAGGTCATGGTGCATTGCTTCAGAACCTGGGGGACATTGACAGTGATGTTTTGTTGATCAACAACATCGATAACGTTTCTCCCGAGCGGAACAGTGCAAACAGGGTCATGCACAAGAAAGTACTGGCAGGTACATTGCTGCAGGCCAGGGAGAAGGTATTCGGACTGTTGGACCAACTCGAAAATGCGCTTTCGGAAGAGGTAGCCGATGCAGCTGCCCGGTGGCTGAAGGAAGTGGCATTTGCCGTATTCCCCGACGATTTTTCACTGAAGAGTTTGCAGGAAAGAGCCGCCTGGCTCCGTGAAATGCTGGACCGGCCGGTGCGGGTTTGCGGGATGGTCAGGAATGAGGGTGAGCCCGGTGGCGGGCCTTTTTATGTGGAAGATACACAGGGGAACACAGCGCTGCAGATCGTTGAATCTTCGCAGGTGGATCCCGATGATGTCACACAGCAGGAGCTGTTCCGGAAGTCCAGTCATTTCAACCCCGTTGATATTGCATGCAGTACGATGGACAGGCATGGTAACAAATACAGTTTGTCGGAGTTTACAGATGAAGAGACCGGGTTCATTTCAAAAAAATCAGTCAGGGGAACGGAACTTAAGGCGCTGGAGCTTCCTGGACTCTGGAACGGATCCATGGCCCGCTGGATCACATTGTTCGTGGAGATTCCGGGTTCGACTTTCACGCCGGTAAAAACAATCTTTGATTTGCTGCGCGAGGAACACAGGGAATAGTTTTTGCGGTTTTTAAGGTTCTTTCAGTGACCCGGGTTCTTTTATGAAACGCGGCTATTGAAGGATTCCTTCCATTCCTTCCGCCCACAAAAGTGTCCAGCCTTCGATCCAGTTCTCCGAACCAAATGCACCTTTATACGGAACCTTTTCGTACCAGTCGCTGTTGTAGTCTGCCAGGTCTTCAAACACGGTGGATTGCGGCAGCAGTTGCAGGTTCGGTCCGTTTAACCCGAGGGGATTGCTGAAAAAATTGCTCCATTGTTCCAGGGAATCTGCAAGAATGGCATTTTCAGTCAGGAAAAGGCCGTTGACCTCATTGTAGCAGAAGATATCCAGCAAACTGTCGCGTGGCTCATAAAATTCGTTGTTGTCCAGGGATAGAGACCCATTCTCGAACATAGAGTAGGCATCTCCGCTGGCACCTGAATTGGAAATGGCAATGCCTTTGCCGGGATATTGCAGCAAAGAATTCCGGATATGTCCGGCACCAAAGCTGTAGAAATCGACCAGCGGAAGCGCACTGTTTTCCGGATGTCCGATCAGCGTGACATTATACAATGTCGGGAATGCATCTGGAAGGAGTTGCAAGGGCTGCAGTCCGCCGGAGCATTCGATGCCCTTGTCGGAATAGCTGTGGTTGATGCCAAGCAGGAACTGGCACTTGCCGCGGTATCCCTGGTCGATATCAAAGGCATCATCGCTGCAATAAGATACCACGATATTGGTACAGTTCACAGTTCCTCCGAAAAACTCCACACCATCGTCCTCATTGGCAATGACTTCCACGTGGTCGATGACAGTCTGTCTGCCCACACCCCCGAGTGTGAGCCCGTTGATTTCATTTCCCTCCCCGATGTTGGTGCCGCCATGCCGGATGGATACATACCGGAGGATCCCTGAATTATCATCCTCATCAATCCCGCCATAGATCCCCCGCGGTTCATTCAGGGGAATTCCCTCGATCATATCTTCACCCGAACCGGAATTCACCGGGGCATTACCAAGGATGATCAATCCGCCCCATAATCCCCTGGCTTCCAGTGGCACGCTCCCTTCAAGGTCGTCTCCCTCTACGGTGAAGATGATCGGATCTGACACGCTTCCTTCAGCAATGAGATGACCGCCCCGTGCAACGATCAGGGCACTGGCCAGTGATCCCTGGCCGGTTTTTGCCCTGACCACGGTACCTGGCTCAATGGTAAGGGTTTGCCCGTCGTTGACAAACACGAAACCGCTGATCAGGTAGCTTTTGTCACTGGTCCATGTGACAGTTCCGGTGCCTCCTCCCAGGTCGGTGATGACATCCACATTCTCGAGGCGGTACTCACTTTTCCTGCATCCTGCCAGTCCGGACAAGAGCAGAATTCCCAGGAGAAGCACGCGTTTTATATCAGAAATCTGCTTCAAGGTGCACATAGATAAGCTGTTCTTTCGACCCATTTCCGGCATACTCCACCCAGTCCTGGTAATCGAGCGTAATGTGGATGTTCCTCACCGGCGTGTACTGCAGTCCCCCGATCAGCGCACTTCCGTCGTTGGGAAGGTTCCAGGGAATTTCATTATCCGGAAGTATATTTGAGAACAATTGGTCATACCTGAGGAATACTTCCCACCGGTCGCTGAATGCATAGGTACTGTAAACGGAATAACCATACCTGTCGCGGTCCTTGTTCGACTGGTAATTCGCCTGGTAATTGTATTCCCCGGCCATCCTGAAATTGCCATTTCTGTATCCCGCAAAACCTGAGAATGTCATCTGTGGGGTTGAGGAAGTGAAGATGGCATAGTAGGAGCGAAACGTAAGTGCAGCTGAGGGCCGGTAAGTCAGGCCCCACCCGATCTTGTAGGTATCGTCGCGTTGCGGACTCGAATATCCTTCACCATTTGAGATGACCAGGTCAGACTCCACCTTTTTGCTGAACCGGTACCTGGCACCTGCGCCAAGGTCGGCGCTGGGACCAAACCGGTATTCATCCATGAAGGATCGATACAGGTAACGGTACCCCCAGAATGTTTCCTGCACCTTGAACTGCTGCATGTCAAACAATCCACCCCATGCTGTAAATGCACCCTTCTGATAAGTTACACCGGCGTTTTTAAAGTAGGCGTATCGCCGCAGCCGGCTGAATTCCGAGAGATCATCCGGACTGCCCACATCGAGTTTGACCTCGGCGGAAAAGTGTTCACTGATCTGCCTTTCGTACCCGAAATAGGCCCTGGTCAGTTCAAAGGCCGTGGCTTGTGAAGGGGCATTCAGCCCGTAATTGAAGTTGCTGTATATCCGACCGGAAACGGTGCCCCGGTAGTTTTCATTGGCTGGCGACTGCGAAAAACCGCTGTAGCAAACTGCAAGAAGCAATAACAGGACGGGATTCCTCGGTCGGGTCATCGTGCAAGCGTTTTTATTGGAAGATGCATGGTTTTCTGCTGCTGGTAAAAATAGGACTTTTGCCTGTAAAGGCATGATGAATTTCACAGCAACTTAATATTTGTTTTTCACATCCTGTTAATAAAAACAGGCCGGCCGGGATGCCTTGATTGCCCCTGGTCACACCCTGATGTGTACATGCCAGGAAGGGTTTTCCACATATTGTGCTTTTTTATACCTTTATACCTTCATTGATACGAAATTATGAACTGGAACGAATTCAAGATCCTTTTGGTGGATGACGAGCGGGACATCCTCGAGTTTCTCAGCTACAATCTTACCAACGAAGGATTTGAGATCCACACAGCCAGTAACGGTGCAGATGCGCTCCGGCTGGCCGTGGAGGTGCAGCCGCATCTTGTATTGCTGGATGTGATGATGCCTGAGATGGACGGGATCGAGACCTGCGAAGAGATTCGCAAGATCCCGGAACTTGAAAATACCCTTGTGGCTTTTCTGACAGCAAGGGGAGAGGATTATTCGCAGATTGCCGGTTTTGAGGCAGGTGGCGACGACTACATTACCAAACCCATCAAGCCCAAATTGCTGATCAGTAAAATAAAATCATTGCTGAAGCGTACGACCTACAGCGCTGACAGGCGTGAGGATGAGCAGCGGAATCAAATTGTTTCAGGTGATTTGATGATCGATAAGGACCGTTACCTGGTGATCCAGAACGGGAAGGAGATCATCTTTCCCAGGAAAGAATTTGAACTCATATCATTGCTGATCTCGAAACCTGACAAGGTTTTCTCCAGGGAAGAAATCTTTGACAACATCTGGGGCGACAACATCGTTGTGGGTGACCGGACCATCGACGTTCATATCAGGAAACTCCGTGAGAAACTGGGTGATGATTGCATCAAAACAGTTAAAGGCATCGGCTATAAATACGTAAAGCCGTGATCAGCGGCTTTACGCGGGTATGTTTTATTTCTATGCCTGCTCCTGATTCAGTAATCCAAATTCCTGGAACTGCTGAATCTTTGCTCAGGGTCACTGTTTGACGGAGCTGATCATGTTTGAATCGGCCTTGATCAGCTGTACCACGTGGAGGATCAGGTTTTTGGTCTCCGTCAGCATTTCAATATAGGTCATACTTACCTTTGTTCCTTTCTGCTTCTTCTTCAGGATTTTGATCCGTTGTTTGATGATGCCATTGATGGATTCAATCAGATTGTCACGTTTCGCAATGATCTCATCCATATCACTGGTTTTCCGGTTTTGCATCATGGTGATGGTGAAATTGAAAAATTCATTGATTTCTTCATTGAATTGCTTCAGGTCTTTTGATTGTTCACGGTCAAGCGCATGGTTGTTGTCGAGATGGTTATAGGCTGGCAGAATCACATGGTACAGGGAGTTGCCCACCTCTTTGAGATGGTCGATGACCTGTACATAATAATGTCCGCTTTCCAGCTCATTCTCTTTCATCACGCGCAGTGTTCCGGGGACATCATTTTTCAGGGATTTGATGCTTTTATTCAGCTTTTTTGCCTGTTTTTTTATGGATTTCAGCTCTTTATGGTGCTCTTTTTCAAATCCGGCGAAAGTCAGGAACAACAGCTTTGAGATCTTGATAATGGCGGTCTTTACTTCGTCTTCACAATGCGCGATAATCTGGGGAGTTTCAGTCAGCCTTCCATTTTCCTTCTTCTCGTTGTCTTCCAGGCGTTTTTTGTGCAGTGCATGCGTTCTGATCAGGATAAAGATGGAGAGCGCGATCAGCGCCAGGATCACGGGCAGCTTTCCGAAGAAGATAATGGTTGCAATCAGGAAGGACACGATAAAGGCGGTCAGGGCCGTAAAGAACCAGCCACCGATAACGGTAAGAACGCCCGAGATCCGGTATACTGCACTCTCCCTTCCCCAGGCACCATCAGCCAGTGATGTACCCATGGCAACCATAAATGTTACATAGGTAGTTGAGAGGGGCAGCTTGAGGGAGGTACCGATGGCGATCAGGATACTCGCAACGACCAGGTTGACCGAAGCCCTGACCAGGTCAAAGGCAACTTTTTTCTTTTTATACTCCTCAGTACTTTTGCTTGTATCAAACCTTGAAGTCGCAAATTTTTTCAATCCTGCAGGGGTTGCTTTACCTATGGTGTTGCTGATCTCGATCGTACGCCGGACCAGGAAACGAGCCAGTCCCGAAGAGGCAAATCTTTCGCTTCCTTCACCCTGGCGGCTCAGATCAATAGAGGTTGCAACCACTGATTTGGCTTTCTTTGAAAGCCGGAGTGTGATTACCATGATCAGGCCTGCGGCCACAAGGAAAAACAGGGGTGTATTGACTTTTTCGGTCAGGGCGGTCATCATGAATGCATCGGGATCAACCCCGGAGGCAATAAAGGCCTTGAACGATTCAAACCCGGCCAGCGGAACCCCAATAAAATTCACCAGGTCATTTCCTGCAAAGGCCATGGCCAGGGCGAAGGTCCCGATCAGCACTGTTAACTTCATGATGTTGACACGGGTAAAAAGTACCAGCAATTGCAAAATGGCAGTCCAGCCTGCAAAGCTGATCAGCAGGATCGTGACCGTATGTTCATTCAACGTTTTCAGCATCTCATCATCCACCAGCGTAGATCCCTTGGCTCCCTTGATAAGCAGGAAATAGAGGATGGCGGTTATGGCAAATCCACCCCAGACACCTCCCCAGTACTTATAAGTCTTGAGAATATTGAAAGAAAAGGCAAAACGCACGAGGGCCATAATGATCAGTCCGACAGTAAATGCCACCAGCACCGACAGGAAGATCCCCGCAATGATCAGCATGGCGCTGTCGGTGTTGATAAATGTCGACATGTTGGTGAATTCACCGTTGGATCCCATGATCTTGAACAAGGCAACGGCTACGGAGGAACCAAGTAATTCAAAAACAATGGAAACGGTTGTGGATGTTGGCAATCCGACCGTATTGAAGAAATCCAGCAGCAGGATATCCGTCATCATTACTGCTAAAAACACGACCATGATGTCCGAAAAGGAGAACATATCGGGATGGAAAATGCCTTTTCGGGCCACTTCCATCATACCATTGGAGAATACTGCTCCTACGAGGACACCCGCTGCAGCAATGGTAAGGATAACCATAAACGGGGCAGCTTTGGAGCCTATTGCAGAATTCAGGAAATTCACTGCGTCGTTGCTCACTCCAACAACCAGGTCAGATATTGCCAGTATGAAAAGAACAATAACGATCAGAAGGTAATATGATTCCATTGTCAGATGTTAAATTTTATGAGCCAAAAATAGACTTTAATTGCATTTACTTCATTAATCGTATGTTAATTTAAAGTAAACATGTCGTTACCCCTGTCTTAAGCAAATCTATCATTTTATTTATTAAATAATGCTTACTTAAAGATAATTTTACGTCTGTGCGTTAGTTTCGTTGATCGATAAAAGCAGACGATGAACAGCCCCATGCAAACGATTCTACTGGTGGATGATGAGCAGGATATCCTCGAGTTTCTAACGTACAACCTTAGACAGGAAGGTTTCTCTGTCCACACTGCATCCAACGGTAGAATTGCCATCGAAAAGGCAATCCAGCTCGAGCCTGATGTGATTCTGCTGGATGTAATGATGCCTGAAATGGATGGGATCGAGGTATGTGAAGCGATCAGAAAAACGCCAAAAATATGTGATACACGTATAGCCATGCTCTCAGCAAGGTCGGAAAGCTATACACAGATTGCCGGGCTGGAAGCCGGGGCAGATGATTACATGGTCAAACCAATCAGGCCAAAAGTGCTGGTAAGCAGGATCAAAGCACTGTTAAAGCGGTCTGACCTGACCAAGCCAGGTGAGGTCCCAGCTGACCAGTCATACAGAAGATTTGGAAATCTTAGCATTGATACTGAGAAGCATGATGTTTCATTTGGCGGAGAGCAGTTGAACCTTCCCAGAAAAGAGTTTCAGTTACTCGCGTTGCTATCATCCAGACCTGGAAAAGTCTTTACACGCGAGGAAATTTATAATCATGTGTGGGGAGATGACGTAGTGGTGTCCGATCGCACCATTGATGTATACATCCGGAAATTGCGCGAGAAGATTGGACAGGAGCGAATTACCACCATAAAGAGCGTTGGGTACAGGTTCGAAGGTTCTTCCCAGGAAAGGGGCGTACCATTGATTTAAGAATGTGTCTTACTCCCGGCTACTTTACTTGTATCAGAATATTTCTTACTTTTATGAACTGCAGTCCTCCTGAATTGGAGGCGTCAGGTGCTGTACCAATGATATAAGTTCTTAAAAAGCAGCTATATGAAAACAACAAGGGTACTTATTATCGTCGTTCTGGTGATTGTGATCATACCGTTGATCGGATATGCAGGATGGATGTTGAGAAAGGGAGAATCACTTGAAGTTTTCGTTGTAAACAAATCATTGACCGAATATCGCGGGAGCGAGAACAGGGCGATGAATTCGGTGTTGAACCGGCAGAAGATACTCACTTCTGGTAACCGTCTGTATAACCTGAAGACAGACCATTACGGATTGCTTTGGGATAAAGGAGATTTTATGGTGAAATTCCCAAGGCTGAATGAGCTTGACAGGACTGCAGAGATCTCCGATATGGTATACTACGCCGATGCATCAGGGATTATGACATCCGACACCAGGAACCTGGAGGAAGGGGAAGCAGACCAGGTGGAATATGGTGGATTAAACAATACAGATTACACCTTTATCAGGAAACTGATCTCCAGAGGCAAGCCGCTGGTACTTGAATGCAGTTTTTTGGGTCCGCCAACTGAACCATTGGTGCGCTATAACCTGGAACAGATGACAGATGTTTATTATGTGGGCTGGCTGGGTACGTATGTGAAAGATCTTGCCGATGAGCTGCACCACGATGCAGGGGGTGACTGCAGGGAGATATACAGGAATTATACGGGAAAAGAATGGTCTTTCAGGGGACCCGGTATCATCATGGTCAACACAGACGCCGGAAGGATCCTTGTGCTTGAGGAGGGGAAGGGGATACAGACTTCCGGCGGACTGATTGTCTCAACAGAAGATGCCATGGAAAAATATGGCTTTCCTGAAGCTGTAAATTATTCCGGGTGGTTCACCTTACTGCATCCTGGAAGGAATGAAGTCTGTTCAGAATTTCAACTCAATCCAACGGAAGAGGGCAAGCAACTCCTCAATGAATTTGGTATACCGGAAACCTTCCCGGCGCTTATTCATGCGGATGAAAACCTGTGGTTCCTTGCTGGGGATTTCGGTAAGTGTAAATCCAGCAAGGTAATCCCGAGGCTTTGGGCCGTGGGGCCACTCATGGAATGGCTTCATGGCAATAGTAAAAACGGATCCAATTTCTTCTATACCTATTACCAGCCTTTCATGCGCACGGTCATTGAAGATGCCAGTGAGATGAAACCAAACCTATGATTGTCAGTAAGAAAAAAAAACCTCCTTGAAGAAGATCATTACGACTGCTGTTATCCAGCCAAACCTGCACTGGGAAGATGCGGATGCAAATTATTCATTGTTTGAAAGAGAGATTTTGAATCTTCGTGAAGTACCTGATCTCATTGTGCTCCCGGAGACCTTTACCACCGGCTTTACCATGAACGTGGAGGACCATGCCGACGGGGAGGGCAAATCAGTTGCATGGATGCGGGAGATGGCAGGAAATAAGGGATGTACCATTGCCGGGAGTGTGATAATAAAGGAGAAGCAGAAGTACTTCAATCGCCTGTTGTGGGTGGAGCCAACAGGTAAGGTGGTTCACTATGACAAGCGGCACTTGTTCAGAATGGGAAGGGAACAGCTCCATTTTTCACCAGGAAACCAACGGGTGGTGGTTACCCTCGGCGCTTTCAGGTTCCTCCTCCAGGTCTGTTACGACCTGAGGTTTCCCGTTTTTGCCAGGAACCGCGGCGATTATGATGCCATCCTGTATGTGGCCAACTGGCCAACTGCCCGCCAACCGGTGTGGGAGACCCTGCTTACCGCCAGGGCCATTGAAAACCAGGCTTACGTAATTGCCGCCAACCGGTGTGGTACCGACGGAGAGGGAATGGACAACTGTGGATTGTCGCGTGTGATTGATCCCAGGGGAAATATAAAAGCCCGGTTGGATGACCAACCGGGCGTATTGGTTTCATCGCTCGACCTTGGGGAACTGCAGTCATTCCGCAAAAAATTTCCTGTGCACGAGGATGCAGATGATTTCCGGTTGCTGCTTTAGGATGGACTAACAGCTGCAGCCGCCATCGCCGCAGTTGCCGCTTGCGCAGCCACCGCCACTTCCGTGTACGTGACCGTGTGAGAGTTCTTCCTCGGTGGCTTCCCGAATTTCTGTAATGGCGCCTGAAAAGAACAGGTCCTTGCCTGCCATCGGGTGGTTGAAGTCCATCTTCACGGCATCTTCCCCAATATTGAGGATCTTACCGTTCAGCCGGTTGCCTGCGTTGTCCATCATCGGGACCATGTTACCCACCTGCAGGATATTGTTATCTACTTCACCATCGACTTTGAAGACATCGACCGGCACTTCAACAATTGCGTTATCAACAACAGGACCATATGCATCTTCAGAGTTCAGTCCGAATTTGAAAGCATCCCCGGCTTTCAATCCGTCCAGGTTTTCTTCAAATTTTGGCAGCATACCACCTGTCCCGTATATGAAGGTCAGGGGATTGGCAGTGGTCACCGTCTCCACAACTTCACCATTCTCAGAATCTTTTCTCAGTTCGTAAGTAATCGATACTACTTTGTCTTTTGTAATTTCCATAAAGCATTTTTAATATTGAAACAAAGAAAGTAATAAAAATTGTAACCTTAAAGAATTATGTCACATACCTCAGTTGAAACAATATTTAGCAAAGTGGTGAATTCTCGTTACATTTGAGAGCAATAACAACATTTCTTTTATGAGAATACTGATTACAGGGGCAAGCAAGGGGATTGGTGCAGCACTGGCGTTGCAGCTTGCCGCAGAAAACCAGCAACTGTTCCTGGTTGCCCGAAGTGAGGATCTGCTTCGTAAGGTGGCGGATCGATGCAATGCGATTGGCGGAGAGGGTACAGCTGTTGCTGTTCCATATGACCTTGCAGGAATCATGGATGATCCCGCCAGGTTTACAGCACTCCTGGAGCAGCACACTGATCTTCTTGATGTGTTGGTGAACAATGCCGGATTGCTGATCAGCAAACCTTTCGGTGCGTTTACCACCGCAGAAGAGCGGCGGGTTTTTGATACCAACTATTTTATGCCTGCACAGCTGATTCGTATTTGCATGCCTTTCCTGCAGCGATCGGCTGCCGCATCCGTGATCAATGTTACCAGCATGGGAGCGGTGCAGGGGAGTGCGAAATTCCCGGGTCTTTCCGCCTACAGTTCCAGCAAGGGCGCCCTTGCTATTCTCACTGAATGTCTCGCCGAGGAGTTCAAAGCGCTGAATATCAAGGTGAATGCACTTGCCTTCGGGGCAGTGCAGACTGAAATGCTGGAGGAGGCTTTCCCCGGACTTCAGGCGGGCACCAGTCCGCAGGAGATGGGAAGTTTCTTCAAGTGGTTCGTGATGGAAGGATGGCGGAGAATGAACGGGAAAATGCTCCCGGTATCCGACAGTACACCCTGATCCATGCAGGGTAAACCCCTGGCATGGTGAAGTGGTCTTTCGTCGTGGGAAGCATAAATATCAACACATTACCTGGGATGCGTATATGCAGTTTCCCATTATCATGGACGGTTACTCCAGTTTGTCCAGGTCGAACCCATCTACAAAATTTTCCTGTTTGTATTCCCTGGCCTGTACCGAACCCTTCAGCAGGAGGAGTCCGTTCATGGCCAGTGCACGCATCTCATCTTCCCCGGGGTAGATAAATACCGGGGCGATGAAGGAGATATGCTTCTTGATATAGCCTGTAAGGTCAGGATTATGCGCAATGCCCCCGGTGAGGATGATGGCGTGAACCTCGCCCTCCAGCACGGCTGCCATGGCTCCGATCTCTTTGCTGATCTGGTACCCCATGGCTTCCTGCAGCAGCCTGGCTTTCCTGTCTCCCCTGCGGGCGGCAAGCTCAAGCTGGTGGGCATTGTTGGAGCCGGTATAGGCAGTGAGACCCCCTTTTCCGGTGATCATTTTTTTGATTTCATCGTGACTGATACCTTTTTTGTAGCAATAATCAACCAGGGCGCCAACGGGAAGCGATCCGGAACGTTCCGGGCTGAATGGCCCGTCCCCGTCCAGCGCATTGTTTACGTCGATCACCCGTCCTTTTTTGTGCGCCCCCACTGAGATTCCTCCGCCCAGGTGGGCGATGATCAGGTTGAGATCCTCGTAGTTCATGCCGCACGACTGAGCATAGGTGCGTGCAGTGGCTTTCTGGTTCAGCGCATGAAAGATGGATACACGTTTGATTTCCGGGTGACCGGTGATGCGCGCCACATCATGCAGTTCATCCACTACCACCGGGTCGGCAATATACGGTCTCGCGGCAGGCAGCTCCCTGCAGATGTCAGCTGCTATCAGTCCACCCAGGTTGCTGGCATGTTTGCCCATCACGCCCGTGTTCAGATCACGGATCATCTTGTCGTTGACCTCGTATACACCTGAAGCGATGGGCCTGATGAGCCCGCCGCGCCCGATGACTATCCTGATCTCCTCCAGCGGGATGCCGTTCTCCCTGACTTCCTGCATGATCAGCCCTTTCCTGAATCCGAACTGGTCTGTCACCTCCTTAAACTGCGACAGCTCCTCACATTCATGCCGGATGGTTTTCAGAAACACCGAATTGTTTCCATTGTACACCGCGATCTTGGTGGAAGTGGAACCCGGATTGATGGCAAGAATATAACTATTTTCCATTATTATGTTTAAATATAATTTTAATAAATAATAAATATAATTATTATATATATAAACTATAATCTGACATTAACAAGTCATCTGCGCACCTCCTGTCAACCGCCGGTAAAACCTTGTTCTGGCCGGTATGTTTCCTGTGTCTCCCGGAAAGCGGTGAGTGGTCCGAAAGGATCAGGAGGCTGCAGTGGTGGCTGCTGCCAGCAGGATCGAATCAAATTTTGCCTGTTCCGAGTCAGAACGGGAGGTGAGCACAATGGGTGCGACAGCTCCGACGATCATGGAGGCAACTTTTGCTTTTGCAAAAAACACGAGCGATTTGTACAGCACGTTGCCCACTTCGATGTCGGGCATCAGCAGCAGGTCGGTTTCACCGGCTACTTCGCTTTTGATCTCCTTGTGACGAGCGCTCTCTGCGCTGATTGCATTATCGAATGCCAGGGGACCGTCGACAAGGCAGTGCCTGATCTGTCCCCGCTGGTTCATCTTCGACAGCAGAGCGGCATCCAGAGTGGCACCCATGCTGGTGTTCACCTGTTCAACAGCACCCAGCACCGCTACCTTGGGTTCCGGTACGTTGAGCTTGTTGAATACTTCCACGGCATTGTTCAGAATGGCGATTTTCTCGTCGAGGCTGGGAGCGATATTCATAGCCACATCCGTTACCCCGATCAGCTTGTGGTAGGTTTCGACTTCGAACAGTGCAAAATGGGACAATAACTTCCCGGTGCGCAGTCCGTGGTCCTTGTTCAATACTTCCTTAAGCAAAACTGAGGTACCCACCTTACCCTTCATCAGCACGTCAGCTTTCCCGTCGTGGATCAGCCTTACTGCCTTCTCCGCAGCTTTGATGGGATCGGGTTCATTGAAAAACTGGAAGCCTTTGATATTGAGCTTCATCACTTCGGCCAGTCCTTCGGTCTTTACCTTGTCTCCGACCAGCACCGGTTCAATGATGCCTTCCTCTGCGGCCCTGACCACGGCCCCAAGTGAGTGGGCATCTTCAGAAGGGGCAAGGACAAGTTTCTGCGGTTTTTGGGACTTTGGAAGGAATTGCCGCAGGTCGTCAAGTTTTGTCAGCATGTTCGATCAATTAATAAGGTATACAAAGAAACGCAAAAGGGGGCTTTCACCGGCCAGGGGAAGCCATGATGTTAAACACATTTCTCCAGGATCTTATAGGTATCCGTTGCGATAAGCAATTCCTCGTTGGTCCTTACCACAGCTGCTTTCACCCGAGATTCGGGTTTTGTAATGAGCTTGTCCTGTCCCTTGATCCCATGGTTGGCTACCTCGTCAAACATCAATCCCAGGTAATCCATGTTCTGACAGATCATCCGCCTGATATTGAAGTCGTTTTCGCCCACGCCGCCTGTAAAGATCACGGCATCCAATCCATTCATGATCGCAGCGTACGCCCCGATGAATTTCTTGATCCTGTAGGTATACATATTCAGTGCCAGGGCAGCCATTTCATTGCCTTCATAATAAGCCAGTTCCAGGTCGCGCATATCGCTTGAAATACCTGATACCCCTTTCATCCCGCTGTTCTTGTTGATCATGTTGCTCACACCTTTCAGGCTGAGATGTTCCTTGTCGGCCAGGAAGAGCAGGATGCCCGGATCAATGTCACCTGTGCGGGTACCCATGATCAGCCCGTCGACCGGTGTAAAGCCCATGGAAGTGTCGATCGATTTACCGTATTCAACGGCAGTAACAGATGCGCCGTTGCCGAGGTGACAGGTCACCAGCTTCATATCACGGGTATCCTTACCAAGTACGTTGCTGGCCACCCGGGATACATATTTATGACTGGTGCCGTGGTATCCGTACTTCCTGATCTTATACTTCTTGTAGAATTCCATTGGAATGGCATACATATAGGCATGGGGTGGCATGGTCTGGTGGAACGAGGTGTCGAATACAGCCACCTGCGGGATACCTGGCAGGAGGTTTTCCACCGACATGATTCCCTTCAGGTTGGCGGGATTGTGCAGCGGGGCCAGTTCAATGTTGGCTTCCACATCCCTGATCACATCTTTCGTGATCAGTACGCTTTCCTTGTAGCTTTCACCGCCCTGCACGACGCGGTGACCCACAGCCTTGATCTCTTTCAGGTCCCTTATCACGCCGATCTCCTTGTCTGTAAGCAGTTGGAAAATTTTGTCAATGGCCACTGTATGGTCGGGTATACCTAATTCTTCACTGATCTTCTCCTTGCCTGCGGGTTTATAATTCAATATGGCATCGTTGAATCCTATGCGTTCAACGATTCCTTTTGCGATGACTTCGGTTTCTTCATTCATATTGAACAATTGGTATTTCACTGAAGAAGAACCGCAATTTAAAACGAGTATTACCATGGTTGTTATTTCTGGGGTGATTATTTATTTTTCATTCCTGCTGCCTGGTTGGCGGTGATCGCGGCCAGGTTCACAATGTCACTTACGGAACAACCTCTCGACAGGTCATTGATGGGTGCTGCCATGCCCTGCAGGACGGGGCCGATAGCTTCCGCATGGGCCAGCCGCTGTACCAGCTTGTAGGCGATGTTCCCCGAGTTGAGGTCCGGGAAGATCAGCACGTTCGCCGTTCCTGCCAGTGGACTTCCGGGTGCTTTGCTTTCGCCAATTTCCCTGATCAGCGCTGCATCAACCTGCAGGTCACCATCGATGATCAGTGTGGGATCCAGCTCCTTTGCTTTTTTCGTGGCATTGACCACTTTGTCGACCATCGGGTGCTGGGCGCTGCCCCTCGTGGAGAAGCTGCACATGGCGATCCGTGGTTCGAAACCGAGGATATGCCTTACCGTACCTGCCGTGGCTACCGCGATCTCTGCCAGTTCACTTTCCGTAGGATCGGGATGCACAGCGCCATCGGCAAAAACCAGGATGCCATTTTCCCCGAACTCCTTGTCTTGCAGTATCATGATAAATGCACCTGATACGACGCTGATGCCCGGCATGGTCTTCACAATCTGGAAGGCAGGTCGCAGCACATCTCCCGTTGCATTCCTGGCACCTGCCACTTCACCATCTGCATCTCCTGCCTTGATCATGAGTGTGCCGAGGTAGAGCGGATCTTCCACCAGTTCCATGGCCTGCTCCATGGTCATTCCCTTTGACTTCCTTATTTCATAGAGTAAAGTGGCATATTCCTCTTTCTTGTCATGTGATTTCGGATCAATGATCTGTGCCTTCTCAATGTTGTTCAGGCCATATTTCTCAACGAGCTGACCTATCGAACCGGGGTCACCCAACAGGATGACATGGGCAAGTTTTTCCCTGATGATCTGATCGGCTGCAAGTATGGTTCTCTCTTCGTCACCCTCCGGTAACACGATCCGCTGGCAATCCTTTGATGCCTTTTCGCGTATTGTTTTAATTAAATCCATTGAAAATCAATTATTTAGTTTTATAATTTACGAGGAATAAAAGTAACTATTTAAATCATAGTTTCATAAAGAATATTCATGATTTAAATCATGTTTTGTGAACCATGGCTGCGTAAACTTTTTTTATTCAAAATGGTTGAATAGACATAACTAAAAATGATTCCAATGCATATCGACGAGATTTTTAAGCAATTGTGGGTCCAGTATTCAACCGAAAATCCTTCGGTGAAGAAGATCCATGACCTCTTTGAACAGGAGGGTGAAACGATTGTGAATGACCATGTTGCTTTCCGTACATTCAACGATCCAAGGGTAAATATTGACGTGCTTTCGAAAGCGTTCACTGAACGGGGGTACAAGGAGGCCGGCAGTTACCGTTTTCCGGAGAAGAAGCTTTTTGCCAGGCATTACGAGAAGGAGGGCTATCCGCGGGTCTTCATCAGTGAACTGCTGCTGGAGGAATTTTCCGGCAAGTTGCAGGCAAAGATAACAGACCTGGTCGATTCCTGCAGTGCAGCAACACTTGATCCCGACCAGCTGATCATCGCCGGCAATATATTTGGTGATTTGCATCACGAGGTATACGAGATGCTGCGTGAAGCATCTGAGTATGCAGCATGGGTATATGCCTATGGATACAGGGCCAATCATTTCACCATCAGTATCAATCATCTCGAACAGTACGATACCATTGAGAAAGTGAACAGTTTCCTGAAGGAGAACGGATTTCATCTCAACTCTTCCGGCGGGGAGATCAAGGGAACCCCGGAACAACTGCTCGAGCAGTCCAGCACGCTGGCCGACCGGGTAAAGGTTGCTTTTTCTGAAGGTGAGGTGGAGATCCCTTCCTGCTATTACGAGTTTGCCCGCAGGTACAGGGATGCAGACGGGAATTTGTTCAGTGGTTTTATTGCCGGATCAGCAGATAAGATATTCGAAAGTACAGATTACCGGAAATAAAGTACCGGCTCCAGGAAGTGCTGACTCCAGGAAAGAATACGGATTGCGGGAGATATGGACCTGACTGCCTGAAATAATGTGCGGAATGTGCTCCGATAATAAATTCTTTTATCTTTGCTTTTCAGCAGAATCGCAGAGAAAGAATGGAAGAGACCGGGTACTCCCCAATACATATAAATGAAAGGATAGGCGAAGCACTGGCAAACCGGCTGCAGGCCCTGGAAGCCATGCTGGACGGTGATCTTTTTACATCGCTCAGTACCCGGCTGATGTATGCCACCGATGCTTCTGCCTACCGGGAACTGCCCCTGGCTGTTTGTCGTCCCCTCCATGAAAATGATATCATTGCCCTGGTTGGGTTTGCGCGGGAACAGAAGCTGACGCTGATTCCCAGGGCTGCGGGTACCTCGCTTGCCGGACAGGTGGTGGGAAGGGGCCTGGTTGTGGATGTTTCGAGGCACATGACCCGCATCCTTGAAGTGAACCATGAACAACGCTGGGTAAAAGTGCAGCCGGGAGTGGTCCTGGATGAACTGAACCAGGAACTGCGGCCATCGGGCCTGTTTTTCAGTCCTGAAACCTCCACCTCCAACCGTTGTATGATCGGCGGTATGATCGGGAACAACAGCAGTGGATTACATTCCGTGGTTTATGGAACCACCCGTGAGCACCTGCTTACCGTGCGGATGGTTCTGTCAGATGGGTCGGTGGCCGAATTCGGGGAACTCGACCGTGCGGGATTCGATGCAAAATGCAGACTGGAGTCCCGTGAAGGGGAGATCTACCGGAACATCCGGAACATCCTCGATAACGCGGAAAACAGGACTGCCATCCATACCGGGTATCCGGATCCGGGTGTGGTGCGCCGCAATACCGGGTATGCCCTGGATGAACTGGCTGCCAGTGCAATTTTTAATATAGATGATCAGGATTCTGCTACCCTCGATGCAAATAGTGGTGGTAAGGGTACAACATATGACACGTTCAATTTTTGTAAGCTGATCGCGGGTTCGGAAGGAACACTCGGTTTTATTACCGAGGCAACGCTGCAACTGGATCCCCTGCCGCCAAAGGAAAAAGCACTCGTACCTGTACATGTGGATTCGGTGATGGATGCCATCCGCGGAAACCTGCTCGCCCTGGAACATGGACCTGCTGCTGTCGAATTGATGGACCGGACGATCCTGCAACTTACCGAGGGAAACATCACGCAGCGCAAAAACCGCTTTTTTGTCGAGGGAAACCCCGGGGCTATCCTGATCGTTGAATTTGTGGGCGACGACATGGCTGAGATCCAACAGAAAGCTGCTGCAATGGAAACCGCTTTCAGGCAGAAAAAAATAGGGTACCACTTTCCATTGATTACCGGACCTGACATTCCACGGGTATGGAACCTGAGGAAGGCGGGACTGGGTGTGTTGTCGAAAATGAAAGGCGATGCGAAGCCGGTATCAGTTATTGAAGACACAAGTGTACTTCCTTCAAAGTTAGAAGATTATATTACTGAATTTAACCAATTACTTGAGGTACACGGACTGGAGTGTGTGTACCATGCACATATCTCCGTGGGAGAGCTGCACCTGCGGCCGGTGCTGAACCTGAAGGACCAGAAGGATGTGGACCTGTTCTACACACTTGCCAGGGAGACGGCCTTGCTGGTGAAAAAGTACGGTGGATCGCTGAGCGGGGAGCACGGGGATGGACGTTTGCGGGGTGAATTTATCCCGCTGATGGTCGGGGAACCTGTGTTTAAACTGCTGAAGGAGGTCAAGGCAGCGTGGGATCCGGAAGCGGTTTTCAACAATGAAAAGATCATTGATCCGCCCCCGATGAATACGTTCCTGAGGTACCAGGCAGGTCAGGACACGGAGCAACCGGAGACCATCTATGATTTCAGCGGGGAGGGAGGTATACTGCGGCATATCGAGCAGTGCAACGGCTCAGGGGATTGCAGGAAAACCGAGAAAACAGGGGGAACGATGTGTCCCAGCTATATGGCGACCAGGGAAGAATGGACCACCACCCGGGCACGGGCTAATATTTTGCGGGAATTCATTGGAAAACAGGGGAATAAGAATCTTTTTGACCACCAGGAAGTATATGATGTGCTGGACCTGTGTCTTTCGTGCAAGGCCTGTAAATCAGAGTGTCCGTCGAGTGTGGATATGGCCAAGCTCAAGGCCGAGTTCCTGCAGCACTGGTATGATGCACACGGTATTCCGTTCAGGACCAGGATGATCGCTTCTATTACCACGATCAACCGCATGGGAGCCCTGGTGCCTTCCGTTTTTAATTTTTTCGCTGCCAACAGGTTTTTTTCCGGGTTACTGAAGAAGGTACTGGGATTTGCACCGGAACGCAGTATTCCCACACTCGGCAGAAAAACGGTCAGACAATGGGCAAAATCCCACCTGCAGCAGCTGAATGACACGTTGCCACCAACTGCACCGGAGGTAAGTTATTTTGTGGATGAATTCACCAATTATAACGACACCCACATTGGTATTGCCACGATAAGACTACTGAATCGGTTGGGAATCAAAGTGTTTATATATACTGCAACGGAAAGTGGCCGCACCTGGTTGTCCAAGGGATTGCTCAGGAAGGCCCGTCAGATTGCACGTACCAATGTGTCCATGTTCCGTACACTGGTCAACGAGGAACGACCGCTGGTGGGGACAGAACCTTCGGCCATACTTTGCTTCAGGGACGAGTACCCAGACCTGGTGGGGGATTTCCTGAAGCAGGATGCACTTGAATTGTCGAAAAATGCATTGATGATCGAGGAGTATATCGGCAGACTACTTGATAAAGGATTGATAGGCAAGGGATTGTTTACCAATAAGCCGAAAACGGTCAGACTGCATGGACACTGTCAGCAGAAAGCGGTGGCAAGTACCTCGGAAACCCTCCGGATGCTGTCGTTGCCGGAAAACTATTCGGTTACCGAAATTCCCTCCGGCTGCTGCGGAATGGCAGGGTCGTTTGGCTACGAGAAGGAACATTTTGCATTGTCCGTTAAGGTAGGTGAACTGGTACTGTTTCCCGAGATCAGGAAATCAGGCAGTGAAACGATCATCGCTGTTCCGGGAACAAGCTGCCGTCACCAGGTGAAAGACGGAACGGGGGTGTACAGCAAGCACCCGGTGGAGGTATTGTACGAGGCACTGATATGAAATACTGAATAACTGTATTTTAATGCTTAAATAAACATGGGTGTATTGACAAGTATCAAGCAACTGCCACTCTGGGTGAAGATATTTATCGGGATGGGATTGGGGATCCTCATGGGCCTGGTGGCTGTCTGGACTTCGCTGGAGCAGTTCACGATCGACTGGATCAAACCGTGGGGGAATATTTTCCTGAAATTACTGAAGCTGATCGCAGTTCCCCTGATCTTCGTCTCCCTGGTGAAGGGAATCTCCAGTCTCTCCAATATCTCCAAGCTTTCACGGATCGGGTTAAAGACCATCGTGATCTATTTGGCTACGACGCTGATCGCTACAACGATTGGCCTGGGCCTCGTGAACCTCATACAACCGGGAAATGTCTTTCCCGAGGCGCGCCAGGCGGAATACAGGGAGCGGTTCCTGGATGATATCAGTGACAAGCAGCTTTTTGCAGAAGAAATGAAAGACCAGGGCCCGTTGTATTTCTTCGAGGATATGATCCCCGAAAACATCGTGTTTGCCGCCGGTGATAATTCCAAGATGCTGCAAATCATATTCTTTGCGATCCTGTTTGCCATCGCAATGGTGCTGGTGCCGGAAAAGAATGTGCGCGTGGTAAAGCAATTTTTCGATGGTCTGAACGATATCATCCTGAAGGTCATTGACCTGATCATGCGGTTTGCTCCCATCGGGGTCTTTGCATTGATGGCAGGACTGATCGTGGATTTTTCAGGTGACTCGGAACTCTTCTCTGCCCTGGGAATGTATATGCTTACGGCTATAATGGGACTCATGCTCCTGATCACACTTTTCTATCCGTTGCTTATCCGGCTGTTTGCCGGAATCCGTGCCAAAGATTTTTTCAGGGGCATCCTCCCGGCCCAGCTGGTAGCCTTCTCCACCAGTTCCAGTGCCGCCACGCTGCCGGTCACACTCAAGCAGGTGACCAATGAATTCAGGGTTTCCAGGACCGTCGCCAATTTTGTACTTCCGGTGGGAGTGACGATTAATATGGATGGAACATCGTGTTACCAGGCAGTTGCGGCTGTCTTTATAGCCCAGGTTTTTGGCATGGACCTGACCATCAGTCAGCAACTCTCCATTGTCTTACTGGCCACCCTTGCTTCCATCGGTTCACCGGGTGTACCTGGGGGCAGTATTGTCATGCTGATCGTTGTGCTGACCTCAGTAGGGATCCCGGTCGAAGGACTGGCACTTATCCTGGGAGTGGACAGACCCATCGACATGTTACGTACCGTTGTGAATATTACAGGTGACTCCACCGTTGCTTCCATCGTGGCCAAATCAGAGGGTGACCTGGGGTATGTAGCGGGTCAGCAGGTGGATCCGGCTTAGATCAATCGCTGTGTTGCTCCCGGTAGCAATAAGATAAATCGATTATAAGACAACACGTTACGCCAATAGATAGGTTGTGTTAACCCCGCGAGAATCGCATATTTGTCCTTTTCCCCACCGGCGACACAGAAATATGGGCTTCCGGCAGGCCAGTATGACCAGCAACCAGTCGACTTCGAAGGCGAGATGACAACCGCACTTTTTCCGCATGCTTTTCACTTCAGCCAGGAGGTCAACAAATACTCTCTTTCAGTTTCGTCACAAATGAAAAGTCAGCAGGGAAGGGCAGTAGCATTATTCCCGATGTTTCGTTGACTGTAATAAATGAAGTCTTACAGAACAATCCACACAGGTAGTATACCAGCGCCAGGTGTTGTCATTGTATGTGCTTTGCAAGTGTCACTGCCAATGTTACAATTGTAACCAACCCGCTACCAAATCTTCCTCAAAAACACTTATCACATAAGTAACCAAAAAAAGCATACACAATTTACAACATTTACCAGGTTAAAATACACAGATGTATACAATTGTTACAAAGCTATACAATACAAATGTAACCAAATATATAGCACTTTCAATTTGATACCTAATATGCATAAAACATTATATATCAATATATTATAAAATTTACTTCAAGCAATTTATAGTGAATTCCCTTGAAAAGGAAGCCAATCCCTGTTTCAAATTGTCAAAATTCTGACTTAACAACTTGAAAAACAGCATACAATGGCATTTTAATTCAAGTAATACTTAATTTAATAAGAAATCAACCTGTTTCAGGCTGTTTCCGATTGTTTATTTGGGCCATATAAGCGTTACAGCCAATGAATATCTGCATTATTTTACAGTGGGAGACCATCTGTTTATGTCATGACCAGGTTTTGGAATGGTCAGCACAATACATTTTTACCAGGAGGAAGATACACACAGTCAGGAGGGAGCACAATTACAACATACTACAAATGTATACAATTGTAACTTTGTAATGTATACATAAGTGAACTATAAATTAGTTACATTTGTAAAAAAGCAGATTCGGTATGGAAGACCGTTTATTAAAATTATTGGATACAGAGCAATTATCCTCTTCGAAGTTTGCCGATGTCATCGGAGTGCAGCGTTCCAGTGTATCGCATATACTTACGGGAAGGAACAAGCCCAGTTTTGATTTTCTTCAGAAGACACTGAAGGCATTTCCAATGTTAAATGCTGACTGGCTGATACTTGGTGAGGGTGATATGTATGAGGGAGAGCGTGGTCCGGGTGGAGGCAGCCTGTTTGATCAGCCCGTCGTTGCCGGGCGGATGCCTGCTCCAGATCAGCAAGTTAGAAGTGAGGAT
>Ga0180430_10000801_pt1 | contig 33203 bp, 27 predicted proteins | sample SS_ome_9_FD_132999 | JGI IMG/M metagenome (GOLD analysis project Ga0180430, IMG submission 132999) | Hypersaline lake sediment archaeal communities from the Salton Sea, California, USA - SS_1_S_2 metaG | ecosystem: Environmental > Aquatic > Non-marine Saline and Alkaline > Hypersaline >... | reverse complement strand
GCGCCCGCATCATGACGTAGTCGGCTTCGTCCAGTCCGAAGGCGATCTGGCCGAAAATGTTCTGCTCTCCATCCTGGGGCCCCTTCGTTTCGATGAGCCGGCGGAAGGTCGTGAGGTAGCAGACGGGCATGGTCGCGACGATGCGATCATCGAGAGCTCCGAGATAGGCCGTCATCGTCCCACCGCCCGAGTTCCCGACACAGCCGATCTTGTCGGGAAGAATGTCGTCCCGGCTTTGCAGGTAATCGATCGCGCGCATCCCATCCCAGATCCGGAACTGGGCCACGTTCGATCCCAACAGGATGCTGCCGATCCCCATCATGGTGTGCTCGACCGTGCAGAGAAACCGGACTCGCGGGTGGGGTATGCCCAACTTGCGGGGCAGGAGCGAGGGGAAAAATTCGTTCTCATTCTGGAAGTCGAGAGACTGGTAGCGCTCTCCCTGTCCGATCGGATCGTAGCAGAATGCCGCCATGCCGTGACGGGCGAGGAGGATGGCGGTGCGCTGATATCCTCCTGCCGCCTTGCCGTTATGACTGTGACCACAGGGGACAAGGACACCGGGCCACGGGCCTTCACCCTCGGGCAGGTAGAGATTCCCGCTGACGTGATGCCCCGGCCGGCTCTGAAATAAGACGTTCTCGACGCGATAGCCGTCGCCTCTCAGTTCGCCCACGATCTTCGCCTCGAGCGGCGTCCGCTCCGGAAGACCTCCGATTGCATCGAGGAAGAACTCGCGCCGTTCCTGCTGCCAACGAAGGCAATCGGCCCGACTCTCGATCTGCTCGTAGGCTTCTTTTCGGGCTTCGACGCGGGCGTAGAATTCCTCCATTAACCGCTCTTCGAGATGCCGGCCGGCATCGTCCCCGAGCACGCGAAGCGACTCGTCCCCGGCACGGGACGGCGGGGAAAACGAGACGAGCGCCAGCCCACCGAGACAGGCGGCCCACCCGGCAAATGACCTGCGGAAAATCCTCATACCTATTCCGTTTCATTGTCTTGGGCGTTCTCCTTCGCCTCGCGCTTCTTCACATCCTTCGGGTGCTTCGAGAACGATTCGAAGACGTCTCCCACCACCCGGTCAGCCAGCTTACCCAATTCGGTCAGAATGACCTGTTCCGCCTCCGGTGCCAGCGGAGACATTTCCGGTTCGTAGCCACCCACCTCGTAGGAATCCTCGGTTGCGATATAGCCGATCCCCCCGTTGGCATAGCCGACGATGACGGGGATCGCCCGGTCGGCGATCGCTTCCTCGAGCTTGAACCCCAACTCCACCATGGGTTCCCCGGGCATCGTCAGAAAGAGGAAGGGCCCGACTTTCAGTGCCATCAATTCGGCTTCGATGGCTTCCTCCTTGCCCGGCAATGAGACCTTTTCGCTGGCGACTCGAATGGGATAGAAGGTCTCCCGCTTTCGCAATTCCTCCCGGGTCACGGAACGGGAAAGCACACGGACCACGGCGCTACCGAGATCGCGCGAAGCCCACTGGATGTCGGCCTCGTCGGCACAGCGATAGGGATAGCCCGGCAGGTTGGGGCGAATGTCCCCTCCGCACCCCTGCATAAATAGCGCGCTCGTTTTACCGGCATACACCTCCTCCACGAAGGTCTGGGCATTCCCGGGGAAGTCCGCCGACATCATCGGGAAACCGGCCGGGTAGGGATCGGAACCTCCGTCCCCCCAGGTGAAGAAGCAGGGGTGACAGACGGCATGCATCAACACCGCCACGGGAGTCAGCGATTCTCCGTCGTCGAGAATCAGGACTCCTGCCCGCAAGGGATCACGCACACCGGTGACCTTGCGACGATGCCCGATGACCTCGAAATCCTCCACCTCCTTCGGTGTGATATCGACTTTTGCGGCGCCGGCCCGGAGATTCGACTCGATCGCAAATCGACCGTCCTCATCGACCTGGCCAGAGGCCGGATGGTAGAGGATCGCCGCGGTGAGAATGAGGAAGAGAGAGGTTGGTCTTTTCATGATGACAGCGACGGTTTGCGGAAAGAATTCGTTACTTCAAGCCAGTCGCCCCTCATCGCGCATCGCTCCGGGTGAAAGGGGGCCTGCGGGAAATGGGGGAGCGGCCTGGATGGTGTACAGTGTGCGGGCGAATTCCTTTTGCCGTCAAGCATTCCCGCCTGCCCGTAGTTATACTGCCTGCATAAAATGGTGTATAGAAAGCGTGGAGAGAGCTTGTTAGGGTCGGAGAAGGCACGGGTGGTGAAGGGTGCCTGGGAGCCGTGCCCGCGTAGGATTTACCCTTGTTACGGTGCTCATAACCGGGATCACGGGGGGGGGCCGTATGGTGGCACTTTGGCAGGCTCTCAGTTAGAGTTGACCACAAATTGTTCGTATTCGTGACAGGTTTTTTTCTTTGAATGCGCAGGAAGGAGTAGGAACTACCATTCGAACTGCGACATGTCGGAAAAATGCCATCCAGCCCGGGTTTCGGGACAGTCCCTTGCCAGCTGTGCCGCGGCGTCCACCCCGGGCCGGGAGCGTGTCGATGCGAGGCAGGGTGCCACCGCAGGGATCGCGTCGCGGGTGTGCCAGGGAGGCCGGGTTCGGGGGTTCTCCCTCCTCGAATTGCTGGTGGTCCTGGGCGTGATCGCAATCATGGCGGCGCTTGCCGCACCCTCCGTATTGACGATCAGTTCGTCCACGCTGCGAAGCGCGGGGGAGAAGTTCGAAGGTTTCGTCAATAGCGTGCGGGGGGAAGCGGGACGGGGATATCGCACGCGACTCGTGATAGTCCGGGAATGGAAGGGGCGGGAGGAGAGGGAGAACCGCTACTACGGGGCCCTCAAGTGGAACGAACACAGCGAGCAGTATGAGGTCTACCGGGGACTCAGGCCCTTGCCGGAAGGGGTGCTTTTCGAACGGAGTGCCGCCGCGTATGTCGAGTCGGACGGTTATCCCCGGGAGAGACTCGAGCCGATGCGGGTCCGGGAGCCGGAGACGTCCACGATCCTGCTCGACGAAGGGCTGGTGGTGGTTTCCTTTGTCGACTTTCTTCCCGATGGCTCGATCGACCGGGCCAACGAGTATGCGGAGAGGACGCTCGCGATCGTGTTGGCGAACGAGGAGGGTTTCAAGAGGGAGCGGACCGACCCCCGGAGTGGAGACACGTCGAAGAAGAAGGACGCCGACAATGTCGCTGGCACTGATTCTGCAAGGAATCCCGGGCAGGGCCGTTCGGGCGATGAGGCGATCTCGTGGAACTGGGTGCAGGTGAACATCGATGCCGTCACGGGCAGGACGTGGAGGATCAGGCCATGAAGAACTCGACGAGCGGATTTTCCCTGATCGAGGTCGCGATTGCCGTGGGGATCGTCGGCGTGATGGTGTCGGTTTGCCTGGGGATCCTGTCTCTCGGTCTCGCCAATGCCAGGAAGGCCGAGGACCTGATGGCAACGGGAATCGTCTTCGAGGATGCGCGGAACCGGCTGCGGGGGCACCACCTTGTCGAGGGCCCTCTGCCGGGTTCGCCGTGGTATTATACCGAGAGTGGAAACTGGATCTCTCCCGTTTCGAGCGCGGAGACGCCGGAGAAGAAATTCTATCGCGTCTCCGTGGAGTTGGTGAGGCCCCGCAGTGGAGCATTGCGGGAGAATGCGCCCGGAATGATGGCGGCCCGGATGGAACTTATCTGGCCGGTTCACGAAGAGACGGGCGAACCGACCGGGACGGGCGAGGTGGATCGTGGCCGAATCGCGACCGGACGAAGGAGGCTTGGGGCCAAGCAGGGAGGGAGGCGTTTCGAGGAAGTCCTCGCAGCGGTCTCTTGCTTCGAGCAACTGCTCGACTCGTCTGCGCAAGCCGGAGTCGCCCCCACACGCCTCCTCGAGGTAGGCGGCAAGTTCCTCCGGGGTGGCGTCCTCCGGCGCGTTGTGAAAGATCTCCAGATCGGTCATCGTTCGGTCTTCGAGCCGACGCAAAGAGGGCTGTCTATCACGTGCGCAAACGGGAGGAAAATCGTGTCACGAAAGTTAGGGTGTGGCGACCCGTAGTCCAAGGGAACAGGTTCGTCGGGAGGCGTCTGCCATCTCCCGAGAACAACACCGCATCCTGCAGGGAAAAGGGGCCAGCCCTACAACTCCGGCTTCTCCCACCGGGGGATTCCACCGGCGGCCTTCTGCTCCTCATACATTTCGACGAACGGCTTTCCGGTGTCCAGGGGAGCGTCCTCGTTCACGAGAAGTGGGCGGACCTCCTCCCACCAGCCTTCGTAGGCTTCCATCAACGCGGCAGCGACCTCGGCATTCTCGTCGATGACATTGACGGTCTCTCCCGGATCGTTGTCGAGATCGTAGAGGGTGTCGCGGCCGACCAGGCGCCAGCGCTCGTTCCGCACCGCGAACCTCTTGTATTTTTCCTGGTCGGGATCGGTGTTGCCCTTGCCCCAGCGGCCCGGTGCTCCCGCCTTCGCCCAGCGGCCTCCGTGGAAGAAGGTCGTGCGGTCCGGCCAGTCGGCGGAGGGATCCTCGATCAGGGGAAGAAGGCTGCGTCCATCGAGAGCGACTCCTTCGGGCAGGTCCGCTCCCGCGAGGCCCGCGAGGGTCGGGAAAAGGTCCACGTGCCGGGCGAGGCGGTCCACGTCGACGCCGGCCTCGATCCGCCCGGGCAGGCGCAGAAAGAGAGGAACCCGGGCCCCTCCCTGGTTCAACGACCCCTTGCCGCCCTTCATGCCTGCATTGAAAATGCGCGAACCCTTGGCGGAGCCGTTGTCGGTGGTGAAGATGAGGAGAGTTTCTTTGGCGAGGTCCCACTCGTCGAGTTTGGTCATGAGGCGTCCCACGTTTTCGTCGATGTTCACGATCATGCCGAAGAAGGCGCGGGTCTGGTCGTCGTCGACGTGTTCTTCGAAAGGCTTCTTGTATTCGTCGGCGACGAGGAAAGGGCCGTGCGGGGCGTTGGTCGGGATGTAGGCGAAAAATGGCTTGTCCTCCTTGGCGCACTCCCTGATCCATCCGAGCGCCTGCGTGAAAAAGACATCGGTGCAGTATCCCTCGGTCTTCACGATTCGATCGTTGTGTTTCAGGTAGGGATCGAAGTAGCTCGTTCCGGGAATGGCCCCCTGGGTTCCGGGGAAGTTCTGCCCGATGCCGCCGGCGGCGTGAATGAACATCTCGTCGAAGCCGCGGCGGTTGGGCTGGTAGGGATCGGCATCACCGAGGTGCCACTTGCCGAATATTCCAGAGGTGTATCCCGCCGCGGCGAGGACTTCGGCAATGGTCGTTGCGTCGAGCGCCATGCGCTCCCGTTCGAGGATGGTGTGGGTGACTCCGTTCTTGAAGGGGGCGCGTCCGGACAGGAGAGCGGCGCGCGTCGGGGCGCAGGTGGGGCTGACGTGGTAGTCGGTGAACCGGGTGGACTGGGCGTGGAGCTTGTCGAGATTCGGCGTCTCGAGGAACGGGTGTCCGTGGCAACTCAGGTCGCCGTAGCCCTGGTCGTCGGTCATGACCAGGATGATATTGGGCCGGCTTCCGGCGAGCGGATTCGAGTGGGCGGTGAAGGTCCACGTGAGCGCAAAGAGAAACGGGAGGACGAGGTGGCGAATCGGCTTCATCGGACTCTTGATAGAGGGAAGAGAGGGCGGGGGAAAGCCCGAAGTGGACGAGAAGGGAACTTTGCCCGGGAATCTTCCCCGGTTCGGACCGCACCGGGGCGGTCTGCGGAATCTCGCCCGGCCGGGTCGGCTATTCGACTCGTTCGATCTCCGAGAACTCGCTCCTGGTGTTCTTCGCGTAGATGCCCACATGGCTGATCGACTCGAGGCTGGAGGGAAGCTGGTGCTGCACTTCGGTATCCGCGATTCTCAGGACCACCTTTCCGTGCTCGAGGTCGATCTCGACGAGTGCCTCGAAGGTGTCGTCGTGATCGAATTCCGCCCGCTTCCCGCCGCCGAGGTTCACGTTATCCCAGGTGCCGTCGAAGGCTCCGTGTCGATTCATTCCGATCATCGTCCCCGCCTTGTGGAGTCGGTCATTCTCCGGAACGCTTCCGAAGCAGAAGCAGGCGTTCCGGGTTCCCCCGGAGGAGGCGGAACGATACCGGACCCGAAAGGTGGCGCGCTCCTGGATCGGGGATTCGAGTTGCTGGAGGGCGAAGCCTTCGCCACCCGTGGCATCGAGGAGATACCCGAACTCGCTCCTTCGCACCGCCGCGCCCTTCACGACATCGAAGGCGCCGCTCTCGTCCGTGCCCGGGTCCAGTTTGCCACCTCTCTTTTTCCTGCCGCCCCGGGGCTGATTCTCCCACCACTCGCTGGGACCCTCCGCCTCGACGTCATTCCAGACTTCGAGGAACTTTTCCTTCATGGAGGCCAGTTTGTTCGGATGGCTGGCAGCGAGGTCGTTTTCCTCCTTCCAGTCCTCCTCGATCTGGTAGAGTTGAAATTCCGTCAGGGCCTCGTTCGCCACGATCTTCCAGTCGCCGATTCGCATCGCGGCATGGCTGGCGGGCGGAGCGATGTGGGTTCGCCAGAAGAGGGGAACGGGTCGCTCCAACGATTGACCGGTGAAGGCGGGACGGATGTCGACTCCGTCGATGGTGCGGTCCGAGGGCAGGTCGATTCCGGTGATCGCGAGGACGGTGGAGAAGATGTCGGATCCGATGACGGGGATGTCACTGACCGTTCCGGGTTCGACCTCGCCAGGCCAGCGCACGATGCCGGGTACTCGGATCCCGCCCTCGTGGCTGTCTCGTTTCCGCCCCCGCAGACCACCGGTCGATCCCCAGGTGCGATTCTGCTGCGAGTCGGGCTTGCTCGGATTCCCCCTTCCCGAGCCCTCGGGGCCGTTGTCGCTCGTGAAGATGACGAAGGTGTCGTCGCGGAGCCCGAGATCATCCACCTTTTCCATCAGCATGCCGAATGCATGGTCCAGTTGCGTCACGTTGCCGTGATGCTGCCGGACTCCCGGATTCTCGATGTCGGCGTAGGGCTTCATGAAATCCGGATCGCTCTCGATCGGTAGGTGCGGCTCGTGGGTCCACACCGTCATGAAGAAGGGCCTCTCGGGATCGCGCTCGTTCTCCAGCCAGCGAATCGCTTCTTCCGCGACGAGCGGGGCGGAGAATCCCTCGAGGGGACCGACCTCCTCGCCGTTGCGGACGAAGTTGACGGGATCCTTGTGGGAGGGGGCGGCGTTGTTCTGCGTGGCGAACCACCAATCGTAGCCGTGGTCATCCGGCTGCGGCTGCTCGGGACTGTTGAAGTAGCCATTGAGGTGCCACTTGCCCGTGTGCATCGTCTGGTAGCCGATTTCGCGGAGAAGTTCGGGAGCGGTGATCTCGCTCTCGCGCAGGTGGGCCTCGTTCCCCACCGGCAGCCAGCGCCAGACGCCGTTTCGATAGGGAGTGCGTCCGGTGAGGATGGAGGACCGGCTCGGGGAGCAGACGCCGCACGACGAGTATGCCTGGGTGAAACGCACGCCCTCCCGGGCGAACTGGTCGAGGTGGGGAGTCTGGATCCGGGGATGTCCGTAGCAGGCGAGATCTCCCCAGCCGAGGTCATCGGTCAGGTAGATAATGAAGTTCGGTTTCTCGCCGGCCTTCACGGGTGAGAAGTCTCCGGCCAGGAGAACGACCAGGGCAGAGATCAGAAAACGCAGTCGTGTCATGCGGGCGAGGATGAAGGGAATCGACGGCTGAGGCAAGATTCGCGTGGGTCCCGACGAGCAAGGTTGGTGGCAGGGGTTGCCAGCGAAGAAACCCCACCTCGCCAGAAGGTGTGGATTCTTCCGCTTACCCATCAGTCCTCCTTCCGTCGCCCCACATCTCGATCAATCGCAGCAGCGTGGCGAGAAGACACGGAAGAAAGGTCAGGGTGACCAGCGCCGAGAAGGCGAGTCCGAAGAGAACGATGGCGCCGAGTCCGCGGTAGAGCTCGGTCCCCGCACCGGGAAGGAAGACGAGGGGGGCGAGCCCCATGAGCGTCGTGGCGGTGGTCATGAGCACGGGCCGGAGGCGAACCGCAAGGGCCTCCTTCACCGCCGAGATCGCGTCCGATCCGCTTTCCCGGAAGTTCTTCATGGTCCGGTCGACGATGAGAATCGGATTGTTCACCGCGGTGCCCAGCAGGATGAGAAAGCCGAGCATCGTGATCATGTCGAAGGGCTGCTGGATCGGGTCGTAGCCGAAGGCGGGAAGAAGGCCGCCGAGGTAGTTGAGAAGCCAGAGGCCGACGATGCCGCCCCCGATCCCGAGGGGCACCGTGACGAGGATGAGAAAGGGGTAGCCCCAGTGCCGGTAGATGATGACGAGTTGCAGGTAGCACAGGGCCACCGCGATCCACATGTTCTGGCCGAGTGACAGGCGTGTCGCGTCGAGCTGGTCGCTCGCTCCGGTCAGGTCCAGGGTGACACCGGGCGGGAGCGAGCCGCCGGCGCGCATCGGGCGAATGATCTCGTCGCGGACCTGTTGCACCGCCGTCTCGAGCGCGATGGAGCGGGGTGGGATCACGTAGAGCGTCACGGTGCGCCGGCCGTCGACTCGGCGGATGTCGGCGGCGTCGACGGTTTCGGAGATATCGGCGAGGGACCCGAGCGGCACCACGGTGCCCTGCGGCGTGTAGATCGGGAGGGTTTCGAGGTTGTCGAGAGACTGGGCGTTGCCGGCCTCGCTGAAGAGGAAGATGTCGATCTTGTCGTCACCGGTATAGAACTCGTCGACGAATGCCCCGTCGCAGAGGGCGGCCGCGGCGAAGCCGAAATCCCGGGCCTCGAAGCCGAGTTCCTCGAGCCGCTCCCACTTCGGCCGAATCTCGAGGAGGGGCTGCCCGAGCACGAGGGAGCCCGGGTCGGAGTCGATCTGGGCATCGGCGATGAGCGCCTCGGCTTTCGCATAGATCTCCGTGGCCGTGGCATAGATCTCGGGTAGTTCGGGACCGCTGATATCGAGGGCGACGGCGCGAGTTCCGCCGTCGTTGCTGGAGATGATCGATCCCCGGGACGAGAAGGCACGCATGCCCGGGTAGGACCGGTAGATCGCGTTGATCTTCTCCATGTATTCGTCGATGTGATCGAAGTTCTTCGTCACCGCGATGGTGAAGACGCGATCGGGCGAAACGATGATGTCGACGCGATTGAGGGCGGGGATCTCGGTTTCTCCCCGGTCGAAGGCCTCCGGTTCCTCGTCGAGCGCGGGGAGAAGTTGTTCCTCGATCTCCCTGGCGATGCGATCCATCTCGTTGAGCGTGTAGCCGGGCGGGGCGGTCATCGCGGAGAAGGCCTTGGCTTCCTCGCCTTCGGGAAGATACTCGGCCGGGGGCACGAGCCAGATGAAGACGGAGGCGATCGCGGCGAGGGAAAGCGCGAGAAACAGGGGGCGTCCCACGGGGGACTCCACGAGCCGGCCGATCAGCCGGAGAAAGAGAGGGGTTCGACCGGACCGCGAACCCGCGTCGGGACCCCGGGATCGCCGGGTTTCCGGCAGGTTCGCCGAGGCGACGGGGACCACCGCGACCGCGACCAGCATCGAGACGATGATGGAGGCGGAGATCGCGATCCCGATGTCGGAAAAGAGCTGTCCGGCCTCTTCCTCGATGAAGAGAACCGGGAGAAAGACGAGGACCGTCGTCATCGTCCCGGAGAGCACGGCAGACCAGACATTGCGGACCCCGTCGCGGGCCGCCTCGAAGCGGTTTTTTCCCGATTGCCGCTCCTGGGCGATGCTCTCGAGGACGACGATCGTGTTGTCGATCGTCATCCCGATCGCGAATGCGATTCCGGCGAGGGAGATCACGTTGATGGTGCGTCCGAGCAGGAGGAGGCCGATGAAGCCGGCGACGATGCAGATCGGCATCCCCAGCATTCCGACGAGGGTGGCGGAAGCGGACCGGAGAAAGAGAAACATCACGATCGCCGCGAGGGTGGCGCCGAGGAGGATGTTCTGGACGACATTGGCGACGGAATCCTCGACGTAACTGACATCCTCGCTGCTGAGCGACATCTCGAGGCCGGCGGGGCGAAGAATGTCCTCGTTGAGCTGATCGACGAGGGGGAGGACCTTGTCCCTGATCTCGATCACGTTCGAACCGGTCTGGCGGATCACGCTGACCCAGATGTTCGGGTTGCCGTTGGAGTAGTTCTTCCGGCGCAGCTCCGCGTGGTCGAGGGTGACCGTCGCGAGGTCGCGGATCCTGACGATCGCATCGCCCCGGCGGACCACGATGAGCTCACGAATGTCATCGAGATCGTCGAAGCGGCCCACGGTGCGAATCAGGTAACGCCGCTTTCCGCTGTCGAGATCACCCGCCGAGACGTCGGTGTTGCGCTGGCGAATCGCGTCCCGCACGTCGGCCAGCGAGAGGTCGCGCTCCGCGAGCCGGGCCGGGTCGACCTCGATCCGGATCTGCCGGGGCGCCCCGCCACTGAGGCGGACGCGGGAGACCTCTTCGACACGCTCCATCGCGGGGCGGATCTCGTCGTCGATGAAATCGCGCATCATCTCGAGATCGAGTCCTTTCGGATTTCCCGGGAGGGGCACGGTTCGGAAGTAGAGAAAGGGGTTGTAGGAGAAGGAGTCGGTTCCGATGACCGGCTCATCGACATTCTCCGGGTAGGAGGGCACCTGGCTGAGAGCGTTGTTCACCTCGATGAGCGCGGCCTGGGTGTCGATGCCGTAGGGAAACTCGAGCTCGACTTCGGCGCGCCCGGTCGTGGCGACCGACGTCATGCGCTGGAGGTTGGGCAGGGTGCGGAGAAAGATCTCCTGCTCGATGAGGATCTCCTTCTCGATATCCTGCGGCGTGGCGTTCGGCCACGCGGTCTCGACCGAGATGACCCGGGTCTCCAGGTCGGGAATCATCTGCACGGGGACACGCGTCGCCGCCACGACTCCGAGGAGCAGGGTCATCACGACGATGACCGCGACGAGAGTGCCTCGGTTCAGGAGACCTTCGATCATGATGAATTCAGAGGGACGCGGGCGAGGGCTCCGGGCGCCGCTCCCTCGGATCGACGGCCTGCCCCTCGGAGAGACCCTCGTTCCCGCGAACGACGACCCGTTCTCCGCCTTCCAGCCCCGCTTCAATCTCGATCGTTTCACCGAGGCTGCCGGAAGGGGATACGGGAATCGACCGGGCCACCTGCTTTCCTTCCTCGGCGCGGACGACCCACACCTTGGCACTTCCGTCCGGGTATCGTGTCACCGCGTCGCGCGGGATCGAGACATGGGAAGAACGAGACGGCCGCGATCGGAGGACCGCCGTGCCGGACATGCCGGGTGAGGCGAGTCGGTCGGGATCCACGAAGGTGAGCCGGGTCAGAAAGGTGCGGGAAACAGGATCCTTGACCGGCACGACCACATCGATCTTCGCCGGAAGCGAGCTGCCGGGAAACGCCTCGAGAAGCAACTCCGCCTCTTCGACGGTTCGAATCGCACCGAGAAACTCCTGGGCGACCTGGAGTTCGAACCAGAGCGAGTCCGTTTCGACGAGTTCGAGGACGGTGACACCGGTTTCGACCCACTCGCCGGATTCGGTGGATTTTCGGGCGATCGATCCGGAAAAGGGCGCGACGAGGCGATGCCGTTCGATGCGTTCCCGTTGTTGCTCCTCTCGCACTTCGAGCGCCTTCAGTTCGGTCGCCCGGATCTGTGCGGCGGCTTCGCGCGAAGCCGCCTCCGACTTGGCGAAAGCGCCCGTGCCGATCAGGCCCTGGACCTCCTCGCGTTCGCGCTCCGCGTCGCGCAGTTGCACGCGGGCGGTTTCGATTTCGGCCCGGATGAGATCGAGTTCGATCTCGGCGATCCGGGTGTCGAGGGTGAGAAGGAGATCGCCCTCTTCGACCCGGCTGCCCGCATCGACCATCACCTCCTCGACGAGGCCCTCGGTCCGGCTGGAAAGCCGGGCGTGGCGCTGTGAGACGACCGTCCCGGTGAGGCGGATCTCGGCGAGGACCGAGTCGCTGCGAATCGCGGTGACGGTTTCGACGACGGTGGCGGGGCCGTCCTCCGCGTGGAGTGGGACCAGGCCGAGTGCGAGAAGCGGAAGCAGATGCGGGAAGCGAACTTTCAACGAGGCGAAGAAAAGGCAGGGAGAGGAACTATTCAAGGGCGACCCGGGAGGGGCATGGCACGGATGCGTGTCTTCTTGGGAGAAAAGGGTGAGGTGCATTCCGAGAGGGCCAGGGGAACGTCGGCGAAACCTCACCCCTCCGGCAGGGGAATGACGCGCATCAGGGATTGCTGGGCGATGGCGCGCTCCCGGTCCGGCTCACTGAGTTGGTCGAGGGGATAGAGAAACTCCCTGTCGTCCCGGCGGAAACGGCACTGGCCGCTTGCGACCTCGACGAGTTCCGCCTGGATCTTTCTGCCCTTGCGATCGGTCCACTCGGAGGGTTTCGCCCAGGAGGGGCGGGCCATGGTGAAGACCGGGACATCCTTTTTCCCGAAGCCGAGCTTGTATGGGAAGATTTTCCCCTGGGGGTAGGCGAGGATCTTGACGGGGTCGCCCTCCTGCAGATTGCGGGGAAGGTCCTCGACGAGCGCGAGACCGGTCAGGATTTCCGCGCCTCGTTTGTGGGCGAGATTGCCTTTTTCCAGGTCGACATCGTCCTCCTCGAGCAGGGCGATGACGACGATTCCTTCCTCGAGGTTCGAGAAAACCTCCCCTTCTATCCAGAACGCCCGGAGCCGGATGTTGTCCAATTCCTCCTGGAAACTGTGCCGGATGGTGGCGGCCTGGAACTTCGAGAGCTTCTCCCACGGAACGATCTCCAGTCCGTCGTCGGTTCGGAAATAGGCGCCCGGGGCACCGAGATCGACCATCGACGCATTGGCGTAGACGCGATCCTTCCGAGCGGTGGAAGCAGTCGATTGACCTCTCGCGCTGATTGATCCGAGGAGGACGGCGAGTAGCGCGAGAGAGACGAGCAATTGCGGTCGTGCCAGCGAGGGCCTTCGCTTGCCCTTGTCATGGAGTTGGTGAATTGCCGCCATCGCGGTGGAGAATAGCGAGGCGAGCGAAGCCCGACAAGCAATTCGAAGCGGCCCGAACCAATAGTGGATGGGAGATTCGCGTGGCTTGCGCGTTTTCATTCCCGGTTTCCTGGGAAGAACCGTTACTCGAGGAGTTCAGATTTCGCGTGGATGAAGCGGTTTCATCACCTGGAGGGATTGCGGCCCGATTCAAGCAGAGGCTCCGCGAACGCCCGACCGATCTGAGCCATGATCTTTCCGGCCCCGAGGTAGTGGTAGGCCTGGTTGGAGATGGCCGACGACAGGATTTCGCGTTCCTCGGCGGAGAACTCCTCTGCCCGCAACTGCGCAAGGATCTCTGCAGTTGCCTGCTGCGGTTTTTCCTTGGCCTGGGTGATCTGTCTGGCGGTTCGCTTGATCCGGTCGTCGCGAGCGGTGAGGTCCTGCAGCTGCCGGTCCCAATAGGTTTCCGTCAGGACGGGAAACACGTTGCCCCGAAACTCGGGCCGTAGCGCCGGGGCTGCCATCGCATCGCGAAAGTTCTGGTGAGTCGAGGCGTAGCGCTGGCGGTCGGGTCCGTACTCGGAAACGGGACCGCCCACCCCCATCACGCCGATCACGAAGGGTAGCCCGGGCGCGTCGAGGTCCTGTCGCACGTCGCGAATGAAATGCCCCATCACCTCGCTGTAGGCCGCGTAGCCGCCGGGCTTGTCGCGGTTCGGATACACCCCGCTATCCACCATGTCGTTCCATCCCTGGAACCAGACGAATCCGGCGAGTTCGTAGCCCTGGTCGGGATCATGACCGGGAACGACGGCTCCGAGGTCGGCGAGCACCTCTTTCACATGCTCGATCGTGAGGCGATAGTAGTGCCCGGTCGCGCGTCGCTTTTCCTCCCGGAAGGTGGCGAGATCCTTTCCTCGCTCTTGCAGGTTTTCGAGCTGCTGCTCGGAGAACACGTAGGGACCCGCACTCGGAGGGCGGAAATCCGTGTGCAGGCTCTTGCCACCCCAGGCGGTCTTGATGAGGAGGATCGGCTCCGGGAGATTCTGCTCCAGGGTGAGTCCGAAAGTGAATTCGGGACCGATCTTGTCGTCGTCGGCTCCGAATCCAGCGGTCAGTTTTCCGGTCTTCTCTCGATCCTGCGACAGGTAGGAGATCCAGACGCGCTCGCACACGCGGGGATTTCCCTCGCCGTCCGTCATCGCATCCAGCAACGGGGCCGTCGCAGGGTCCATCCCGATGTGCTCGAAGGTGGTGGTCCGGGCGTGGCCCTGCATGTTTGACTGTCCGCAGAGTATATAAACGCGAAGGGGAGCGGCGTCCGCCTCGGGCGAACTAGCACCTGACAAGGCGAGGAGGAGCAGGGCGAGCGCCTTGAAGAAGGACCTTTGGTAGACGGCGGGAAATCGGTTTTTCATTGATCAAAAAGAGGGGATCCTCGTTCGGTGGATGGCGTTGCCGCTGGCCTTTGCTGCGAAGATGCCGGATCGCTGTGAGCGTGGTCAAGCGGAACAGGGGCAGGGTTCGTTGTTTTCGCGGCAAGGGGGGGAGGAATGAGTTATAACGCATCCACGCCAGTGCCTCGATGCCAACTCGGATCGTTTGGAATTTATGGACTGGCGTTCCTCAATCTTGTTATCGATCCTGTTTGTTTTCGGGCCACATTCGGCTTTTGGAGACTGGAGTGGGTGGCGGGGTTCCGATCGAGACGGAGTCGTCTCGGCGGGCAAGGCCTGGCCGGATTCGCTTGACGAGAAAAATCTCGAACTCGTCTGGTCGGCTCCCCTTTCGGAGGGATACTCCGCCCCCGTCACCGCCGACGGACGCGTCTTCACCTTCGAGACTTCAAAGAAGGAGAGCGAGGTGATCCGTGCCTTCGACCTCGAGTCCGGGAATCCTCTGTGGGATCTCTCGTGGACAGGTTCGATGAAGGTTCCCTTTTTCGCGGCGAAGAATGGTAGCTGGGTCCGCAGTACTCCCACAGTGAACGGAGGGGCGATCTATGCCGGCGGGATGCGAGACGTGCTGGTCAAGGTCGATGCCGCCACCGGGGAGGAGATGTGGCGCATCGACTTCACCGAGAGAGAGAGCACCGAGGTCCCGGCGTTCGGCCAGGTGTGCTCGCCCCTGTTCGATGGCGGTTTCCTCTACGTGCAGGCCGGTCTCGCCGTGGCGAAGCTCGACGCCGAGACGGGAGAGACCCTCTGGAGGGCGATGGAAGATCGGCGCGCCATGTTCGGCAGCGCCTTCTCATCTCCCGTCATCGCCACGCTGGGAGGACGTAGGCAACTTGTGGTTCAGGGACGGCTGGAACTGGCGGGACTGGACCTGGAGACGGGCACCCAACTGTGGAATATCCCGGTAAAGGCGTTTCGGGGCATGAACATCCTCACACCGACCGTGGTGGGGAACGACCGGATCTTTACGGCCAGCTACGGCGGGGGTGCATTCCTTTTCGAAGTCGGTCGGGGGGACGATGGGGGGCTCGCTGTCGAACAGGTTTGGAACAATCCGAAGTTGGAAGGATACATGGGAAACCCCGCCTTCATCGACGGCCACATCTACCTGCATGGCAGGGACAAGCGACTCCATTGCATCGACCTCGCCGATGGAGGGGCGAAGTGGTCCACGGGTGAGGAGTTCGGCGAATACTGGTCGATGATCCGGAACCAGGGACGCATCCTGGCATTGGACCAGGGTGGTGAATTGATTCTCTTCGATGCATCCCCGGAGGAATTTCGACTGCTCGATCGCCGAGTGATTTCCACCGATGAATCGACCTGGGCGCACGTCGGATTCGACGGCAACCGGGTCCTGGTCCGTTCACTCAAGAGTGTGTCCGTCTTCCGGTGGAGTGCGGAGTGAGAAAAGGGCTGGCTGGACCGGGGCCGACAGGAGACTCGGGCGGCGCCTTCGGCCGGATCCGTTCAGCATGCGTCGGAATCGGCCGGTGGATTGTGCAGACCGATCATGTTTCCGTCGGGATCGGTGACGAGGGCGATGTCGCCGTAGGGGGCGATGGAGAACTTCGGTTTTACCACGGTTCCTCCCGCTGCGGTGACGCGTCCTTCCTCGATCGCGCAATCCAGGCAGGAGAAATAGATGATGGTGCTGTTTCCACCAGGTTCACATCCGTCCATTCTGCAGAGAGCGCCGGCGCAGCCGGGACGTGAGGGGTCGCCGGGAAACATCAGCATTTCGAGTCCTTCGCCTCCTTCGGTCTGGGGCATGGGAAGCGGCTCCAACTCCACCGCGAAGACGGATTCGTAGAAGCTCCTGGCGCGGGTCATGTCGGAGGCATAGATCTCGAACCAGCCGGCGGGATTGCGGTCGCTGTTCATGATTCGGGACGGGTAGTGGATTCGTTCTGGCCAGATTCGCTCGCCGCTTCGAGAGAGGCGATGTTGATCTTTGTCATTTTCATGAAGGTCGCCATGACGCGCTCGGAGCCAGGACCGGCGAGGAGATCGGGTAGGTTCTCGGGGACGATCTGCCACGAGAGTCCGAAACGATCCTTGAGCCATCCGCATCGTTGTGATTCGACCGGGCCCCCATCGGAAAGAGCGTCCCGGTAGGTATCGACTTCCTGCTGGTCGGCGCAATCGACTGCAAAGCTGATGGCTTCACTGAACTGGTAGTGGGGACCTCCATTGAGGGCGGTGAAAGGTTGACCGCTCAACGTGAAGGCGACGGTGATGACGCCTCCTGGCTCGCAATCCCGATTGTCGTTGTCACCCTCATCCGGAAATCGGGTGATCTCCCCGATCGAGGAGTCGGGAAAGACCGAGGTGTAAAAGCGCGCGGCCTCTTCGGCTTGTCCGTCGAACCAGAGAAACGGTGTGATGCGTGGAGAACGAATCATGTCTTGGTATCCAGGGGGACTTCGCGGGGAATCACCCGCCCACGAGAACGGAGAATCCGCCGTAGCTCATCCTCCGAACATCGAAAGGGGATTCGAAATCGGGGTTCTCCGAGGTGCACATCGCCTTGATCCTCTCATCGGCCATGACCTTGGCGTTGACCTCGTCGCGGTGGGCGCGGTCGCGATACGAGATCCAGGCGAAGACGACCACCTCGTCGTCACCGGCAGTGGCAAGTTGGGGAAAAGGGACGCCGAATTCGCTGTCGAGATCGTCCCCGACCGCCTCGAGATAGTCGAGCGCTCCGTGTTCCCGCCAGACGTCCGATGCGATCACCGCCTGTTCGCGGTCACGCTCGAGGTTCGACCGGGAAACTGGGATCACAAAGCCGTCGAAATAGCCGACAGCGCCGGATGAGGGAGTGGTGTGGGATTCGATGGTGCTCATGGAACGAGTGCTTTGGTGGGTTCGGGTTGGAGTCGAGCAACGGGCGCCCCGCCATCGGGAAGAAGCTGGCCAGCCTGTCGCGGGCGAGAAAGAGATTGCGGCGAATGAGTGAGGGTTCTTCGGTCGTCTTGCGATCAGCATCGATGCCCGACAGAACGCGTGCAGATGATCGGCCTCGGGCGCCTGGGTCGAAAAGAACTTTTTGATTCCAACCGGTTGCTATGTAAAGGGGATTCTCTGAGATCATGAGGGGCTGATCAGGCTGCTACCTGACGAGAGGAAACTTCTCCGGGGGTTCCGGTCCATGCATCGACTCGCGGAAAAACCGCCACATCACTTCGGCGTGGTCGAAGTCGCGACACGCCGCTCCGATCCAGGCCTTTGGCAAATACTGGCGTCCGCCTGGCACGACATGTCCTCCTCCGATCACGCGAATAAGGACGGTTCGGGTCGAATCGTCTGGCGCCTGCCAGGTCAGCACTTCGTTGGTGCATCCGTCAGTCGGATCTGTGTCCCCAAGAGTGGAGACGACAGGTTCGGTTGCGATGCCGTTCTCGCGGGCCACCATTTCGATCGTCTCGCGGATCGGAAGGATCTTCGCATCCGGAGAACCCGTTCGACGGGGAGTTCGCATCGCGCCCCATCCTCCGGCGAAGGGGATCAGGGGATCATCCGTGCCGTTGATCATGAGAAAATCGACCGGCTCATCGAGTCGAAACTCTGTTGCGATCGCCGGGAGGATACCCGCGATGACGGTCCCCGCGGCCCGAACCGGGTGGCGAAGGCGAGGGAGGGCGTAGAATGTCATGATCCCGCCTCGCGACGCGCCGGTGAGAAAAAGGAAGCGGGGATCGACCGGCTCGGTCGCGATGACCTGGTCGAGGACCGCGTCGAGGAACCGGACCTCGTCGGTGGTGGGCATCCACTGCCCGGCAATTGCGCTGGGATACACCGCGATGCATTCGCCCTTCTCGATGAATGGCCGAAAACCATAGGTTGCGTGCAGGGCCTCGGCCTTCCCTCCGCCGCCGTGAAGAATCATGACGACGGGGAGCCGCGCGCCTTCTCGTGTCCGGATCGGTCGGTGGACAAAAACCCGGCGAATCGAGTCGCCCATGGTGATCGTGTGCTCCTTGAGTTCGTCGTCCGCTCGGGTGGTCGAACCGAGCAGGGCCAGGCTGAACGCGATGACCCGGATCCCCCCGAACCTGCGAGTCGGCGGAAGCGGTCCGCCGCGTGGTTGGTTGCCGGTCATTGCTATCGCGCTGCGTGTTCCGGCCCATTCGGGGGGGCCCGCCGCGCGTGCTTCTGGAAGAACTCCCACATCATGTCATTCGCGGAGATGTCTCTCGTGGAGACGCCGAGGAACGCGGCGGCTCCGGAAGCCTGCACGCCGGGCCAGGTGTGACCGCCTCCCTCGATTTCCACCAGAACGACCTCGGTGCCGTCTTTTCCGTTTCTCCAGGTCTTTCGGGTAACGGTGGTCCCGTCGTCGACGGCGTCGGGTAGCACCTCGACCACGGGCGTGCGGTCGCAGGCGTTTGCCTCGACCCACGTCTGGATCGAATGGTCGACCGACCGGAAATCCATGTTTCCCCGCACGCCGCGTCCCCCTTCGAACGGAGCGAACGCGTCGCCGGTTCCGTGAAAGTGCATCACGGCGACGGGACGGGAAGGTTCGATCGACGCCATCATGAGGGGGCCACCCACCGGGGCGATCGCGGCGATGCGACCGGCGAGCTCGGCGGCGATCCGGTAGGACATGATTCCTCCGTTGGAGAGGCCGGTCGCGAAAACGGCGCCGGCGTCGACCTTGGCCACGGAGGAAATGTCGTCGAGGAGGGCTCGCACGAACCCCACGTCGTCCACCTCGTTGAACATCGCGTAGCCGCAGCATTCGCCTCCGTTGAAGGTGAGTCCCCGGTCGAGTTCACGACCGGTGCCGAATGGATAGACAGCAAGAAATCCGGCGTCCTCGGATTTTTCGTCCATTCGTGAGATGTGAACCATGCTGTCCGGATTGCCGCCTCCGCCGTGGAAGATTAGCACGACGGGGGTCGCCGTCTCGGGGGCATAGTTTTCCGGCACATGGATGCGGTAGCGCCGGGTATCGTCCCCCACGGTCACGGTGCGGATGTGGATTCCGGGGCCAAGCTCCGCCGCGTTGTCCGGGTCGGTTGGGGGGAGCGGAGCCGGATCGGCGGCGGACGTCATGTTCTCCATGATCGCCCGGAGGAACTCCTGCCGGGTCAGGTTTCCGTCGCCGTCGGAATCGGCCTCCTGGCCGAGGTGGGCCTTGATCCGGGGAAAGGCATCGATCTCCGCGACGGAGAGCTGTAGGTCTCCGTTTGCGTCGAGCCGCTCGAAGGCCTGCCGGAGGCGCGATCCGTCCTGCCCGATCGCCTGCGAGACCAGGGTGCCGAGAGCCAGGATGAGGGAGAATCGAATCATGATCGAGAGAACACCGGTCCGCCCTCGGTGTTGCGGAAGACCCTCGTGATCGTCGGGGTCGATCCAACCGAGAGGGTGCCGGATTGAGGCAGTGGAATTCGGATTCGGGGAGCCCGGCTCAGGACTCCGGCAAGCAAAGGGAAGAGACTGCCGACAAACGGAAGACAAACAGATGGGATGCGACGAGATTGCGAACATTTCCGTCTTGAAGTCGCTGTGGATCCGGGTCGAGAGTCGTGCCGAGATGACGTTCCGTTTCCCCAGTTGGCTGGGTCCTGCCCTGACTGTCGCGATGCTGACGGCTTGTCCGGTCGAGGGCCAGTTGTTCAAGAAGAGGAAACAGAAGAACGCGGAACAGCAGCCCGCTCCTCGTCCCGCGCAGATACCGCTTCAGCCGGGGGAGTATGAATGGCATCCGGAGAAATCTCCCTCGGGTCCTCTCCTGATCGTCGTCAGCATCGACGACCAACTCGCCTACGTCTACCGGAACGGCGTCCAGATCGCGCGTTCGACGGTCAGCACGGGGCGTCCGGGCAAGGAGACCCCGACCGGCGTTTTCACGATCCTGCAGAAGAACAAGGATCACGAGTCGAACATCTACGAGGGGGCGAAGATGCCGAACATGCAGCGCCTCACCTGGTCGGGAATCGCGATGCACGCCGGCGATTTGCCCGGATACCCCGCGTCGGCGGGCTGCGTTCGCCTACCCGTCGCCTTCTCCGAAAAGCTCTTCGCGATCACCGAGATGGGGGGCACGGTCGTGATCACGCAGCGGGCCACCACTCCATCGACCTCGGACAAGCCTGCCTCCATCCTCCTGAGCTCGAATGTGGATCCCGGGTCCCGTCCCGACGCGCGTTTTCTCGGACGAACGATGTGGGATCCGAAGCGAAGTCCGACCGGCCCGGTGAACTTTCTCTTGAGCGGAAAGGACCGCACACTCTACGTCTATCGCAACGGTGTCCTCATCGGCCAGACGCCGGTCCACATCCGCGACCCGCAGCGACCCATTCCCGGTGGTGTCTTCCTGATGCTCGAAGGAACCCTGCCCGGGCAGAACACGGTTGTTCCGGGGCGTCCGATTCGTCCCTGGTCGGTCCTCACCCTGCATGGAAGTTCGGGTGGGATTGCCGAGCTGCGGGACCGGCTCTCGATCCCGCCGGATTTTGGAAGAACGATCTATGAACTGGCCAAGCCGGGAACGATCGTCCTGTCCACTCCCGACGCGACGACTCCCCAGACCCAGTCGGGCACCGATTTCACGATCATGACGCCTGGCGCGGCGGAGCGCCCGTAAGCGGCCATTTCGTGGGGGAAACAAGCCCGCAGAGACCTTTCCGATAGCGGAACGGGAGCCTTCCATTTCGGGGATAGGAGGGAACTGCCCGGCTCTCCCGGGTCGTGGCCACGGATTCTTCGCTTGCCCGATCGCGACTTGTCCGTCTTACTGCGCCATGAAAATCGAGGAGCGCGAACTCGAAAAGGGCGGAGTCGTCGTCGTCTTGGAAGGCGAGGCCGATCTCGCCACGGTTCCGGAAGTGCAGTCGACCATTCGCGGCATGATGGCGCGGAAAGTGCCGCACCTCATCCTCGACTTTGCCGCAGTGACATTCGTCAATACCCCGATCTGGGCGGTGGTGGTGGAGTATTTCCAGCACGCCAACAAGAGCAAGACGGGTTTTGTTTTGTCGGGATTGACCGGGCGGGTGGAAGCCTCTTTCAACATCGTCCGGCTGGGGGAACTGGTGCAGCACTACCCCACTCTCGAGGACGCGCTGGACGCCTACGGGGGGAATTGATGAACGGGATCGTGAACTACTCGTCGCTCATGGGGCGCCTGGGCTACTGGCTGTTCGCGGCACCCTTTCGCGGGCGATTCTATCGGATCGGTGCCGTCTTTTCCCAGATGGTCCGGATCGGGGTGCAGGCGATACCGATGGCGGCCCTGACGGCCCTGACAATTGGTGCGGTTCTCGCGATGCAGAGCCTCGACGGTCTGAAGTCGCTCGGTGCCGAAAGCCGGGTGCCCGAGCTGGTCTCCCTCAGCCTCTTCAAGGAGTTGGCCCCGATGCTGATGGCGGTCATCATGATCGGTCGCAGCGGGTCGGCCGTCTCCGCCGAACTCGGCACGATGCGCGTCTCCGAGGAGATCGAGGCGCTCGAGGTGATGGGAATTCACCCTGTCTCCTACCTCGTCGTGCCCCGATTTCTCGCGATGATGGTCATGATGCCGGTCTTGAGTATCTTCGGTATCTACATGGGCCTCCTCGGTGGATGGATCATCTGCGAGGGGGCGCTCGGCATGGGAACCTCGTTCTATATCAACCAGGCGCTCGACTCGGTGATGCTCGAGGACCTCAATGCGGCCCTGATCAAAAGTGCGGTCTTCGGATTCCTGATCGTCACGATCGCGTGCAACACCGGTCTCCACGTGCGCGGAGGCGCGGAAGGCGTGGGAAAGGCGACGACGGCCTCCGTCGTCTATTCCCTCCTCGCGGTGTTCGTTGCCAACGCGATACTCACCGCCCTGATCTTTTTCTAGGCATGAACGGCGCCGAAACCGGAGATACGCTGATCGAAGTCGATGGACTGGTGAAGCGGTTCGGAGATCACTTCGTCCTGAACGGTGTCAGTTTCGAGGTGCGGAGAGGGGATACCTTCGTCATCATGGGTGGCAGTGGATGCGGAAAGAGTACGCTGCTCCGGCACCTGATCGGCCTGGAGACGCCGACTTCGGGAACGGTCCGCATTCTCGGGAGGGAGGTTTCCGCGCTGGGGGACCGGGCTCTCCAGGAGCTGCGGATGAAGTTCGGCATGCTGTTCCAGTCGGGCGCCCTGCTGCAGAGCCTGACCATCGCAGAAAACGTCGCGCTCCCCCTGCGGGAGCACGCGAATCTCGAGCCCGGCCTGATCGACATCACGGTCAAGATGAAGCTGGAGCAGGTCGGTCTGACCGGGCACGGAGACAAACTGCCCAGCGAGATCAGCGGGGGCATGCGGAAACGAGCCGCCCTCGCGAGGGCCATGGCGATGGATCCGGAACTCGTCTTCAGCGACGAACCCACCGCGGGTCTCGATCCGGTGATGACCGCCGTGGTGGACGAGCTGACGCTCGATGTCACGCGAAAGATCGGCGCCACCGTCGTCGTCGTGACCCACGACATGGCGAGTGTCTTCCGGATCGCCACGAAGATCATCATGCTCGGCACGGGGGATCATCAGGGGACGATCGTCACGTCCGGGACGCCCGAGGAAGTGCAAGACGACCCCAATCCGATCGTGCAGCAGTTCATCCGGGGAGAGCCGGATGGCCCCCTCCGGATGCAGTCGTCCGGCGAGGAGTACGGTGTCGTGCTTCTTGGAACCGGAGTGCAGGCGAACCAGGGCTGACATCACGAGGGAAACATGAAAGGCAAGTCCGACATCCTGGTGGCCGCGAGCGTCATCTCCTGCTCCGTCGTGATGCTCGGTGCGCTCTACTTTGCCATCCTCGGGAATCCCTTTCTCGAGCCCTACCTCGAGTTCACCGTAGACTTCGAGGACGTCTCGGGGATCGCCCCCCATTCGGAGGTACGGTATGCCGGATCCCCGGTCGGAGTGGTTCGCGGCATCGAGCACCTCCCGGCCGCGGAGCGGCTCGACCCCGGCAAAGTCGTGCGCGTGCATGTCGCGGTACTCGATGAGGTCGATCTGCCCCGCAACCTGCGCGTGACGATCGATTCGGTATCACTCCTGGGGGAGAAGTTCATCCGGCTGGAACGGGTGAACGACGAGGACGGCAATCTCGAGTCGGGGACGCGGCTCTCGGCGGACCGTCCGCGATCTTTGCTCGATGATTTTCTTCCCGGTGCATCGGACATCTTCGCGAAGATCGACGGGCTCGTGGCCGATCTCGCCTCTCTCGCGGAGCGGTTGAATCGGGGGACCGAGGCGGAGCGGCTGGCCACCTCGATCGAGAACCTGGAGGAATTCACCGGAAACCTGAACATGCTGACTCACGAACTCGACGTGGCTCTCACGGGTGAGGGAGACACTCCCGGCCTGACGACGCGACTGGATCTGCTGGTGGGGAATCTCGAAACCGTTTCGGTGGAGGTGAGGGAACTGGTGGAAGGAACGGAGAGCGAGGTGGGATTGACGGATGGCGCGCGGCGGCTGCTGGAGAATCTCGACGTATTCTCCGGAGAGTTGAATGCCGCGATTGCCGGAACCGCCGAATCCCCTGGCCTCAACGATCAGTTGACCGGCATTCTGGACGAGTTGAACGCCCTGGTCGCGGGACCCGCGGACCGCCCCGAAGAGGCAATCCGCGCCCAGCTTCTCGATCTGACCGACCGCATGGACAAGGTCACCGACGAGTTGCAGATCATGGCGGTGTGGGCCCAGTATTTCACGGGATCCCTGGCCGCGAGACCGAATCGCCTCATTTTCGGACGAGGGGGTAAGGATATTCCGAACAAGGAGGAGATTCTGCGGCACATTCGGCAGAACGACGCACCCTACCCGGTCGGTGTGGCCGAGGACGAACCCGGGAAGGAAAGGGGAGGATTCCTCTTCCGTCAGCGAGACAAGGACTGATGCCCACGACGACGACAAGGGGACGGCGCGAGATTCTCGTGAACGTGGCGCACGATTTGAGCCGCGCGGAGAATGTGGACCAACTCCTCGACCGCATCATCGAGTCGGCGCGCGAGGTGATGAACTGCGAGGTCTGTTCACTCCTCCTCCCGGACGAATCCGGGGACATGCTCATCCGCTCGACCCTGTCGTCGGATTCCGGACCGATCCGCGTGCCGAAGGGAAAGGGGATCGCCGGGGAAGTCTACCTCACCAAGGAAGTGGTGAACATTCGCGACGCGCAGCAGGATCCGCGGCACTTTTCCAAGGCGGGCGTCACGGTCGGGCTCGCCACCCATTCGATGCTCACGATCCCGCTGCTCGATGGAGAGAGTTGCCTCGGTGTCATGCAGGCGATCAACGCCCGGGATCGCAAGCATTTCGACGACGAGGACGTGGAGTTGTTCGAGACGTTCGGGAGCCTCGTCGCGGTCACGCTGATTCGGATGGAGGCCCAGAAGATCGCGGTGCGAGAGGCCGAATACCGGCAACAACTGAATCTTGCGACGGAGATTCAGCGCTCGTTTCTTCCCCCGTCCCACGGCGAGGTGGGCGACCTGCACATCGATGCGTTCTACCAACCCGCGAGCGAGATCGGGGGCGATTTCTATTTCTGGCATCCGCTCGAAAACGGGCGTGTCCTGCTCGGGATCGGCGATGTCTGCGGGAAAGGGTTCGCGGCGTCTCTCGACATGGCCCGGGCGAGTACCCTGATCGCCTCGGAGGTGCATACTGCCTCGCGAATGCCGTTGAGCGAGTGGGTCCAGCACATCAACCGAAGGCTGTGCGCGATGATGAGCCAGGGCCGTTTCATCGCCCTCTCGTTTCTCCTTCTCTCGCCCAAGACGCGAACGGTGAACGTGTGCGTCTGCGGCCTCATCCCCCCGCATTTTCTGCGAAACGGGACATGGGAGACCGTACCGCACACGCCGAATCCGCCCCTGGGTGTGTTCGAGGGGCTCACCTACCATTCCAACACGGTGTCGCTCGACCTCTCGCAGCGCTGGCTCTGCTATTCCGATGGCTTGCTGGAGGCTCAGAACGAGCGGGGCGAGCACTACGAGGACCGGGCTCTGGAAGAGGTCCTGAATAGCGCTTGCTCGAACGATTCCAATGTTTTAGATTTGTTAATCAATTCCTGGCGTGAATTTTCCACCGAGGCGTCCTACCGGGACGACACCACCGTGTTGCTGGTCCAAGATATCGCTCCCTCGCTCGATCCGGTTTTTCCTTTCACCTGCCGGCCAGGCCTCCTTCAGGATGCGCGCGATTTCATCGATCGCTGGGCTGCCGCGGCCGGCCTCGACGAGGAGACCGCGGGCCTCGTCGTCCTCGGCTGCGACGAGATCTTCTCGAACATCTGCAAACACGCCTACTGTGCCGAACAGGGCGGGCCGGCGGAGTGTCACGTGGTGACGGGTCCCGGCTACTTCGAGGTGGTGATCGAGCACCGGGGCAACGGGATCGCGAACGAGGATCTTCCGGATCCGGAGCCACCCTGTGGCAAGATCGGGGGAATGGGCCTGAGCGTCGTCCGCGAGATTTTCGACGACGTGGATTTCTACGCCTCGCCCCAGGTCTCGCGCATCACCCTGCGAAAGAACCTCTGATGGGAAAGGCGGAAGGCAGGAGCGGACCGGCACGCGGGGCGCGTCGAAAGTTGGCCTTGCGTTCGGGGGCAAAATGAGGACGAATAGTCTTCATGCGCAGCTTCTCTCTCCTCGTCCCGTTTCTTGCGGTCTTCTTTCTGGGCACCATCTCCGGGGCCGAGGAAAAGGAACGCCCCCTGATTCGCGCCTTGCTCGGTGATTCCGCGGCAGCCCCGCAATCGAGTTCGGAGCCCGCGAAACGCCAGACGTCGTCGCGGGCGACGGAGCGGCCATCCGGCAGCGGACTTTTCGCGAACCTGGGCGAAGGGCTGAAGGTCGGGGGCGGACCGAAGAGGGTCGAGGTGAATCTCTCGACGCAGATGCTGCGGGCCTACGAAGGCAACCGGCTCGTGATGAAGACCCGGATCAGTTCCGGCCGGGGCGGTATCACACCGACCGGGCGTTACAGGGCGGGGCCCTACAAGTCGGCGGAGCACTACTCGAGCCTCTATCATAACGCGCCGATGCCCTGGAGTGTCCAGGTGTCCGGGCACATCTTCATTCACGGATTTCATACGGTGCCGGACTACCCCGCTTCTCGCGGTTGCATTCGCGTGCCGATCGATGGCCGGAATCCCGCTCGCCGCTTCTTCAACTGGGTCGATGTGGGAACGCCGATCGTGATCTCCTACTGACGCGGCACGAAGAACCGGGTAGATCCGCCGAGGGGGTTCGCCCCGCGGGCGAGCTCTTGCCGCCTCGGCGGCCGCCTTCCATGACCCCCGATGCCGAAGACAGGAATCCCGTCGTGCTGGTTCACGGTATCGACGATTCCGACGCCGCGTTCGACCGGATGGGGGCCCACCTCCGGGAACGGGGTTGGGAGGTCTTCGCGCCGTCCCTCGCGCCAAGTTGCGGCCGGGTGGGATTGGATAGCCTGGCGGGGCAGCTGCGCGACTACATCGCCGAAAATGTGCCGGCCGGCCGGCCGTTCGATCTCGTCGGGTTCAGCATGGGAGGGATCATCAGCCGCTACTACCTCCAGCGACTGGGCGGACGGAAGCAGGTGAACCGCTTCATCACGTTGTCTTCGCCGCACTTCGGCACGGTGATGGCCTACTTTCGTCCCAACCCGGGAACCCTGCAGATGCGTCCCGGCAGCAAGCTCCTGAAGGATCTCAACGGATCTCTCGAGGAGTTGGAGTCTCTCGATCCCGTCTCGATCTGGTCTCCGCTGGATCTCGTCATCGTTCCCCAGCGAAGCTCGCACCTGCCCATCGGGAAGAACATCCGGATCCCCGTGCTGGCTCACCAGTTCGTGCTGCGCGACCGGCGTTGCATCGAGACGGTCGCCGCGGCACTCGAGGGTTCGGAGCCGGGCGCGCAGGACGGGTGTTGAGAATTTCCGCACTTCTCTGCGGACCTTGCCCGTCCCTTGCGGTATCCTGACAGGCCCATGGAAAAACTGGTTCGCTTCGAGGAGTATCGCAGCCGGGTGAACCGCACGGTGAGCGATCAGCGTGCCGTTCTCGTGGTGACGGGTAGCACTCTTGCGCTGATCGGCCTGGCCGCGATCGTCGCGCCCACCTGGCTGCTGGGTTGGCTCATCATGGTGGTGGGAGCCCTGGCGGTGGGGGGCGGCCTCATCACCATCGCCCACTGGATCTTCAGCCGGATTCGACGAAGGAAGAGCCACCGGGGATTGCTCGCCATCCTCGCGCAATCCACCCTCGCGACCGGGATCGGACTCCTCCTGATCCTGAACGAGGCGCTTTCGTTTCGCGTGCTGGGAATCCTGCTCGGCCTTCTCCTCACCGGAGACGGTGTCGTCCAGCTTCTGATCGGGGCGCAGCAACGCCGATGGAGGAACCGGATCATCCTGTTTTCCAGCGGACTGCTCACGGTGCTGGTCGGAATCGGGGCCGGCCTCCTGCCGTGGTTCGGGCTGCCCCCTTTCCTCGTTGCCGTTCTGGTGGGCCTGCGGTTCCTGTGTTTCGGAGGGTCATTGATCCTCATGGGACTGGTGTCGCGCAAGGACGACATCCTGCCGGTCTACGGCAACACCGAGGAGGGCGATGCGGAGCCCGTGCCCGGGGAAGCCTACGCGGTCTTCTTCGGCCACGCATTTCACCTCGGCATCTACGTGGGCGAGGGCGAGGTGGTCCACTTTCTCGAGACCAAGGAGGTTCTCCTGACGACCTGGGAGGAGTTTCTCGGTGGCCGGCTTCCTCAGCACTGGGAATACCCCGATATCGAGAAGCGTCCCGCGGAGGAAGTGTGCCGGTTCGCCCGGGAGCAGGTCGGTGGCACGCTTCCCTACGGATTCTTTTCCTTCAACTGCGAACATTTCGCGATCTGGTGTCTCTCGACCGGAGAGAGCAGGCTCTCTCACTTTTCGCAGGTGTCCGTGGGGATCGACAGTATTCGCGTCAATCCATTGGTGGGCGTCGGTGTCGAGGTCTGGAGCCGGGCGACCGAGCGACTCGCCTTTCAGCTGGGAGGGGCTTTCGGAAAGCGCATGGCCCTGCGCATCCGCTTGCTCAGCGCCCTGGTCAACCGCTGGCTGCTCATGAATCACCATCTCCGGCGATTGCCGGGAGCCGACACCCCCACCGTCGTCAGCTACGCAAAGTCTCCGGGGGAGATCGCGAGCCGGAGAGCGATGCGGCGCGATGGAGAGGCCGATTCCGGAGTGGCAGTCGATCCGGAGAATAGTTCTTCCGTTTGAACGGCGCGCTGCTACTCTCCCTGTCCGAGAGGGAGGAATGAGAGTTCGGGGGGCTTTCAAGGGCCATCCCTCTCGGGCCCGGGGTCCCTGACCTGGCATGTATCGAGAGCCGGGTCATCTGGATCGAGTGAGTCCGCCGTGCCCGAGGTGGTTCCACCGGGGAATTGCCGGCTTCGGCCGGATCGCCGGGAAAGCGCAACCGAGGGATTCTTTCCATTGCCTCGATCCTGGCTTCATGATAACACCGCGGCCGTGAATACCTGCTTGGAAGACACCGCCACCGGAGAGAATTTTCCCCTCCTTGCCGTCACCCAAATCGGGAGAGCGCCCGATTGCGAGGTGCTGATCAAGGATCCCCGCGTATCGCGGCATCACGCGATGATTCGGAAAGTGGAGGGGAGCTACTACTTCTACGAGCTCGGGAGTTTCAACGGGACCTATGTCAACGACCGGCGAGTGACCACGGGACACAAGCTCGAGAACGGCGATCAGTTGACCGTGGTCGACTCGCATTTCGTCGTGCGGTTGAGCGAGGAGGACGCGTCGACGAGCGACGACATGCTCGGGGCCACGATGGGCGCGATCCAGCGGCTCGACGCGATCATTTTCGTCAGCGACGTGCAGGGATTCACCACCCTGTCGGAGAGACTTCCTCCGGAGGAACTCGCACAGGCGATCGGATCCTGGTATCGCTACGTCGACGAGTTGCTGGTGGCCTACGGTGCCACGGCCGACAAGTTCGTCGGCGACGCCGTTCTCGCCTACTGGCGGACCAGCACGCTCGACAATCGCGTCAATGCCCTGAAGGCGGCCGGGGCGATGCAATCGACCTGTGACCGGATCTACCAGGATCACCGCGAGGCTTTCGACAGTACGGGGCTGCAATTCCGGTCCGGGGTGGCGGTGCACGTCGGGAGTGTCGCCTGTGGGGGGATGAGTTCCACCGAGCACACCCTGCTGGGAGATGCGGTGAATGCCACCTTCCGGGTGGAAGGCCTCACGCGCCAGCTCGGCAACGTGCTGGTGACCGACTCCTTCGTGGAGCAGTGGCCCGAGCCGGATCTCTTCTTCGACAGCGTCGGGTCGCACCAGGTGAAAGGAAGAGCGCAGGAAGTCGGTGTTTTCTCGGTCAAGGCCTATCCGGAATAGACGGGGCACGCAGGAACCCTGGCCCGATTCCCCGGTCCAGGGGATGCACCTTTACGCCGCACGACTCGCGTGCCGGATGGCGGGAGACCGTGCCACCGACAGGGGATCGCATCCGCGGTGAGGGGCGAGAACGAAGAGGGGCCGCGCCCCGTCGCCCGCGCACAAGTATCACGTCGAAGCGGAAAGATCACGTCGAAGTGGAAAGATCACGTCGAAGTGGAAAGCGCGGTGCGCGTGACGGCTGCACGCATCGCCTCGAGACCCCTCTGCATGTGGGCCCGGGGGCAGCCGAAATTGAAGCGCACATGCTGGGGATCCCCGAACGGAGCACAGTCGGTCAGGTAGATGCCGGCCTCGCGGACAAAGAACTGGCAGGGATGTGACGTGCCGAGGGCAGAGGCGTCGATCCAGTAGAGGTAGGTGGCGGCGTGCTCGTGAATGCCGAGCATGGGCATCTCCTCCCGAACGAACGTCGCCAAGGCGTCCCGGTTTTTCCGGAGATAGGCGATCAGGTCGCGCCGCCAGGGTTCCCCGTCCCGGTAGGCGGCCTCGGCGGCGAACATGGCGAGGGCATTGATCTCGGGCAGAGTGCATCCCCGGGCACCCGAGAAGCGGGCGCGCAGCTCGGGATTCTCGACGACGGCGAAGGAGTAGCCCAGTCCCGCGATGTTGTAGGTCTTGCTCGGCGCCATCAGCGTGATCGTGCGTTCGCGCAGGGAGTCGGGCAGTCGCAGGGCGCTGAAATGCTCCTCCCCGGGTTCGAGGATCAGGTCGCAATGGATCTCGTCCGCAACGAGGACGAGATCGTGCTCCTCGCAGAATCGTGCGAGCCGGAGGATCTCGTCGGGTGAGAAAACCCGCCCGAGAGGATTCTGCGGATTGCAGAGAATGAGCACCCGGGTCCGCGGGGTGACGGCCGATTCCATGGCGCCCCAGTCGAAACGCCACGTCACTTCGTCCCGAACATGGGGTACATCGATCAATGCCGCGCCCGCATCCGCCGCGACTTTGAAGAAGGGATAGTAGACCGGGGAACTGATCATCACCTCGTCCCCTGGCTCGGCGAAGGCGCGGCAGGCGAGCGAAAGGGCGGGAACCATGCCGGAAAGGTGGAAAAGCGAGTCGGCTTCCACGTTCACCTGGTGGGTACGAGTGAGGTAGGAGAGAATCGCTTCGACGAGCCCCTCATGGGCGTGGGCGTAGCCGAAGACCCCGTGATCGACGCGCCGGTGGAGGGCCTGGATGACGCAGTCAGGGGAGGGAAAATCCATGTCGGCCACCCAGTAGGGGATGGTTCCGGGAAAACGTTCCCACTTGATCGACCCGGTTCCGCGCCGTTCGGGCAGATGATCGAAATCGAAATCGGTTTCGGACATGGGCGGACTGACGCATCAAAGGCAGGACGCGTCCAGCGAGGAGTGGAACGGGGATCTCGAGGAAACGGATGATCATGGGTGGATGAGGGTGATGGTCGAGGCGGGCCGTCGAGTCGAAGCTGGGCCCCGCAACGGGGGGACATTCGGGGTGCCCGACCTGTCGGATTCCCGTTCCGCCGCACGAATCCAGGAAAACCTCGAGCGAGAATGGGAGTGTCACCGCTTATCGGCTGTCCAGACGGTTTGCCGATTTCCTTCCCACGCGGTGTCCCGAGAGAAGGACGTGACGGACAGGAGCGCGTCTCCAGGCATCCGCACCGGCCTAGCCCGAATGGCACTTAGTTAAGCCAAGTCATCGAGGATCTTGGTCGGCGGATCCTCACTTCGGAAGTGTTCGAAATATTCTTGCCTTGGCTTCTGCATCCACCGCGTGCACTTGGGCCTTCGCTTGACTCTCCTCGGTTCGTTGCGGCCGGGCCGCTCGATGACGATGCGTTCGGCGATCCTCTCCCACATTTGAGCAGTCGCCTGCTTCCACTTTTCCGGGCGCCCGCCCAGGTCGGCGAAGCCGCTGCGGCAGGCGTGCAGAGCCTGCTGGACGCCCCGGAAGCTCAGACGGCGGTGGTTGACGTGGTGTGTGCTTCCCGCCTTGAGCATCAGCAGACGAATCAGGTTGTAGAAGATCATATGCATCAGGATCTCCTTGCGGACCATCTCGGGAGACTTCGTGCGCAGCAACTCCATTCCCAGGATGGTCTTGATGTCCCGGAAACGAACCTCGATCTCCCATCGGTGCAGGTAGAGAGAGGCGACTTCCTCGGAGGGGTAGGCCTCGGCATCGAGCAGGGTGGTCACCACGTAGCGAACGCGGTTCTTGCCCTCGCGGTCCGGTCCCTGGCAGCGGATGATGCGCACTTCCAACGTGTCCGGGAGCGCTTCCCATGCCTCCGGTCCGAACCGGCTGCCCTTGGGGGCTTGGCGTGGCTTCTTCCATGCGACGATGCGTTCGTCGGGTCCGACCCGTCGGCCCCGGCGGAAGTCGACTTTGCGGGCCTGATGCACCCGGCCGATGAAGTGCGCGCCTTTGCCGAGAAGTCCCGCGATGACCTCGTATCCGCTGTAGAGACGGTCGGCGATGAGGACATCGCCCTTTCCGATGTAGTCGTTCTGGAGTTTCTCGTGCGCCCGCAACTCGCTGGTGTCGAGGTCGGAATGCGCGAAGTCGTGCAAGCCTCCGTGGCTCAAGTCGACGAGACCGCCCAGCCGGACCACCGGCATGCCACAACCTTCGCTCTGTCCCGCGGGATAGGGCCAGACGGCCCGGTTCGCATCGGTATCGGGAGCCTGCGCCGAGGAGCCGTCTTCGGCGAGCGGACGCAGTCCGCGCCAACGCATCTTTTCGGGAAGATTCGCGTCGAGCTGTCGGCAGAGGGATCGGTGGACGGCCCGGAGCATCTCTTCGGGCAACCCCGAGCGGGCGGTGCAGTAAGCCCCGGTATTCGCGGAGGGAACAGGCAGCCCTGCTCGCTTCGCCCACTGTTGCACCTGTGAAACCGCGTTGGCGCAAGAGGAGCCGTCGTGGGAAACCTGGAAGAGAAACGCCCAAAAGACGAGCGGGTCCGGGTAGTCCCGGACGCGCTCGGTGGAGCTGAATTCCTCAAGAAGAGCGGGATCGATCTCGTTGCGGAATTGCCGTTGGAGATCGATCCCTCCATGGAGAAGATCCCGGCGCGCTTCGGAGAGAATCGCTTGCGTCGATCGCTTGCAGCTGCCACTGAGTAAGGTGGAGAATCCGGTCAAAAAGGGAGTTGTATTTTTCACACCAATCCATCGCCCAAGACCGGATTCTCCACCTCCGTTTTCTTCGGAATTCCGAACCATCCGGCTCACCGAAAAGCCCGACCAGGCAACTTAACTAAGTGCCATTCGAGCTAGAGGAAAAATCAAAATTTCAATTTTGGTCGAGCTGGGAGCGCGTCGAAGCGGCGCGAGCTGTTTGGTGGGGTGAGTCGTGAAGTGGGAGGAACAACGGAATCAGGCTTCCATACGCACTCGGCTTGGG
>Ga0180430_10000800_pt1 | contig 33298 bp, 25 predicted proteins | sample SS_ome_9_FD_132999 | JGI IMG/M metagenome (GOLD analysis project Ga0180430, IMG submission 132999) | Hypersaline lake sediment archaeal communities from the Salton Sea, California, USA - SS_1_S_2 metaG | ecosystem: Environmental > Aquatic > Non-marine Saline and Alkaline > Hypersaline >... | reverse complement strand
TTGCGCGGACTGGGGATCACTTTTATCATCACCGGGCTGATGGGTATTGCGTTTATGAGTTTTATGGGAATTAAGTTATAACAAAGAAAAGTTGGTCTTATGATACTGCTCACATCAAACATAATCATCATTCTTGTAAGTATTGCAGTGTTCCTGCTGGTGATCGTTCTGCTCGTGGCCATGCTGCTGTATGCAAGGAAGAAACTGACACCCCAGGGTGATGTGACCCTGACGGTGAATGACAAGGATATGACGGTTAGCCCCGGGAATACCATTCTCAGCACGCTTTCCGGTAACGGCATCTTCCTTCCCTCCGCATGCGGTGGAGGAGGTACCTGCGGAATGTGCTCCTGCCAGGTGCTGGAGGGTGGTGGCTCCATTCTGCCAACTGAAACAGGATTTTTTACCCGGAAGGAGCAGCAGAACAACTGGCGGCTGGGTTGCCAGGTAAAGATCCGCGAAGACATGAAAATCCGTGTACCCGACGAGGTACTGGAGATCAAGAAATGGGAATGTGAAGTGCTCTCCAATCACAACGTGGCTACCTTTATCAAGGAATTTGTAGTGAAGCTTCCGGAGGGCGAGAATCTCGATTTCCAGTCAGGTGGCTACATCCAGATCGACGTGCCGAAGATTGAAGTGGACTTCAAGACGGATATCGATGTGGAGGAGGAGTACCGCGACGAATGGGACAAGTTCAAGATGTGGGACCTGAAGATGAAGAATACCGAGGAGACCTACAGGGCGTATTCCATGGCCAACCACCCGGCCGAAGGCAACATCGTCAAACTGAATATCCGTATCGCCACCCCGCCATGGGATGTGAGCCACGGAAGGTTCAAGAATGTGAACCCGGGGGTTTGTTCTTCCTACATCTTCTCCAGGAAACCGGGAGATAAGGTGGATATCTCCGGACCCTATGGTGAATTCTTTATCAAGGACACCAAAAAGGAGATGGTCTATGTGGGCGGAGGCGCCGGCATGGCCCCGCTGCGTTCTCACCTGTTCCACCTGTTCCATACACTGAAAACAGAACGGCAGGTAACCTTCTGGTACGGTGCACGTTCGAAACGCGAAGTATTCTACGAAGAGGAATTCAGGGCCATCGAAAAGGAATTTCCAAATTTCAAGTTCTACCTGGCGCTCTCCGAGCCAAAGGAGGAGGACAACTGGGATGGACTCACGGGATTTATTCACAAGGTGTTGTATGACAATTACCTGCGGTACCACGAGGAGCCCGAAGAGATCGAGTATTACATGTGCGGTCCGCCCATGATGAATGACGCAGTCAATAAACTGCTCTACGACCTGGGTGTCCCGAACGAAATGATCGCATTCGACGATTTCGGATGATGCTTTACGGGAAAATGATTAACCGCAATGTATGTTGAGTGCATTGCGGTTTTTTGTTTAAGTTTGCGAGTAGAAATTTCCATATAAAAAAAGAATCGAATGAAATATGCCAGGTATTTTTTGGCTGCTATCCTGATCGGTGCTGTTATATATGTACTTACAAGGAACAATGAAGCAGGTCCCTATATGTCCATCGCAGGATTCACGCAGGGAACCACCTACCACATGACCTACCAGTCGCCCGGAACCGACTCGGTGGACCTGCAGGAAGAGATCGAAGCCCTGCTGGCTGAATTCGACCAGTCATTGTCCACCTACATCGATACCAGCCTGATCTCACGGATCAACCGGAACCTTACCGACCGGACCGATCCATATTTTCAAACGGTATTCAGTGAAGCTGCGCGTATGTATGAAATCACGGGCGGGGCATTTGACATCACGGTGGGACCGCTGATCGATGCCTGGGGATTTGGCCGGGGAGGGAAGATGGAGATGACCGACGAGGTGATCGACAGCCTGATGCAGTATGTGGGCATGCCCAGGGTCAGGATCGAAGGAGGCCGGGTCGTTAAGGACCTCCAGGAGATCCGGCTGGATGTGAATGCCATTGCCCAGGGCTATGCCGTGGATGTGGTGGCGGCTTTTCTCGACGACCTGAAAATACAGAACTACATGGTGGAAATCGGCGGGGAACTCACCACCAAAGGACTGAGCCCGCGGGGTGACCACTGGAAGGTCGGAATTGACAAGCCGTCTTTCGGAAACCTGGTGCCAGGTCAGGACCTCCAGGAAGTGGTGGCATTGTCAGGGCAGTCGCTGGCTTCATCGGGCAACTACAGGAAATTCTACGAAGTGGACGGTCAGAAAATCGTCCACACTGTTGATCCCACCACCGGGTATACAAAAATGAGTAACCTGCTCAGCGTAACAATTATTACGGATGACTGCATCACAGCCGATGCACTGGCCACCTCCTGCATGGTGCTGGGGCTTGAAGAGGCAAAAAAGCTGATTGAATCCCAGGACGTTGAGGCACTGCTCATTTTTACCGACGATGACGGCCTCTACCTGGAATGGACCACGGATGGAATGAAGTCACTGATGCAGTGATGTAAAGTTATTTCCCCTCCGATGCACAGGTGCCACCCCCGCAACCGCAGGAAGTGATGCCGCGTGCCTGGAGTTCTTCTGAATTGGAAGCCTGGCAGCTGCCACCTGAGAATTCTGCTTTGCGGTCAAACAACATCCTGATTCCCAGTCCTGCCACTGCAAGCACCACCAATACGATCGCTGCCAATATTACTTTTATCATGGTTTTTTGTTTGTTATAACAAATATCTAGGCAGGTTGTTGACAACCGGCGCAATCATTTTCGCGGGCCTGGAGCCGCTTTTTGTGGCACCTGATCTCCTCGTGCCTGACGCATTTCACACCCATCCTGGCCATATCGGAATTATGACCAACCCTGTAAGCCGGGAACTTGCCCTTCTTTTTGATGAGCATATTCAGCCCAAGGCCCAGCATGGATAAGCTGAGCAGAAAGAACGATATCAAAAGTATATTCCAAAACATCTGAACAATCCCCCCATTATGTTGTCAAAAGTGTGTAAATTTCTCCTGTACAAAGATAATTAACAGATTGCAGAATTCGGTGCAAAACAGTCAATAGTTTGTATGGAAAGTAAACGGATCAACTTGTCCCGGGAAGAAATACTTAAGGATTTTCACCTGGCCTGCCTCAGTCGCCAGGTGGCTGTGCTTGGGCGTAAGGAAGTGCTGTCGGGCAAAGCAAAATTTGGTATTTTCGGTGATGGGAAAGAGGTGGCACAGATTGCCATGGCCAGGAATTTCAGGAATGGCGACTGGCGCTCCGGTTATTACCGCGATCATACCTTCATGATGGCTGCCGGGATGTTCACTGCAGAACAGTTTTTCTACCAGTTATACGGACATACCGATGAACATCTGAATCCCGGAACAGCCGGAAGGAATTTCAACAACCACTTTGCCTCGCTGAGCCTGAAAGAGGACGGTTCGTGGAACGACCTGGCCGCCATGAAGAACACAGCGGCTGACCTTTCACCCACGGCCGGACAAATGCCACGCCTGATCGGACTCGGCTATGCATCCAAATTGTACCGGGAGAATGAAACGTTGCACCGGTATACCCGTTTTTCGGACAAGGGAAACGAGGTGGCCTTCGGAACCATCGGTGATGCCAGTACCGCCGAAGGGATGTTCTTCGAGACCATCAATGCTGCAGCCGTGCTGCAGATACCGGTGGCCCTCGCGGTATGGGACGATGGGTACGGGATATCGGTAACCAAAGACAAACAGATCGTTAAGGCAAGTATTTCAGAGGCGCTGAAAGGCTTTGAAAAGAAAGAGAACAGCAATGGGATCGAGATCATGCATGTCCGCGGATGGAACTATCCCGAGCTGATCGGTGTATTTGAAAAGGGAATTGCAACATGCCGCAAGACCCATGTCCCGGTGCTGTTCCACGTGGATGAGATGATGCAGCCCTTTGGCCACAGTACCTCGGGGAGCCATGAAAGATACAAATCGACCGAACGGCTCGAATGGGAAAAACAACACGATCCCTTGCTGAAAATGGAGCAGTGGATCCTCGAACAGGGCCTTGCCACTGAAGAAGAGCTGGAAGAACTGAAGGACCGTGCTGCAGAAGAAGCGCGCAAGGCGCGTGATAAAGCCTGGAAGGATTATTTGGAGCCGATCAGGAAGGAACGGGACGAACTGCTGGAGATCATCGATGGCAGGAGCTGCCGGTGCGAGCATGAGGATGTTGATAAACTTGGGATCCTCAGCAAGGACCTCAAGCGGATCATGCATCCCATCCGGAAGGATGTGCAATCCACCGCCAAGCGGATCATGCGCAACCTGTGCCATACCTGTCCGGTGCGGGCAGAACTGCAGGAGGCCATTTCAGCATGGCTCAATGCTTACAAGGAAAAGAATTACGAACGGTACAGCACAAAATTGTACAACGAGTCCGATCGTTCCGCTTTGAAAGTGCAACCTGTTGCCCTGGAAACCGATGAAAAAGAAGTGATGAACGGCAGGGAGATCATCCGGGACAACTTTGATGCACTGTTTGCAAAAAATCCGCTGCTGGTGACCTTTGGGGAGGACTCGGGCAAGATCGGGGATGTGAACAAGGGGCTTGAAGGGCTTCAGGAAAAATACGGGGAATTGCGCGTGACAGATACGGGGATCCGTGAGACCACGATCATTGGTCAGGGTGTAGGAATGGCATTGCGTGGTCTGCGTCCCATTGCAGAAATACAGTATTTTGATTACCTCCTGTATGCGCTCGCCACCCTGAGCGACGACCTGGCTACCCTGCACTGGCGCACAAAAGGAGCCCAGGCTGCCCCGGTGATCATCCGCACCCGCGGACACCGGCTGGAGGGCATCTGGCATTCAGGCTCACCACTCAGCATGGTGATCAACTCCATCAGGGGAATCTATGTGTGCGTTCCCAGGAACATGACCCAGGCAGCCGGGATGTACAACACACTGCTGGAAGCAGACGATCCCGCACTGGTGATCGAACCCCTGAAAGGATACGGGCTCAAGGAACCCAAACCCAAAAATTTCGGTGAGTTCAGGGTGCCGCTCGGTCAACCGGAGATATTGGTGGAAGGTACGGATCTGACCCTGGTCACCTATGGATCATGTGTCAGGATCGCCGAAACAGCAGTGAAGCAACTGGCTGAGTTCGGTATCAGTGTTGAACTGATCGATGTGCAGACCCTGCTGCCCTTCGACCTGGAGGGGACCATCGGTAAATCGGTGGCAAAGACCAACAAGGTGTTGTTCTTCGATGAGGATGTTCCCGGTGGTGCCACGGCATTCATGATGAAGCATGTGCTGGAGGACCAGAAGGCCTGGTTCGACCTGGATGCCGAACCCCGCACACTTTCGGCCCGTGAACACCGTCCGGCATACAGCTCCGACGGCGACTATTACTCCAATCCCAATGCCGAGGATGTGTTTGAGACCGTCTATGCAATGATGCATGAATACAATCCGCAGAAGTACCCTGCGATCTATTGATTTTTTTCAAGCCCGGATGAAGTAAGCAAGCTGACCGGAAACGATAGGGTCTGTGCATCAAATGAAGTGGCCGGACAGCTGCTCAATAATCTTTCCGCTCCTCTTCACTGAGCACCTTTCCTTCCGGTTCATCGTCACTGAACCTGCGGATCCTGTAATTGATGGCCGCAAACAGGATACTGAACATCGGGCTCAGGATATTGAAGAAAGCGAAGGGGATATATTCCACCGTCGGAACCCCCAGTACCCTGGATTGCGTGGCGCCGCAGGTGTTCCACGGGACCAGCACGGAGGTGATCGTCCCGCCGTCTTCCAGGGTCCGTCTCAGAACCTCCGGTTTCAGTCCCCGCTCCTTGTAGGTGGAGGCAAACATCCGGCCCGGTACCACGATGGAGATATACTGGTCGGAGGCTGTAATATTGAAGAAGATACTGGTACCGATCGTGGTGGCCACCAGGGAGCCGGTGGAATTGGCAAACCTGATCACTGACCGTGTGATTTTTTTCAGCATCCCGGCCGATTCCATGGTTCCGCCGAATACCATGGCAGAGAGGATCAGCCAGATGGTGGACAGCATGCCTGCCATACCGGATGTTGTGAGCAACTCATTGACCATCTCGTTGCTGGTGGCGATACTCAGGTCGCCATAGATGGCCTGCATCACACTCATATAGGCCGCTTTGAAAAAACTCTGCGTTCCCGGCTCCAGCATCATGCCCACCTCCCTTACCAGGTGCGGCTGGAAAATCAGGGCGAATACGGCACCTATCAGCGAACCAAACAGCAGGGAGGGCAGGGGCGGCACTTTCTTGATGATCACGAACAGCAGCAGGGCCGGCACCAGCATCAGCCAGGGGCTGACCACGAAGCGTCCGTCAATGGCTGCCAGGACCAGGTCGATGTCGCTGAGTTCCGCGTTGAAATCGTAGGTGAACCCGATGACCAGGAAAATAATGAGTGTGAGGACCATGGCCGGCGTGGTGGTAATGGCCATGTACCTGATGTGGGTAAAAAGATCAGTGCCCGCCATGGCAGGGGCCAGGTTGGTGGTATCGCTGAGCGGAGACATCTTGTCGCCGAAATAGGCACCCGAGATGACGGCCCCGGCAACAATGCCCTGGCTGATCCCCAGGGTGGTGCCGATGCCGACCAGCGCAATACCCATCGTGGCAATGGTCGACCAGGAACTTCCTGTTGCAATCGAAACCACGCCCGCAATGATCACGGTGGCAAAAAGAAAGATACTGGGATGGAAGATCTTCAGACCATAGTAGATGAGCGTGGGAACAACGCCACTCAGCATCCAGGTGCCGGCCAGGGCTCCGATCATCAGGAGGATCAGGATCGAGGGCATGGCCGAACCGATGCTTTTCACGATGCTTTCCCGGATATTTGTCCACTTGTGGCCCAGGCTGACAGAAATAATACCCGCAACAGCAGCCGCAAGGATCAGTGCGAACTGGTTGGCGCCATCCAGCGTGTGGTCACCAAAATACAATACATTCAGTGTGAGCAGTGCGATCAGCACAAGGATCGGGATGAGAGCCTGTACGAGGGTGGGTTGTTTCTGCTTACTTTCCTCCATGCATGCGCTGAATTTGGGACACAAGATAACTAAAATATGTTGAACTTTCTTGCGTTATAAATACATGCTGAGGTTGCCAGCCCCGGACCGGCTTATCCAGAGAAAAGTTTTGAAAGCGCCAAAAATCCGTTTAAATTGCATACTGAAAGGGAATGATATGGACCTGAATTACGATTTTTTTAAGATATCAAACGATAAAGTTGCAGAAGGAGGACGTGTACTGATCTCGGAACCGTTCCTCAGTGACCAGTATTTCAGACGCTCGGTGGTCTATCTTACAGAGCACAGTGAAAAAGGAGCGCTTGGATTTGTGCTGAATAAATCGCTTGATATGTCAATTGCTGATGTGATCGAAAATTTTCCCATGGTCGAGTTCCCTGTCTCCCTCGGCGGACCGGTCAGCACAAACACGGTCCACTACCTGCACACACTGGGTGATGAAATCCCCGAGAGTGTGCATGTGAAGGACGGAATCTTCTGGGGAGGTGATTTTGAGATCATGAAGGCCCTGGTGCAATCAGGCATCGCCCACAACGGGAACCTGAGGTTCTTTCTCGGGTACTCCGGATGGTCGGAAAAACAGCTTGAAGGGGAACTGGAAATGAATGCCTGGCTGGTGGGCGAGATCCCTCCCGAACTGGTGATGAAAGGCGGATCCACGGAATTCTGGACCAATACACTGGCAGGGTTGGACGAAAAATACAAGGCCTGGGCCAACTTCCCGGAAGACCCGGGAATGAACTGACAGCCTTACGACTTAACATCACCATCGGCTTACCGGCTGTTGTCCGTCACCCTTTGCATGCCTCGGCACCTGTCGCAGTCACCAGTTCCATAAGCGCTTACCTGATCCTGTCCAGCACTTACCTGATCCTGTCCAGCACTTTCCGCAGGTCCTGGTTTTTCCTGATTTTAAGGGTCCTGACCCCGGCGCGTAATCCCGCCTCCACATCCGATTTCTTGTCACCGATGAACCACGACCGCCCGGGGTCGATGTCGAACTGCGCCATGGCCTTTTCGAGCATCAGCGGCTCCGGCTTCCTGCACAGGCATTGCTCTATCTTGGTATGGTGCGGACAGTAGTAGACAGCAGACAAATGAATGCCGTGGTGCCCCAGCAGTTCTTCCATGTGCCGGTGTACAAGCTCTACATCCTCCTTCGTGTATTTGCCTTTGGCGATCCCGCCCTGGTTGGTGATCACAATCAGCAGGTAGTCTTTGTCCTGCCAATGCTGCAATGCTTCAACAACTCCTTTGTTGATCTCGAAATCCTCCACCCTGAATACGTAGTAGTGCTTTTTCGGGTGATTGATCACACCGTCCCTGTCAAGGAAAATTGCTTTGTTCATTGGTATCCGCCTTCGATATTACAAGATAGTTATATTTTCATTGTTGTCATGGGCTGATCACGGCCATGTATTCTTTTTCAGTTCAACCCGAGGTTCTCAAAAAAGTACCGCGCCAGCGGGGGATGCATGATAATGGGATAGAAGAACCCGATCACCGCACCCCAGATGTGTGCGTCGTGGTTGATATTGTCCTTTTTTTTCCTGCTCATGTAGCTCGAATAGACCAGGTAGAGGATCCCGAACACCAGTCCGGGAATGGGAATGGCAAAGTAAAAATAGATCTTCTGCATGGGTTCAAAGAAAATGTGTGTGAACACAATGGCTGAAACCAGTCCCGAAGCTCCCACCGCAGCGTAGTCGGGATCGTTCCTGTGCTTGAGAATGGTGCTGACACTGGAACCAATGATCCCGACGAAGGTCAGGATGCCAAGGTGCAGGTAGGGAGAACGGATCACCCCGTGCGATTCCAGGTTGTTGAAGATGGACTCAACGCTGCTGCCGAATGAGAGCAGTACGATCATGTTCACTACCAGGTGGACATAGTCAACATGCAGGAAGGCATGACTGATGACCCTGAAATATTCCCTGTGTTGCACTACCCTGTATGGCAACAGCACAAACCTGTCTGCTTGTTTTTTGAACCTGAAAGCAAGTACCGAAACGAGGCTGATGAAAACGACAAGAAAAATAGTCACGTATCAATGCAGTATTTTAAAGATCAGCTCTTTGAGCAGATCCCCGGGTTCAATCGTGGTACTTTTGTACCCCTTTGATTTGAGGTCATATTCGCGCAGCAGGCCGATGATCTCAATCACTTTGTTGGCGTTGAAGTTCCTGGCAGCCTCCACGTAGTCTTTTACAAAGAATGGTCTTACGCCGAGCTGCACTGCCAGGTTGTCTTTCGATTTGTCCTTGATCCAGTAATAGATCAATACCTTTGAAAAAAAGGCGAAAAGGATCGTGATGGTCAATACCAGCGGGTGGTTTTTCTGGTTGTCGGCAAAATAGTTGATGATCCGGTTGGCCTTGACCACATCCCGTTTTCCGATCGCGTTCTGCAGCTCGAAATTATTGTAGTCCTTGCTGATCCCGATGTTGCGTTCGATCAGCACCGGTGTGATTGTTTTCTCTTTTTCGCCCAGGGAGATGATCAGCTTGTCGAGCTCGTTTGAAATCTTCGACAGGTCGCTGCCCAGGAATTCCAGCAGCATCGCCGATGCCTTGGGTTCAATGCTGCAGCCTTTCGGGGAAAGGTACCCCGAGAGCCACGACGGCACCTCGTTGTCATAGAGTTTCCTGGCTTCAAGGAATACGCTGTGCTGGATCAGGGATTTGATCTCCTTCTTCCGCTTGTCGGGTTTCTTGTACTTATAGTCGATGACCAGCAGGGTGGATTTCAATGGATTTTCCACGTAGTGCCGCAGGTTTTCAAAATCTTTCAGTTCCTGCGCCTCTTTCACGATGACCACCTGGTGACTGGACATCATGGGGAAACGTTTGGCGGCATTCATCACGGTGAGCGCATCGGTATCCTTTCCGTACAGGATGGTCTGGTTGAATGACCGCTCTGCCTCGGTAAGCACGTTTTCCTGGATATAGTCGGAGACCATGTCGATGAAATAGGATTCGTCACCGGTCAGGAAATAGACCGGTGCATACTGCTTTTTCTTCAGATCTGACAATATTTGTTCGAAGGTCTTTGCTGCCATTATTCAAACCTGAGGTGTTTCACCGATTCTCCCTGGTCGCGCAATTCGATCAGCGAGTCGATGCCAATGCGTACGTGTTTTTCAGCAAACTTCTGGGTCACTATTTTATCGCTCTGCGTGGTTTTGACGCCGGAGGAGATCATGGGCTGGTCCGATACCAGCAGGAGGGATCCCATGGGAATCTCGTTGGCAAAACCAACAATGAAGAGGGTGGCTGTTTCCATGTCGATGGCCATGCTGCGCATGGTGCGCAGGTGTTCCTTGAAGTTTTCATCATGTTCCCACACCCTGCGGTTGGTGGTAAAAACTGTGCCTGTCCAGTAATCCATGCCGTGGTTCCTGATGGTGGAGGATACGGCGCGCTGCAGGCTGAAAGCGGGAAGTGCAGGTACCAGTGGTGGCAGGTAATCATCGGAAGTTCCTTCTCCGCGGATTGCTGCGATGGGAAGGATCAGGTCGCCCAGCTGGTTCTTCCGCTTGAGTCCGCCGCATTTTCCCAGGAACAGCACTGCTTTGGGATTGATGGCTGCAAGCAGGTCGACTATGGTGGCTGCATTGGCACTTCCCATTCCGAAATTGATCATGGTAATGGAATCTGCATTTGCGCATACCATGTTGGCATGGGGGTCCACAATGGTTGTTTCCATCTCCTTGCAGAAGATGTCAAGGTAATTCTGAAAATTGGTAAGCAATATATAGTCACCGAATTTATCCAGTGGATTACCGGTATACCTGGGCAGCCAGTTGCTGATGATCTCCTTTTTTGTTTTCACTTAAGATTCTCTTAATTTAGGATCGTCTCTACAATGAGTGGATAAAGATAACAGACTTTATGCAAAAACTGAACTTGCCGGAATATGATTTAAAGCTTAAACAGGATGGAGGCAGGACCCTGGTCTTCGACCCGTTCAGGTCGAAGTACCTGGTAATGACACCCGAGGAACAGGTCCGGCAGCTGTTTGCAAGGTACCTGGTGGAGGAAAAGCAATACCCGGCTTCATTGATGGCCACCGAATACGCGCTTGTCCTGAATAAAATGTCGAAGCGCTGCGATATCCTGGTATTTGACCGAAACGGCAAACCCCTTGTGCTGGTGGAGTGCAAGTCGCCGGATGTGCGGATCGGCAGGGAGGTGTTCGACCAGGTGGCCAGGTACAACATGGTGTTCAGGGTTGCCTACCTGCTGATTACCAACGGACTGAAACATTATTGCTGCCGTGTCGACCACCTGGCGGGCAGCGTGGAATTCCTGGATGATATTCCGGCGTATGCGGCACTGTGAGCTGAATGATGTGCATCCGTGCACGCACACGGTTGCCCGGTTCCCTTCCGCAATCACCCCTCCCTGAAGAGCTGAAGGAAGTATTCGTCGGTGAATCCATCCCCGGTCCAGTTCCATTCCTTACGTGTACCGGAAACCTGGAAGCCGGCTTTCCGGAACAGTTCCAGGCTGGATGTATTGTCCACCGTTATGCTGCAAAAGAGCTGGTGGAGCTTCAGTACATCGAAGCAATAAGATTTCAGCAATTCAAGGGCTTCACGGGCGTATCCTTTTCTTCTTTCCGACTTCTCTGCAATGAGGATGCCCACTGCTGCACGCTTGTGGAAATGGTCAAAATCGAACAGGTCGATGGTGCCCACGGGCTGGTCATTATCGGTGAGCTGGATCATCATTCTCAATTGCCTGGTCGCGAAAATGTCCTTGTGGGCATTCTCGAGGTATCTTTTCAGGATGAAGCGGGAAACAGGTGAGAGCGTTTCCGAGATGTTCCAGATTTCCGTGTCGTTTTCCCACCGGTACAGGAGCTCCAGGTCCCCGGGTTCGAGGGCGCGCAGCATCACCTTTTCACCGAAGAGAAGATTAGTCGACATGTTGCTCCCTTGAATAGATGACGCTGTATTCCTCTCCGTTTGCTGACCTGATGGTGATCATGTCTTTCACGGAGTCATATTCAAGTGTGATTTTTTCTTTGGAATCCTTGTCGATGATTGTGATGCTGAAATTCTCCTCGCTCAGCCGGGTAAGTGCTTTTGCCACGGTCTCTTCCTGCGGGATGATCTCAACGTACCAGATGTCCTTCCCGCCGACACCCTCATTGTCCCGCATGCAGTAGATACCGCTGTATCCGTCCAGTATAGGCACAAAGAAAGTGTTGTCGCCGGTGGTATTGACCGGGTATCCCATGTTGAATGCATGTCCGTATGCACCATCCGGTCGCACGTCGCACTGGAAGAGGTCGTATCCTCCCATGTTGTAATGACCTTTGGAGCTGAAAACAAATTGTCTGCCATCGGGACTCAGGTAGGCCGAGGTTTCATCGGCTTCGGTATTCACCTTTTCACCGGCATTGACCGGTTCTGACCAGCTGCCGTCGGCCAGTTTACTGCTGATCCAGATATCCAGTCCGCCGGCAGATCCCCTGCGGTCGCTGGAGATGAACATCGATTGCCCGTCGGGAGAAAGCGACGCATGGTCTTCGGTGAAATTGGAGTTGGCTTTGCCCTCCACCGGCACTGCCTTGCTCCAGAAGGTGCCGTCGTACCTGCTGTAATAGATGTCGCTGTCGAATTCAAACTGTTTGATCAGCAGCAGTTCGGTTCCGTCGGCCGACAGACCGGTGGGGATCATATCCCCGTCGGAGCCCACCTGCGGTGTGATATTTACCGGGTCGGACCATTTTCCGTTCTGTTTGACGCTCATCATGATTGCCTCGTAGAATTTCTGGCTGTTCAGCCAGACCAGTACATTTTCATTTGCAGAAATCACGGCATTGTAGTCTTTGCCGGTGGTATTTACCGGTTCCCCGAAATTGAACCTGTAGATGTCAATCGCAGCATCCTGGATGATCTTGGCACGCTCCGCAGCCTTGATTTCTTCTTCGGTGATCCTGACATTATAATGTTTTTCAAAGTTTTTTACCGACATGAATGTTTCGTAGGCTTCGAGCGCATTTTCAAGCTGGTTGTTGAGACGGTAGGCATTGCCCAGGAAAAACCAGGTATGGTGTGGTGCATTCTTTTCCTTGTAATGGTTTTTGCGGTATTTCAGCGAGGTGTTTTCCGTGGCTTCCAGGAAATGACTGATGGCTTTCTCTTCCTGCCCTTCGATGTTCAGGTAGGCCATGCCCAGTTTATAGTGTACATTGTGGTTTCCGGGCTCCTTCCTAAGCAGCTGGCTGTAAAGGTAGGCTGCTTCTTCATACTCTTCCCTTGCAAAGAAAAAGTCTCCGTCCTCAAACAGTTCTTCGGGTGACTCATCCTGCGCAAAAAGGCTCAGGGAACAGGCTGTGACCAGGGTCAGTATGAGCAGACTTTGTTTCACTTCCAGTGACAGGTTTTTGCTTAGACAGCTATTCAGTTTAATTTCAACTGATCGGGAACATCAATCTCTTCTCTTTCAATGAGCACTCCACCCTGCATGGACACGCTGAAGTGCACCCGGCGGTTCAGTTCCCTTCCTTTCGGGGCATCCCTGCCATCCGGAGTGGTGTTCCGGGCAGCGGGTTCTTTTTCACCCCTGCTCACCGTTGAGAGTCTCTCAGCTGATACCCCCTTTGCCACAAGGTAGGCGGAGACGGCATCTGCACGTCGTTGGGCAAGAAGCGCATTATATGCATCCGGTCCCATGGCATCGGTATGGCCTACCACCTCCAGTCTGAGGTTCGGAAAGCGCTGCATGATTGCCGCAAGTCCGTCGAGTTTCGCTTTCCCGGCGCTGCTGAGTGCATAGCTGTCGAAGGCAAAGAATACCGGCCGGATCATGAAGGATTCTTCAACTGCTTCTTCAACCTCATCGACGACTTCTTCGATATCCGCGACCGCTTCTTCAACCACTTCTTCGACCACTTCTTCCTCAACCACTGCTTCGGCGATTTCATCGGCTGCTTCCTCGACAGTTTCCGTTACTGCTTCAGCAACTTCTTCTGGGCTCACTTCCTGTTCGGCTTCCTCCCTGGCTGGCAGTGCCGTTTCGAAGGCAACAGCTACGGGTTGTGCCGATTCCGGGATCCATTCAAACCTGAAAACCTCCACCTGGCCGGCTTCGCCTTTGGCATACATGGTAAGGGCTTCCTCCATCTCCACTTCTTTCGGCATGAAGGCAAAATCGTCGTCGGTGGTATTCAGCGGATAGTCCAGGTGTACAGGGGTTCCGTAGGTGCCATCGTCATTGATGGTAACGTAGAAGACATCAAATCCTCCCAGTCCCGGGTGCCCCTGGGAACTGAAATAGAGCCTGGAACCATCGGGACTGACAAAAGGATTTTCCTCGTTCAGGACCGTATTCACATTTTCACCGAGCAGGACAATATCGCTCCAGCCTTCAGCGGTGCGTTCAGACTTGAATATGTCCATGCCCCCGATGGATTCCTTCCTGTTACTGGTAAAATAGATCGTATTCCCGTCTGGTGAAAAGCAGGCGTGGGATTCGTAGTATTTCGAGTTGACCGGTTTACCGATGGGTTCGGATTTGTACCATCTCCCGTTCCGGTACTCGGTGAGCCAGATGTCGCTTTCGAACTGGTCGGACCAGGTAACAAGCATCTGCTGACCGTCGTGCGAAAGTGCAATGACTTCCTGGTTGCCGTCTGACTGGATGGAGGGAGTGATGTTATAGGGTTTGGTCCATTTTCCGTTTTCCTGCCTGGATACATAGATCCCGTTGTAAAATTTTTGTCTGCCCATAAAGGCAAAGGTCCCCAGGTCGCCGGAGATCACGGGATTGTATACCGGTGCCCTGACGGCATTGATCTGTCCCAGTGTCCCGATCGCATAGTCAGGCGTTGCATTCACCGCGTCCCTTGCCCGCTGGCAGGCATCGATCTGCAGGTTGGTATAGGTGGCCTGCGGGGTTCCCTCTTCTGCATATTCAAGAAATTTCCTGTAATTTTCGCAAGCTTTGTCGAACTGCTCATCGATCCTGTAGGCATTGCCCAGGTAGAGGTAGGCATCTGGCGGGGCATTCTCTTCCCTGAAACTTCCTTCCCTGTATTTTTCGGTGATGTTCCTGGTGGCTGTTTCCAGGTATGGAATCGCTTCGGTTTTTCTTCCTTCCAGTTCAAGCAGGCAGATACCTATCCTGTAATTGATGTTGGAATTATTCTCGTAACCGTCTTTATACACCTGGGTGAATGCATACAATGCTTCGGCGTAATCTTCCTCCGCAAAGAAGAATTCTGCATCATAGAAATTCTCTTTGGGGTCGTATTGTGCGTTCAGTAAAACGGCGATCAGCAGAAACGAAAACAACGTGTAAACTCTTTTCATTACCGGGCAGTTTAGAGTGATTTACACAAATTTAAGAATTTAATTAGAAGTTCAAACTAAAGTCGCTCCGAATTACCCGGCCTCATTTTCCTCCTTTTTCTTTTTTCTCCGGAAGAAAAACAGGATGAACAGAATGCCTGCGCCCAATAATCCGAACAGAATGAGTGCACCATCAGAGATGCGCCTGTCATCAACCACGGGGTCCACATCCAGAATGGGGGCAATGGAGTAATCGGCCAGCATCTCGATAAGGATCCGCTGCAGTTCTGTTTGCGATATTCCCAGTTCGGCTGCATGATTGATCAGGTAGTTGACCAGGTCCCTGATCGAGCTGATCTCCTGGGCCTCAAGGTCGATGTCGCTGATCAGTGCAGGCAGGTTCCCGGGTGCATGGATTTCCAGGTAGTTGATGAAGCTCTCCAGCGACCGGTCGTTGACCATGTCCGACAACGCGGAAATCAGTTGTTCGGGAGCATACTCCTCATCCACCTTTTCGGTGAGGTGATCCATCAGCGCTTCGCCGGTAACAATATCTTCATCTCCTGGGTTCAGTTGTTCCAGGTAATCGAGGAGCTCCTCGCGGGAATACCGGATCAGTTCCTCCAGGATCTTTTCAGCCTCGGTGGGTGGCGGTGGTGGGGGTGGTGCCATTCTTACCGAATCCAGGCTGTCGCCACCGGCAATCGTGATGGAATCCCTTTCAGGAAGCATGGAAACTATGATTTCGGCTGCAGAATCAGTTGCTGCAGTTGGCTGAATTACCGGTTTTACGGCATTGATGACCAGGTCGGTATAGCTCATGTCCCCGTTTTCTTCTTCCATGATCAGTGCAACGATGTTCTTTCCTTCCAGTGGTGTGAGCGTGTATGTAAATCTTTTTTTGTCGAATTGGAAGGTGTCGGCTGCTATGGTGTCGTTTTCGTACAGGTGCGTTGCAAGGAGAGTGGATCCTTTTTCAAGGCTGATCCTTATCCTGAATGGTTTTCCTGCAGTGGCGCTGAACACGCTGTCTTCGATCAGAATCCTGCTGTCACTTCCTCTCAGGACCAGCGGTGTATAGGGAACAGGTTCCAGCTGGAGCGGTTCTTCGATCTTCAGACCTTCTTTCTCAGTGTCCCCGTCGATCCTGATGCGCTGGACCAGGTCGTTAAAGGCGGGACTCCGGAAGAGCAGGTCATAATCTCCTTCAGGGGCCCGGAGGGTAAAGGTATATTTTTCAAGGTCGGGTTTGGAGCTGAATACGGTATCGCGTGATTCGCTGTCTACCAGGTAGATCACCACGCTGTCCTGTTCCATGATATTCCTGCCTTCCGTTCCGAGCACACCGGTGATCATGTACAGGCGCGGATTGTTTTCAGAATAAATATCGAGGTAATAGATATCGTGCCTTCCGAATCCGTCCTGCAAATATTTTGAGAAATAGCCATTGTCGCCATTGTTTTCAGGACGAAAGAACAGGTCGTCACCGGTGGTATTGATCGGGTATCCGAGGTTGATGGGAGTGCCCCATTCGTTCTCCTCATTCATCTGCGAATAGAAGACATCGTAGCCCCCCATGTTGTAGTGTCCGTAGCTGCTGTAGTAGAGCTTCTTGTCATTCTCTGTGATATACGGGGTTTCTTCATTGTACCGGCTGTTAATGACCGGACCCAGGTTCACCGGGTCACCCCAGGAGCCGTTTTCCTTCTTCTCCGATTTGTAAATGTCAAGTCCGCCGAACCCGCCCTTCCTGTTGCTGGTAAAATAGAGCGTGTTGCCGTCACGGGAAAGCGACCCGTGCGATTCCCAGTATTTCGTATTGATATCGCTCAATGCTTCCATTGCGGTCCATTTTCCATCTGCGTACCGGCTCATGTAAAGGTTGCCGATGAAATCGTCGTTCCGGTAGATGATCATGGTATTCCCGTCCTGCGAAAGGCTCGTGGGATAAACGTCCCCGTCAACCCCCAGTTCGGGGATGATATTGCGCGGGGGTTGCCATTTTCCGTCCACTTTCTCGGAAAAGAAGGTGGCGTCGTAGAACTGCATCCTGGAAACATAAACGAGCCGTTGTCCGTCTCCCGACACAACGGGATTGATGTCGGAAAACCTGGAGTTGATCACTTCACCGAGGTTGGTCCGGTCATAGTCTACAGGGATTGTCTGCAACTTCCGGGCGCGCTGACAGATATTGATCTGTTCTTCCACAAGCTCCCTGTCGTAGATCTTTTCATCGAGTACCTCCAGGAATTCGTTGTACTTTTCTTCCGCTTTGTCGAGTTGGTTGTTAATGAGGTATGCATTTCCGAGGTAGAAGATCACTTCCGGCGGGGCGAGCCGCTCCCTGAAATTGTTTTCCCTGTATTTCGGATTGATGCCGTTGGAAGCCTGTTCGAGATAGCTGATTGCTTTGCCCTGTTGGTAGGGATCATTCATCAGGCATACCCCGATCTTATAATTGATATTGTCGTTTTCCGGATCGGCCCTGTGGATTTTAAGGTAGAGGGGGAGTGCTTCATTGAATTCCTCGAAGAGAAAATAGGATTCGGCTTCCAGGAAAGTTTCCTTCAGGTCGGAAGACTGTGCAAAAGAACTCAGAATAAGAGCAAACAGGAGCGCAGGCGCAAAAAGTAAACTTCGCTTCATAACAGAAGGATTAATCACAATAACATATCAGGGTATGTATCTGCATGTGGTCATGAACTGCACGGTAATCAACCCAATTTTATCATCTGATAACACAGATCACCCATTTTCTTTAACAAATGTAACAAATATCTCTGTAGTTTTTTTGCAAAGTTTTCACGTGATATGAAGAATGTATCCATTCATTTATTAACAATTCCGGCCTGCCATGTTGAAACGGGTGTTCATCAATTAATGGTGACGCCCCCCCAGTTGCCGGAACCCTTTGAGCAGGATCTGGAGATCGGTGGCGGGATTGTAGTCCTTGGCATAGATCACATTCAGTCTTTCCAGTGTATCCCGGTCGGCATCTTTGTCTTTCAGCGCAACAGCAGGATGCAGGATGCCTTTCCTTAATTTCGGCAGCGTTTGAGTATCTGCCGTGGTGCCGTTGTAATATCCTACGATCGTTCTTTTGCCCACCAGGGAGCTGAGCAGGCGGCTGACGGCGCGCAGGGGGTGTTGAACGAAAAAGGCCCAGAAGGGAGCGGAGAGGATCAGCACCAGGGATGCAATGATATCGAACAGTCGCTTGGACCTCAGGTTGGCGGCTTTGCCGATGGAGTTGAAGTGGATCGTGTACAGTTCGCCCGATGTGTTGATGGAGTTGCTGCCAATGATCGACAGGCTTTCGGGCGGTGCAATCTTGTAGTTCACGGCAAGACCGGTAAGCCGGGTCATGATTTTGATGATGTGCCGCGAGGAGATGTTGGCTGCACAGAAAAGGATCTCGTCGAGCTTGTGGATGCGGGTGATCTCCTCGATCTGGTCCACGCTGCCCAGGTAGGGTTCCTGGAAGTCGGGTTCAGGGCTCACATAACCGATGATTTCCGGTTTTACCTGTGTTTTTTCCAGTACACGCGTTACCCTGTCTGCCTCCTGCTTCTCTCCAACGATCACGATGCGTTTTTTCCTGTTCAGGTCCAGCTGGTAATCTGAAGTTCCGGAAAGGTGCAGCACCCAGCGCAGTCCCCCGGTTGCGATGAGGGTCCACAGGGTGCCGAGAAGGATCAGTGCACGGGAGAAACGGAGGTTCTCCGGGAGCAATGCATAGACCACCAGGATGGTGAAGGTGCCGACCAGGATTCCCCGGAAGTATTTCCACACTTTAAGGGGTTTGTCGTACCCGCCCGAGTAGTAGGCCGACAGGATCCAGACCAGGATATAGCCGGGCACCACGTAATGCATGAAGGCTTCGGGATAATAGTTTTCCGCATTGAATTTGTAGCTTTCCCAGAAGGGCAATCCTGCCACGAACCCGGCATAGATGATCCCGGCATCGACCACCTGCCGGTAGATCTTCTTTACAAACCTCCGCGTCACGGCCATGGAGGCACGCAGGTATATGGCCAGGTTGATGACAAGGGTGTAGTACCTGGCATTCCTGGTGCTGAAATGCTTGCGTGCGAAAATGATCATGGCATTGTAAAAGACCAGCACATAATTCAGGCTGCCTTTCTTTGTGCTCTCTCCCTTGTAGTGGATAATGATGGCCTCCGGGAAATAGTAGTTGTTGTATCCTCCCCTGATGATCCTGTAGCTGAGGTCGATATCCTCACCGTACATGAAATAGTCCTCGTCGAGCAACCCTACCTTGTCGAGGGTCTCCCTGCGCAGGAACATGAAGGCCCCGGCCAGCACTTCGATCTTGCTGGTCTCATCCCCGGGCAGGTAGCCGAGATGGTATTTGCCAAACTTTTTCGACCGCGGGAAAAGCCGCGAAAGCCCGAAGATCTTGTAGAATGCCACCCAAGGGGTGGGGAAGGCCCGTTTCGATTCGGGAAGGAAATGGCCGCTGCCATCGATCATCTTCACACCCAGTGCGCCCGCATCATCATGCGTTTCCATAAACCGGAAGCATTTCCTGAAGGTGTCTTCCTCCACCACTGTATCGGGATTCAGCAACAATACATACTTTCCCGTTGATGCCCTGATCGCCTGGTTGTTTGCCTTGCTGAACCCGACATTCTCGCGGTTTTCGATGAGTTTTACCCAGGGGAACCGTTCCCTGATGTGACTGCAGCTGCCATCCACCGAGTTATTGTCCACAACGAATACCTCCGACTCCAGTCCCTCCATTGCCTTCTTCACAGAATGGAGGCATTGCTCCAGGAAGTACTTTACATTGTAGTTGACAATAACGATCGAAAGGTCCATATGCATGTACTTATCCCCTAAAAATACACAAAAACATTGGTTCCCGGTTCCCCTGCGGTCAGAGATCTATTTCCACGATGTTCCTGGTCAGGTCCTCCAGCACTTCCCGTTTCCTCACCAGGTGATCCTTTCCCTTGTGCACCATCACTTCGGCAGGGCGGACGCGGGAATTATAGTTGGATGCCATGGCATAGCAATAGGCACCGGCATTTTTGAACAGCAGGTAATCGCCTTCTGAAATTTCCGTCATCTTCCGGTTCCAGCCAAAGGTGTCTGTTTCGCAGATATATCCCACCACGGTGTAAATGCGGGTCTTCCCCGTGGGTTTGCTGATATTGACCACTTCGTGGTAGGCATCGTAGAACATGGGCCTGATGAAGTGGTTCATCCCCGTATCGAGTCCTGCGAACACCGTGGAGGTGGTTTGCTTGATCACGTTGGTGCGTGCCACAAAATACCCTGCCTCACTCACCAGGTATTTTCCCGGTTCGAAGATCAGCGTCAGTTCCCTGCCATATTCCTTGCAGAATTCGTTGAACCGGGCAGAAAGATGCGTGCCCAGCATCTCGATGTCCGTTTCAATGTCGTCGGGCTTGTAGGCAACCTTGAATCCGCTTCCAAAGTCGATATATTCCAGGTCTGCAAACTCCATGGCAGTGTCCAGGATAATTTCCGCACCCCGAAGGAATACATCGATATCGAGTATATCGGATCCGGTATGCATGTGCAGTCCTTCCACCTTCATGTTGTTGGTTTCCACCACGCGCTTCACCAGCGGGACCTGGTAAATGGAGATCCCGAACTTGGAGTCGATATGACCGGTGGAGATCTTCTGGTTGCCCCCGGCCATGATATGCGGGTTGATGCGGACACATACCGGGATCTTGTCGCCGTATTTGTGTCCGAACTGCTCCAGGATGGAGATATTGTCGATGTTGATCCGCACACCCAGCTTTGTGGCACTTTCGATCTCCTCGATGGATACACAGTTGGGGGTGTAGATGATGTCCTGTGGATCGAACCCTGCCTTCAGTCCCAGCCTGACCTCCTGGATGGAGACGGCATCGAGTCCCGATCCCAGCTCCCGGAACAGCTTGAGCACATTCAGGTTGGTGAGGGCCTTGGCGGCATAGTAAATCCGCACCTTTGAATTTCTGAAGGCGTCTGTCATGCGCTTGTACTGCGAAACCATCTTTGCAGATTCATAAATGTACAGTGGTGAACCATACTTCTCAACGATTTTTGTAACGGGTAATCCGTCAATCACATACTGGTTTCTTTTGATTTCCATGATGGGTTCGTTTGTATTCAGGGGGCAAAAGTACTAAAAAAGCAGGTACACACGGCGAAACTTTCAGGCTGCCCTCTTGCTTTCATGCTGCCGGGCTGTTTTTGCTCTGCTCACCTGCATGTATGCTGCCGGGCTGTTTTTGCTCTGCTCACCTGCATGCATGCTGCCGGGTTGTTTTTGCTCTGCTCACCTGCATGCATGCTGCCGGGTTGCCGGTGCGGTCATGACCTGAAGGTATCCTCGAACCTGGTCCTGTGGAGGATCGACCGGCCCAGGGTCACTTCGTCGGCATATTCCAGGTCATCGCCGATGGCCACTCCCCTTGCGAGGGTAGTCACGTTGATGGGTGTATCCTTCAGTTTTTTATAGATATAGAAATTGGTCGTGTCTCCCTCCATGGTGGTACTCAGGGCAAGGATCACTTCCCTGATGCTGTTGTTTGCTGCCTTCTCCACCAGGGAGTCGATGGTGAGGTCGGCCGGACCGATCCCGTCGATGGGAGAGATGATTCCCCCGAGGACATGGTAGATTCCCGAATACTGCTGCGTATTCTCGATGGACATCACGTCGCGTATGTTTTCCACCACGCACACGGTGGTATGGTCGCGGTAATTGTCACTGCAGATAGTACACATTTCGGTATCCGAGATGTTGTGGCAGACACTGCAGTGCCTGATCTCTTTTTTCATTTTGAGCACGGTGTTCCCGAACCGCTCTACGATTTCGTTGTCCTGTTTCAGCAGGTAGAGCACCAGTCTCAGTGCTGTCTTTCTCCCGATCCCGGGCAGGGAGGCGAACTCCTCCACGGCCTCTTCCAGTAGCTTCGATGAATAATTCTGATGCATGAATGTAAATAACTGTTTTGAAGTTGGGGAGCACGCTTCCAGTGGCGTTTTCACTTCGCTGTGCGCTTCAACCCGGTGCTTGCAGGCACTGTTTCCTTGCCGCAAATTTACGATTCGGAAATCATTGCAGCAATATTTTTGTCTTTTTATTGTATTTCGCCAAATTTCCCCAATTTTACCGGCAATTCAACTGTAAGACGAAACGGGATGCATCCGGACCAATACCGATACAGAAGCACTCCAGCAGGAATGCGCACCAGCAGGAAAGGTTACCAGCGCGAATATGCACCAGTGCGGATGTGCAACAATAAGGATGTACACCAATACGAACGTGTACCAGTAAGAACGGGCACCAGTGCGTATGTGCAACAGTAAAAAAGTGTGCCGGCACGAATGTGCACCTGGATGAACAGATGCCGGAAGCAGGATAGAAACAGAACAACATTCGAATGACACCAGAACTGATTATCACCATCATCATTATCTATTTCGCAGTGCTGCTGCTGATTTCTTATTTCACCGGCAGGAAGGCCGACAATGCCTCTTTTTTCCTGGGCAACAGGAGGTCGCCCTGGTACATCGTTGCGTTCGGAATGATCGGTGCCTCCCTGTCGGGCGTTACATTTATATCGGTACCCGGATGGGTGCTCACCAGCCAGATGACCTACATGCAGATGGTGCTGGGGTACCTGGTGGGCTACGTGGTGATCGCAAATGTGCTTATGCCGATGTATTACAGGCTCGAACTCACCAGTATCTACAGCTACCTGGAGGAAAGGTTCGGAAGGATGAGTTACAAGACGGGTGCCTCTTTTTTCCTGCTGTCGCGGATCATCGGCGCATCCTTCAGGCTTTTCCTGGTGGCCCGCGTGCTGCAGATATCGGTATTTGACCACTGGAACATCCCTTTCTGGACCACCGTGGTGATCACCATCCTGCTGATCTGGCTCTATACCAACAAGGGCGGGATCAAAACGATTATCTGGACCGACACGCTGCAGACTTTCTCCCTGCTGGCAGCGGTGGTGCTGACAGTTGTGTTCCTGGGGAAAGGGCTGGAGATGAATTTTGGTGAAATGGTTTCCACGGTGGTGCACAGTGAATACGGAAAGATTTTCGAGTTCAGCAACTGGAGGAACGGCAACCATTTTGTCCAGCACTTTTTCGCCGGGATGTTCATTACGATCGTGATGACCGGGCTGGACCAGGATATGATGCAGAAGAACCTGAGCTGCAGGAACATCAGGGATGCCAAAAAGAACATGTACTGGATGAGTATCTCGCTGGTGCCGGTGAACCTGTTGTTTCTTTCGCTTGGCGTGCTGCTGGCCACATTTGCGGTACAGATCGGGATGCCGCTGCCGGAGCAATCGGACGACCTTTTCCCGCTGATCGCCACAGGGGGCATGCTTCCCCGCATCGTAGGCGTGACCTTTGTCATCGGGCTGGTGGCTGCTGCCTATTCCAGCGCCGATTCGGCACTCACGGCACTCACGACTTCATTCACTGTGGATATTATCGGGTCCCAGGGAAAAACCGAGGAGGAGGTGCTGCGGACCAGGAAGCGGGTGCATATCGGCATTTCACTGGTGCTGGCCCTGGTGATCTTCCTGTTTGAGGCCATCAACAACGAAAGCGTGATCTCCGCCATCTTCAGGGTGGCCGGATTTACTTATGGTCCGCTGCTGGGGCTGTACGCGTTCGGACTGTTTACAAAACGAGGGCTGGCCGACCGCTGGGTGCCCGTGGTGGCAGTTCTGGCACCGGTGGCAGCCTATATCGACAAGCTGATCATCGAATGGATCTTCAAAAACTACGAAATGGGATTCGAGTTTTTGATCATGAACGGACTGTATACTTTCCTGGGACTGTGGATCATTTCTCAGCGTCCACCGAGAAAATCTCCTGTATAAGATCTATGTATTTGTCTTCGATCACCCTGCGTTTTAATTTCATGGTCGGCGACATCAGGCCCGACTGGGGTGTCCACTCGTCTGCCACCAGCCTGAAACGCTTGATCCGTTCCACCTGTCCCAGCTGGGCGTTGAGCTTGTTGACCTCCTTCTGCACCTGGTCAATTACCCGCTTGTCGCGGATCATCTCCTCGTTGCTGCTGAATGTCATGCCGTGCTCTTCAGCCCATTCCTTCAGGTAGGGGAGGTTGGGGTGTATAATCGCGCTGGCAAATTTCTGACAAAATCCGATGACCATCAGCTGCTCAATGAAAAACGACTCCTTGAATTTGTTTTCAATGGCCTGGGGAGCGATATATTTGCCGCTGGAGAGCTTGAAAATCTCTTTTTTGCGGTCGGTGATCTTCAGCCAGTTCCCTTTTGCGATTTCCCCGATATCCCCCGTATGGAAAACGCCGTCCGGGTCTATGCCTTTTTTGGTCATTTCAGGATCCTTGTAATATCCCATCATCACATTGGGACCACGGGCCAGGATCTCGCCATCCTCGGCAATCTTCACTTCCACGCCGTCGATGATGAGCCCGGCACTGCCAACCATCACTTCTTTGGTGGTCTGGTTGGCTACCGAGATCACGGGCGACGTCTCGGTGAGCCCGTAGCCTTCATATACCTCCAGTCCGGCTGCCCAGAACACGCGTACCAGTCTTGGCTGTATGGCAGCACTGCCCGTGATGATCACGTTGCATCCCCCCAACACCTCGCGCCATTTTGAAAAGATCAGCTTGTCGGCAACCTTCAGTTTCATTTTGTACCATGCGCCATTCCCGTTTTCCGGATCGAACTGGTTCCCCAGCTTCACCGCCCAGAAAAAAATCGACTTTTTGATCCCGCTCAGATCCTTTCCCTTGGCGATGATCTTGTCATATACACTCTCCAGGAGTCGCGGAACCGCCCCGAATATATTGGGCCTGATGTCCTGCGCATCCCGGGCAATGGTCCCGATGTTCTCAGCATAATAAATACTGATCCCCTTGTACTGGTATATGTAGTTGATCATGCGCTCGTACACATGACTGATGGGAAGGAAGGAGAGCGCACGGTGTTCCGATCCAAGATCGATGTGCCTGTTACAGGCGATGGTGTTGGATACCAGGTTGCGGTGCGAAAGCATGACTCCCTTGGGCATTCCGGTTGTTCCCGAGGTATACAGGATCGTCAGCAGGTCTTCCGGCTGAATGGAATTTTTGGTTTTTTCGAGCTGCGCACTGAGCGTATCCGCGTTTTTATTCCCCAGCTCCACGATCTCTTTCCAGTGCCTTGCACCCTCCATCTCGTTGAATGTGTACACAGCAGAAATGCTTTTTACCTTTTCCGCGATGGGACTGATCTTGTCAAACAATTGCTTGTCGGACAGCACCACCAGCTTCGGGGCAGCATGATCGAGTATGTAGGCGTACTCCTCGGCACTGATAGTGGGATAAACAGGTACCTGTACAATTCCCGCCATCGACATTCCCATGTCCATGAAATTCCACTCCGGCCTGTTGTTGCTGATCGTAACAATCCTGTCGCCGGGCTTCAGCCCCAGGGCCATCAGTCCGTAAGCGACTGCAGTTGCGGTTGATACATATTCCTTTGAAGAATACTTTTTCCAGTCACCGTTGGTACGGGCTGCCAAAATGTCTTCCTTGTGTCCATACTTTTCACCGATCTGGTCAAGCATGTCGAATGTCCTGGTAATTTCCATAGGGGGCAAATTTTTGCCGCTAAAATAACCAAAGATTTGATTATTTTTCGAATGCAAAGAAACATTTTGAAATCTTAATGGAAATCAATTGACTTAAACGTCAATAAAACAAATAGTTACGATATTTTACAGTGTCGACTGGTTTTCGAATGACAAATATTATATTATTCCAGGTCCCTGACCATTTTCCTGGCCCGGTCCATGGCGGCACCGATGCCTCCGGGATCTTTCCCTCCGGCAGTGGCAAAGAAGGCTTGTCCGCCGCCCCCGCCCCTGATCTCCCGGGCGATTTCCCGGATGATCTTTCCTGCATCGAGATTTTTTTCGCTGACCAGGTTATCGGAGATCATGATCACGAGCAATGCTTTCTGGTCGACGCTGCTGCCCAGGACGAGGAAGAGGTTGTCCACCTCATTCCTGATCCGGAAGGCGGCATCGCGAAGCATATCTGCATCTGCAAGCGGAAGCGTTTCAGAAATGAAATGGATGTCGCCGATCTTTTCGGTTTTGTTCTTCAGGGCTTTGAGTGATGCATTGACCGCATCCTGTTTGAACCTGCCTACTTCCTTGCTGAGTTCGCTGTGTTCGGTTACCAGTTTCCGGATGGCATCGACCACGTTGGAGTGTTTTTCGATCTGCCTGTAGATCTCATTCAGTTGATCCACCTGGTTGTAGATGTATTTTTCTGCTTCCACGCCTGTAATGGCTTCAATCCGCCGTATCCCGGCCGCAATGCCCGATTCCCGGGTGATCTTGAAAAATCCCAGCTGACCGGTGGCCCGGGCATGGATCCCTCCGCACAGTTCCACCGAATCGCCGAACCTGATCACGCGCACCTGGTCGCTGTATTTTTCACCGAACAGTGACATGGCCCCCATGGTTTTTGCCTCCTCCATGGGCACGGTTCGCCGTTCCTCGAGGGGGATATCCTGGCGGATCAGGCTGTTGACCAGCTTTTCCACTGTACGGATCTCTTCGTCAGTGACTTTCTGGAAGTGTGAAAAATCAAACCTGAACATCTGCGGTTCCACCAGGGAGCCTTTTTGTTCCACGTGTGTACCCAGCACTTTCCTGAGGGCATAGTGCACCAGGTGTGTGGCCGTGTGGTTGCTGGCTGTCTGGGACCTTTCCGATTCGTTGACCCGTGCCGTGAATGCTGCAGTGAGGTCTTCGGGCAGCTTGTCGGTAATGTGAATGATCACGTCATTTTCTTTCTGTGTATCGAGGATCCGTATCTTTTCACGTTCATTCTCAAGGATTCCCTGGTCCCCTGTTTGTCCGCCGCTTTCCGCATAAAAGGGAGTGGAATCAAATACCAGGTGGTACTGCTTCTTGTCCCGGGTGGTCACCTCGCGGTACCGCGTGATCCGTACCTGCCCGGAACTGTTGTCATAGCCGGTGAATTCCTCATTCTCGTTTTCCACGAGAACCTGCCAGTCTGACTTGTCCTGCTCGGCAGCCTGCCGGGAACGTTGTTTCTGCTGTTCCATCTCGGCCTGGAATCCCTGCTGGTCAACCGAGAGTCCCTGTTCCTTCAGGATCAGTTCGGTGAGATCGACCGGGAAACCAAAGGTGTCGTACAATTCGAATGCATGTTTTCCATCCAGTGTTTTCTGCTGCTGTTCCTGCAAGGAGGCGATCATCTGGTTCAGTCGCCTGATGCCATTCTCCAGGGTATTCAGGAAAGATTGCTCTTCTTCGAAAATTACTTTTTCGATCAGTTCCTGCTGGGAAGAAAGCTCTTCGAAAGTTTCCCCCAGCACTCCGATAAGTGCAGGCACCACCTTATATATAACAGGCTGGTCCTGTCCCAGGTACGTATATGCATACCGGATGGCCCGCCGCAGGATCCTGCGGATCACGTATCCTGCCTTGTTGTTGGAGGGAAGCTGACCATCGGCAATGGAAAAGGAAATGGCCCTGAGGTGATCGGCAATTACCCGCATGGCGATATCCTGTGCGGCATCATCCCCGTATTTCCTCCCGGTGAGTTCCGATATGCGCGCAATCAGCGGGGTGAAAACATCGGTATCATAATTGGATGCTTTGGATTGCAGTGCCATGCAAAGCCGTTCAAAGCCCATGCCCGTATCCACGTGTTTTTCAGGAAGGTGCTCGAGCGATCCGTCGGATTTCCGGTTGAACTGTATGAATACCAGGTTCCATATCTCGATCACCAGCGGGTGCCCCTGGTTCACCAGTTGTGCACCCGGTGTTTGCTGCCTTTCCCGGTCACTCCTCAGGTCGATGTGGATTTCCGAGCAGGGACCGCACGGACCGGTGGGGCCCATTTCCCAGAAGTTGTCTTTTTTCGAGCCGTCGAGGATGCGCGATCCGGGAAGAAGGTTTTTCCAGTACCCGGCAGCTTCGTTGTCCCGCTCCAGTTCATCCTCGCTGTCCCCTTCAAAAACAGTCACATAGAACCTGTCTTTGTCCAGGTGAACCACCCCGGTAAGGAACTCCCAGGCCCACTGGATCGCTTCTTTCTTAAAGTAATCACCGAAGGACCAGTTGCCCAGCATTTCGAACATGGTGTGGTGGTAGGTGTCGTGTCCCACTTCCTCCAGGTCGTTGTGCTTGCCTGTCACACGAAGACATTTCTGGGTATCGGCCACCCGCCGTGCATCCGGCTTTTTGTTCCCCAGGAAAAAATCCTTGAACTGGTTCATGCCGGCATTGGTAAACATCAGGGTGGGGTCATTCTTGATCACCATGGGTGCCGATGGCACGATCTTGTGCTCTTTGCTTTCGAAGAATGCCAGGAAGGCATTGCGGATATCTTTGGAATTCATAACCATATTTCGGTATTCATATTTTGGTGCAAAAATAGAACCTTTTCATGCATCTCACGTAAAATTGCAGTGGAATTTGGCCCGGTAGGGAAATCGCAGCAAAAAATAATTTTTTTCACTAATTATTGTGATATTAAGCTTGAATTGTTATTTTTAGCCGTTGAATGTCAGATATGTTTGGTCGAAAATACAGAATTAACCCTGAAACTTTGCGTGTTGAACAGGCAAAACTGCCTGTTAAACAACGTTTGCTTGCAACCGTGATCATCGGTTTGTTTATTGCAGGTGCAGCAGTAGGCATGCGGGTTATTTACGATCAGCACGCCACATCCCCCCGCCTGGCACACTACAAGAAGAAAAATACGGAACTGCGTGAAGCCTACCGGCACCTCAGTCATGAGTTGTTAAAGGATGAGGAGCTCCTCGCGGAATTCCGCAGGCGGGATGACAGGTTATACCGTTCACTTTTCGGTATGGACCCGATTCCTTCCTCCATCCGTGAGGCAGGTACCGGTGGTGCGATAATGTATTCAGCACTTCATTCCATTTCCAATCCGGATATGGTCATCGATGTTTTCGACAGGGTGGACAAGGTGCTGAATAAAGCACGTATTCAGTCCAGTTCGTTTGAAGACCTGGAGGAGGCTGCCCTCCACAACCAGCAACTGCTTGCCTGCAAACCACAGATCCAGCCCATCTCTCCGGCGGATCCCTGCTGGCTTACTTCAACCTTCGGGTACCGGACCGATCCGTTTACCAGGACGCGCAGGCTGCACCAGGGGATTGATCTTGCAGGACCTTACGGACTGCATATTCATGCCACGGGCGATGGTGTGGTAAAAATCGCAGAACACAGTCGCTGGGGATATGGCAATGAAGTGTTTATCGATCATGGATTTGGATATACCAGCCGTTATGCGCACCTCCAGGATCTCATGGTCAAACCCGGCGATAAGGTGAAACGGGGACAGGTGATTGGCACCCTGGGAAGCAGCGGCAGGTCCACCGGACCACACCTTCACTACGAGATCAGCCATTTGGGGAAAGCCCTGAACCCGATGCATTTTTACTTCGAAGAACTTACTCCCGAAGAATACAGCCTGATTACCAGCAGGACAGCTGTTGAATAACTTCTTTCATTCATCTTTAATTTTTTTTGTATTTTCACCGCAAATTTAATTTGAGGTGGCGTCACAGTACAAATTCAATCCGGAAAAGATGAATTTCAATGAGCTCGACAACAGGTTTCGGGTTCGTTTCTGGCGCGTGCTTTCCTATGTATTCGCGGCCCTCTTCCTTGCGGTTATCCTGAATGTGCTTTTCCTGGTCCTATTTGACAGTCCACGGGAAAAAATGGTCAGGAACGAAAACGAGGAGCTGAAAAGGCAGTACATGATCCTCCAGGAAAGAAAAGCAACAGTCGATACCGTTTTCAGGGAGATCGATAAAACGGATGAAAATATTTTCAGACTGATCTTCGAGACAGAACCTTCGGTGGCCGACCTCGAAGAGAACAGGACCCGCTCGTATGAAACGCTCAAGACGCTGACCGACAAACAGGTCGTGACGTTTACTGCAGCACGGCTGGATTCTGTGATGACCAAAACAAGGCAGGAGCAACTCGACTACGACATCCTGAGGATCAGGAGCGGGGACAAGGCAGAGATGCTGATCCACATCCCCGCCATTCAGCCTGTGGAGAACAGGGACCTGAGCAGGACCGCATCCGGGTATGGGTACAGGATGCATCCCATCTATAAAATACCGAAGTTTCACCAGGGCATGGATTATACCGCCCCCGTGGGGACACCCGTGTATGCCACAGGAGCCGCCAGGGTGGAGGAGGTCAGGAGATCCAGGAGGGGGTCGGGAAACAGGATCGTGCTCGATCACGGTTACGGATTTAAATCGGTCTATGCGCATCTCAATGATATCGGGGTCAGACAAGGCAGTACCGTTGACCGCGGAGATGTTATCGGAACAGTGGGAAATACCGGTCTCTCCTCCGGTCCGCACCTGCATTACGAAGTGTTGTTCAACAATGAGCCGGTCAACCCGGTCAATTTCTACTTCCTGGAATTGTCACCGGAAGCGTATCACGCATTGATCAATATTTCTAAAAATTCAGGGCAGTCATTTGATTAACAGGGTTTTTTATTAAATTGCACCAGAGATGGCGAAGTACTATTTTAACCCCGACAATCTGCAATACGAACAGATCGAGAACACCACCCGTGACCGTTGGTTCGCTTTCATAAAATTCACCCTGCTTGTCAGCCTGTTGTCTTTTGTCGTTTTGAAGGTAAGCGAGGACGTGGTCCAGAGTCCGAAACTCAAGAAACTCACCGCCGAACGGCAGCAGCTTGCCTATGAACTCCACCTGCTGAACAGGGACCTGCAGCAGTACCAGGAGCATCTCGGCCGGATTGCATACAACGATGACCACCTCTACAGGGTGTTCTTCGAGGTTGATCCGATCCCTGTCACCAAGCGTGAAGCAGGAACCGGGGGGGTACAGCAGTACCAACAATTCAGGAACAAGCCGAACAGCGGTCTGCTCGTGGAGGCCAATAAGAACCTTGATGATGTGGCCCGAAAGCTGGTGATACAATCCAAATCGTTCGATGAGGTGATCGACCTGGCCAAACACAAGGAACAGCACATGGCCGCCAAACCATCCATTCAACCAGTGAGCATCAATGAGCTGATCAGGTTTGGTTCTTCCTTCGGTATGCGCATGCACCCGATCCTGAATCAGTACAGGCACCACAACGGGATAGATCTTACCGCCCCGCGGGGCACAAAGATCTATGCCACGGCCGATGGGGTCGTGGTGCAGGCAAATTATACCACCGGCGGCTACGGCAAAAAGATCATGATTGACCACGGGTACGGATACAAGACCCTGTATGGACATTGTTACAAGATACTGGTGGAACGCGGTCAGGAGGTCAAGCGCGGCGAGGTGATCGGCCTGGTAGGTAATACGGGACTTTCCACCCGCTCGCACCTGCATTACGAGGTGTGGGTCAATAACCGCCCGGTCAACCCGATCAACTATTACGCAAACGACCTTTCACCTGGTGAATATGACCGCATGATCAACCTGCTGTCAAATGCCGATCCCTCCTTCGATATCAATTGAATATGCTGAAGTTTACACGTTTATTTTTTCCTTTCCTGCTGGCGGTAATGTTCTCCTGTTCAGGAACCAGGCAGGTCGCCAATGCACCCGGAGAACAGGAAAAACAAGGTACCACAGGTGTGCCGGGCCGGGAAGCCGCCACTGGGTTTTACCGCGACACCACCCCGCAGGAGATCAGCATGGATACACTCAGCCGGTACGACTCTGTTTTCCTGTCGCTGCAGGATCCCGGTTCGGTCTTTGCTGAAGCACTCGTGCGCCTGGAGCCGGATACCCTCTGCATCATCGGTACAGGCGATATCATGCCTGGTACGGATTACCCCGACGTGCGGTACCTGCCGCCGGGCAACGATTGCGCGGCACTCTTTGACCCGGTGCGGGAGGTCCTCGCATCTGCAGATGTCACTTTTGGCAACCTCGAAGGGGTGTTCAGCTCCGACGGCGGAACGCCCAAGCAATGCAAGGACCCGTCGGTCTGCTATGTTTTCCGGATGCCGGATGCCTACCTGTCGTGCATCCTCGATGCCGGGTATGATGTACTCAGCGTGGCCAACAACCATGTGAATGATTTTGGTGCGGCGGGAAGGGCAAATACAGCACGACTGCTGGAGGAGGCCGGGGTTCCGTTTGCAGGGTTCCGCAGCCATCCCTGTACCACCTTTGAGAAAAACGGTGTTACCTATGGATTTGCAGCCTTTGCTCCTCACACCGGAACGGTCGACATGAAAGATTACGCCGGTGCTGCTGCCATTGTGGCCAGGCTCGATTCCATCAGCGATGTGGTCATCGTTTCGTTCCATGGAGGCGCGGAGGGACGCGACTACCAGCATGTGCCGTGCACCGACGAGGTCTTCCTCGGACATAACAGGGGCAATGTGTGCACATTCGCCCGGACTGTTGTGGATGCCGGTGCTGATGTGGTGTTCGGACATGGTCCCCACGTGATCCGTGGCATGGAACTGTACAAGGACAGGCTGATCTGCTACAGCCTGGGGAATTTCTGTACCTACGCACGGTTCAACCTGAGCGGTCCCAATGGACTTGCCCCGGTCATCAAGGTGTATACGGCCCCCGACGGCTCCTTCCTGGAAGGGAAAATCATTTCGATGTACCAGTCCGGCGAAGGAGGCCCCCGTCCGGATCCGCTGAATCGCTCCATCACTATGCTGCAGGAACTGAGCGCTGCCGATTTTCCCGACAGTCCGCTGGTGATCGAAATGAACGGCAGATTCTATGCCCGATAGTCTCTGAGGCCTCCTCCTTCAGCCGCATTTCGACCGGCAGATATATCCGGGAAAAACACGTAATTTAGGGTCCTGCATAATTTATATGTTCGCTTTGCACGCATAATCGTTGATTAGGTGGACTATTTTTTTTAATTTGTGTTGATTTTCCAATAA
>Ga0180430_10000799_pt1 | contig 33315 bp, 26 predicted proteins | sample SS_ome_9_FD_132999 | JGI IMG/M metagenome (GOLD analysis project Ga0180430, IMG submission 132999) | Hypersaline lake sediment archaeal communities from the Salton Sea, California, USA - SS_1_S_2 metaG | ecosystem: Environmental > Aquatic > Non-marine Saline and Alkaline > Hypersaline >... | reverse complement strand
GAAGTGCGAGTACAGATCGACCGTGCCACCGGCGACTATGAGACATTCCGCCGTTGGCTCGTGGTGGATGATGCAGAGACTCCAGTCCTCGAGAATCCCATGGCAGAGATCACCCTGTCTGCTGCCCGGGCTGATGATCCGGAGATCAACGCGGACGACTATATTGAAGACCAGATAGAATCGATCGAGTTTGGCAGGATAGCGGCGCAGACGGCCAAGCAGGTCATCGTGCAAAAAGTCCGCGAGGCTGAGCGCGCCAAGGTGGTGGAGGCGTTCCGTGACCAGGTCGGGCAGCTGATCACCGGCATGGTCAAGCGTGCGGACCGGGGCACTATCGTGCTGGACCTGGGTAACAATGCTGAGGCGCTGGATCCCAAGAGTGAAGTGATTCCGAAAGAGAACGTGAGGGTGGGTGATCGTCTGCGCGGTTACCTCTACGAGGTGCGTTCGGAAATGCGTGGTCCGCAGTTGTTTGTTTCGCGCACGGCGCCCGAGTTGCTGATCGAGCTGTTCAAGCTCGAAGTCCCGGAGGTCGGTGAAGGGGCCATCGAGATTATCGGCGCGGCGCGCGACCCTGGCCTGCGCGCCAAGATTGCGGTGCATGCCAAGGACCAGCGTATTGACCCGGTTGGTGCCTGTGTTGGAATGCGTGGCTCCCGGGTGCAGGCGGTCTCCAACGAACTGGGTGGCGAGCGGGTGGACATCATCCTGTGGAACGACAATGCGGCGCAATTCGTTATCAATGCCATGTCGCCGGCTGACGTGATGTCAATCGTGGTGGACGAGGACAACCACAGCATGGATATCGCGGTGAAGGATGAAAACCTTTCGCAGGCTATCGGCCGCGGCGGCCAAAACGTGCGCCTGGCCAGTCAGTTGACTGGTTGGGAACTCAACGTGATGAGCGAGGAGCAGGCGCAGGAAAAGAGCGAAGCGGAGTCACAGGTCTACATTCAGAAGTTCATGGAAGACCTGGACGTGGACGAGGAGGTTGCTGCCATCCTCGTGCAGGAAGGTTTCACCTCTGTTGAAGAGGTTGCGTATGTCGATGTGGCGGAGATGCTGGCGATCGAAGAATTTGATGAAGAAATTGTCGATGAGTTGCGAAATCGCGCCAATGACGCGTTGTTGACCAAGGCCATTGCCAAGGAGGAGGTGCTTGGGGATGCGCAGCCGGCCGACGACCTGCTGGGTGTGGAGGGCATGGACGACAAGCTTGCGCACCAGTTGGCCGCACGTGGCGTGGTTACCATGGAAGACCTCGCGGAATGTTCCATTGATGAGTTGATGGAAATCGAGGGCATGGATGAGAAGCGCGCCGGCGATCTGATCATGGAGGCACGCGCCCCATGGTTCGCTGACGAGGAAGCATAAGGGGTAGTAGGCATGAGCGAAGTAACAGTCAGTCAACTTGCCTCGGACGTCGGGATTCCCGTCGATCGTCTGCTCAAGCAATTGAGCGATGCGGGGGTGGCCAAGCAGGCAGCAGAAGATGTGATCACAGAGCAGGAAAAGGTCACCTTGTTGAATCACCTGCGTCGCAGTCACGGTAAATCTGAGAAAAGCGTTGGTGAGAGTGCCGCTAAAAAGGTCACCCTGAAGCGGCGCACGACCACTGAGCTGCGCGTGCCGACCTCCGGCGGTGGGCGAGCCACGGGGCGGGGCGCGGCAGCACGCACCGGCAAGACGGTTAGCGTCGAGGTGCGTCGCAAGCGCACCATCGTGAAAAAAGACGCGGCCGCTGCGCCTGACGACAAAGAACAGGCGCTGAAAGAGCTCGAGGCCGCGAAGGCTGCGTTGGCAGAGCAACAGGCTCAGCGGGATGCCGCCGCGGCGCAGGAAGAGGCTCGTCTGAAGGCCGTCGAAGAGATGCGCCGCCAGGAAGAGGAAGAACGTGCTCGCGCCGAAGTGGCCCGCAAGGCTGAAGAGGAAGCCAAGCGCCAGGCTGAAGAGCAGGAGCAGGCCCGCAAGACCGTTGAGCAGGAAGCTGACTCCGGAACCAAGGAGGCCGGGGATAAGGAAAAGGCCAAAAAACCCAAGCGGATGCGTGCCGCACCCAGCGAGAAGAAGGGTGCCGAATCGGAACGGGCAGGTGGTCGCCGGGGTAGCGGTCGTCGTCGCGAACTGCATGTGGCTGATGACAAGCGCGGCAAGCGCGGCAAGGGCGGTCGTCGCGCGCGCGATGCGGCAGCCGCTGATGCGCAACACGGGTTCCAAAAACCCGTTGAGCCGAAGAAGCTGACCGTGGAGGTTCCCGAGACCATCACCGTAGCTGAGCTGGCGCAGAGCATGGCTATAAAAGCTGCCGAGGTGATCAAGGTGCTGATGGGCATGGGCATGATGGTCACCATCAACCAGCCACTGGACCAGGAGACCGCCATGCTGGTGGTCGAGGAAATGGGCCACGAAGCCGTGGTCGCCAAGGCGGAGGATGTTGAAGAGGAAATCCTCGGTGCGGTCGACTATGAGCTCGAATCCGGTGAAACGGTGCCGCGTGCACCGGTGGTCACCATCATGGGCCACGTAGACCACGGTAAGACCTCGCTGCTCGACCATATTCGCGAGAGCCGCGTAGCCTCCGGCGAGGCCGGTGGCATTACCCAGCACATTGGCGCCTATCATGTCGACACCGACCGCGGGATGATCACTTTCCTGGATACCCCGGGCCACGCGGCATTCTCCGCGATGCGAGCAAGGGGCGCCAAGGCGACCGACATCATCATCCTGGTGGTTGCGGCAGACGACGGCGTAATGCCTCAGACGAAGGAGGCGATCCAGCATGCCCGCGCCGCGGAAGTGCCGGTTGTTGTCGCCATCAACAAGATGGATAAGCCCGAGGCGCAGCCTGACCGCGTGATGCAGGAGCTGGTGGCCGAGGAAGTGGTGCCGGAGGAGTGGGGTGGCGACACCCAGTTCATCAAGGTGTCCGCACATACCGGAGAAGGCATCGACCAGTTGCTTGAAGCGATTCTGCTACAGGCCGAGGTGCTGGAACTCTCGGTGGTGGAGAACGGCCCGGCAAAAGGCATCATCGTCGAATCCAGCCTCGATAAGGGTCGTGGCCCGGTGGCCACCGTGCTGGTGCAATCCGGCACACTGCGTCAGGGGGATCCGATCGTTTCCGGTTCCGAATACGGCCGCGTACGGGCCATGTTCGACGAGAACGGCAAGCCTACCAAAGTGGCCGGTCCGTCCATTCCCGTGCAGGTGCTCGGTCTATCCGGTTCCCCGCATGCCGGTGACGACATGGTCGCGTTGACCGATGAGAAGAAGGCGCGCGAAGTGGCTGAGCTGCGTCGGGAACGCCAGCGCGAGGGGCGTATTGCCGAGCAGAAGGCTGCCAAACTCGACCAGATGTTCTCGCGTATGGCCGAAGGCGAGGTTTCCTATGTGAACCTAATCGTCAAAGCCGATGTGCAGGGCTCGGTCGAAGCGCTCAAAGAATCGCTGATGAAGATCCAGACCGATGAAGCCAAGGTCAAGATCGTGGCGGCAGGCGTTGGTGGTATCAACGAGTCTGATGCCAACCTGGCGATGACGTCAGGTGCGGCAATCATTGGGTTCAACGTGCGTGCCGATGCATCTGCGCGCCGCGTGATCGAGGAAAACGGGATAGATCTGCGTTACTACAGCATCATCTACGAAGTCATCGATGACGTGAAAAAGGCCATCTCCGGCCTGCTTTCACCCGAGGTCAAAGAGGAGATCATCGGTCTGGCCGAGGTGCGTGGTGTATTCCGCTCCTCCAAGCTCGGCGCAATCGCCGGTTGCATGGTGGTAGAGGGCACTGTGAAGCGTTCCAACCCGATCCGGGTGCTGCGTGACAACGTGGTTATCTACGAGGGCGAGCTGGAATCTCTGCGTCGTCACAAGGATGACGTTAACGAGGTCAAGGCTGGTACCGAGTGCGGTATCGGCGTCAGGAACTATAACGATGTCAAGGAAGGTGATCAGATCGAAGTGTTCGAGCGCATAGAAGTTGCGCGTGAGATCTGAAAACACAACTGGCTAGGGCGGGAAAGTTCAGATGCGCGAGTTTGGTCGTGAAGAACGTGTCGGTGCCGAGTTGCATCGTGAACTCGCGTTGATTTTGCGTGACGAGGTGCGTGACCCACGTCTTAACCGGGTCACCATTCAGGAAGTGCGGGTGGTGCGCGACCTGTCGCATGCGCGCGTGTTTTTTACCCTGATGGATCGTGACCAGGCGAAGAAGACCGAGCAGGCTCTGAACAAGGCCGCATCCTTCCTGCGGCGGCGTCTTGGCGAGGTGGTCAAGTTGCGCAATATTCCACAACTGCATTTCGAGTATGACCATTCGCTGGAACATGGCTTGCGTCTCTCTTCCCTTATCGACCAGGCGGTAGCCGGCGAAGCGACCGCTACATCCGAAGACGAAAGTCGGGAGGATTGATCGATGGGACGACGCAAACGGCTACGGGGTCGTCCGGTCGATGGCATCCTGTTGCTCGACAAGCCTTTGGGGATTACTTCCAACGATGCACTGCAACGGGTCAAGCACCTCTACAAGGCACAAAAGGCCGGACATACGGGAAGTCTTGACCCGCTCGCCGACGGCATGCTGCCGATCTGTTTTGGCGCTGCCACCAAGGTCTCGGCTTTTTTGCTTGATTCCGACAAGCATTACCAGGTGCAGGTGAAGCTGGGTGAGACGACGACTACTGGCGATACCGAAGGCGAGGTTGTGCAGATCCGTTCCACTGAGGGGATTGGCGAGGAAGAGATTCAAGCCGTGCTTCCGCAGTTCATGGGTGTCATTTCCCAGCTGCCGCCAATGTATTCGGCGCTCAAGCACAAGGGACAACGCCTGTACGAGCTGGCCCGCAAAGGTATCGAGGTTGAGCGAGAACCGCGCGAGATCACGATCCACGGGCTGGTGCTTGGCGAGGTTAACGGTGACCGCTTCGAATTGATGGTGCACTGTTCCAAGGGCACTTATGTCCGAACACTGGCCGAGGACATTGGTGAGGCTCTGGGGTGTGGTGCCCATGTGGCGGCGCTGCGTCGTACGGGTGTCGGCCCCTACACGGGTATGTCCATGTGTACCCTCGACCAGCTGAATGAAAAAGCCGAGCAGGGCATGCAGGCGCTCGACAGTATGTTGCTGCCCGTGGATACCGCACTCGGCGAATGGCCTGCGATTTCGCTGAGCAAGGATTCGGCTTATTACGTGAAAATGGGACAGCCCGTGTTGGTGCCCAAGGCGCCGACCGAAGGTTGGGTGCGCCTCTATGAAGGCGAGGGTGCGTTTCTTGGCGTTGGCCAGGTGCAGGATGACGGGAAGATCGCCCCTAAAAGGCTGATGGTGGCCAACAGTTGATTCCGCGTAGGGGGCTTGGGTGATTCCTTTAGCCCCCGGCAATGGCGAATTCAGCCGAAAAGCCCAAAGCTTGCTGACTTTCTGCCCATTTTCCGGCAGAATGCGGCACCAATTTTTCGTGAATCCGTACTGTATCGAGGTCGGGTTCGTTTCCAAACCGACCGGAGCCGCCTGAACTCATTGTTGGGGGCTCTCTCAGGACAAGTCCTGCGAAAGGTCACAATGACAGGAGAAATGTCATGGCAATGAGTGCTGAACAGAAAGCTTCCATTATCGCTGAGTACGGTAAAGACGCGAATGACACCGGTTCCACCGAGGTTCAGGTTGCGTTGCTGTCTGCGCGTATCGCGGATCTGACTCCGCATTTCCAGGAACACAAGAAAGACCATCACTCCCGGCAGGGCCTGGTGCGTCTGGTTAACCAGCGCCGCAAGCTGCTGGATTACCTCAAGGCAAAGGACGTGGAAGCATACCGCGACCTGATCAAGAAACTCGGTCTGCGTCGTTAAGAGCGCAGCCACACCACCCCAAAGGTTGAGGATTTCCACGTGACCCCGATTAGAAAAGAATTCCAGTTTGGCGACCACAAGGTTGTCATGGAGACCGGCGAGATCGCCCGTCAGGCCGACGCGGCGATCATGATCGACATGGACGATACCGTGGTGCAGTGCACCGTGGTAGCTGAAAAAGGCGAAGGCCAGGACCGTGACTTCTTCCCGATGACCGTCGACTATCAGGAGAAGACCTACGCCGCCGGTATCATTCCGGGCGGGTTCTTTCGTCGCGAAGGCCGTCCGTCGGAAAAGGAAATCCTCACCGCTCGACTGATCGACCGTCCGGTTCGTCCGCTGTTCCCGAAGGGCTTCACCAAGGAGGTACAGATCATCTGTACCGTAATGTCCCTTAATCCGGCGGTGGATCCGGAGATCCCGTCTCTGCTCGGGGTTTCGGCCGCACTGGCGATCTCCGGCCTGCCTTTCGATGGGCCGATCGGTGCCGCCCGCGTCGGTTACAAGGACGGTAACTATCTGCTCAACCATATCCATACCGGCCTGTGCGACAGCTCCGATCTGGACCTGGTGGTTTCCGGTACCAGGGACGCGGTGCTGATGGTCGAGTCCGAGGCACGCGAGCTGTCTGAAGAGGTGATGCTTGGCGCTGTATTGTTTGGCCACGAGCAGATGCAGGTTGCCATTAACGCCATCGAAGAGCTGGCTGCGGAAGTCGCCAAGCCGGTGATGGAAGTGTCGGAAGTGCCGGTAGACGAAAACCTCAATTCTGCTGTTGAAGCGGCCTGTGGCGATGCCCTCCGTGCTGCCTACAAGGTTGCAGACAAGATGGACCGTTATGCGGTTATCGATGCTGCCAAAGCGGAAGCCAAGGAGAAGCTGTGCGGTGGTGACGATCCGGAGTTTGACGAAGCTGACGTTCTCGGCGCCATCGACAAGCTGAAGAAAAGCATCGTGCGGGGGCGCATTCTGGCCGGTGAGCCGCGTATCGACGGCCGTGACACCAAGACGGTTCGCCCGATCACCGTGCGTACCGGTGTGCTGCCCCGTACCCACGGGTCTGCCTTGTTCACCCGTGGTGAGACCCAGGCCCTGGTCGTGACCACCCTCGGTACCGAGCGCGATTCACAGATCATCGATGCCCTGAGTGGCTCCTACAAGGAGCCGTTCATGCTGCACTACAACTTCCCGCCGTTCTGCGTCGGCGAGATGGGCCGTGTTGGCAGTCCCAAACGTCGTGAGATCGGTCACGGGCGTCTGGCCAAGCGTGGCGTCCTGTCCTGCATGCCGAGTATGGATGACTTTCCTTACTCCATCCGCGTTGTTTCCGAGATCACAGAATCCAACGGTTCTTCGTCCATGGCCTCCGTCTGCGGTACCTCGCTGTCCCTCATGGATGCCGGCGTGCCGATCAAGGCCCCGGTTGCTGGAGTTGCCATGGGACTGATCAAGGAAGGCGATGAGTTCGCGGTCCTGACCGATATCCTGGGTGACGAGGATCACCTTGGTGACATGGACTTCAAGGTTGCCGGTACCACTGACGGTATCAACGCGCTGCAGATGGACATCAAGATCAACGGCATTACCAAGGAGATCATGGAGATCGCCCTGGACCAGGCCAAGTCCGGTCGTCTGCACATCCTGGAAGAGATGGGCAAGGCGATAGACGCACCTCGCGAGGAAATGTCCGAGCATGCGCCGCGCATCATGACTTTCAAGATCAACCCGGACAAGATCCGTGATGTGATCGGCAAGGGTGGCGCCACCATTCGAGGCATTACCGAAGAGACTGGCGCCACTGTAGATATCACTGACGACGGTACGGTGAAGATTTTCTCCGTGGACAAGGCGGCGGGTGACGAAGCGCGCAAGCGTGTGGAATTGATCACTGCCGACGTTGAGGTCGGTGCAGTCTACGAAGGCAAGGTTGCTCGCCTGATGGACTTCGGTGCCTTTGTCAACATTCTGCCGGGCAAGGACGGCTTGGTTCACATTTCTCAGATCTGCGAAGAGCGCGTTGAAAAGGTCAGCGACAAGCTGTCCGAGGGTGACGTGATCAAGGTCAAGGTACTGGAAGTGGACAAGCAGGGCCGTATCCGCCTGAGCATGAAGGCGGTAGAGGAAGAGGCCGAGGCCTGATTCCAGTGGCCGTAAGAAGGGGGCGCTAAGCCCCCTTTTTTATTGCCTGTCTGCTCTTGCCCGCTACGGCAGTCCAAGCGGGCGCGGGGATGGTTGAGTGCTAGTACTACAGAGGCAGACGTGGATTGTCAGGCGGTGTCGCGTCTTCTGAGCACTTCGTTATGAATTGCATCATCCACCGCTTCACGCACCATCAGCGCCAGCTCAGCTTCAAGACGTTTGCGCAGGTCTCGCGCCAGTCTTCGCGCACCATCCTTGACGGCGTCACGGATGGCTTCCTTGATGATGGGGTTCATTTGTTCTTCGAGCGATTGCGCCAACAATTCCGCCCGTTGTGGGTCCAGTGCGGCGGTGGCGCCGAATTGCAGCGGCTGTTTCCGGCCCTCTGTCGACAGCGAAACGCCCCTTTTCTTGAGCATGATAGCCCCCCTGATCAAGCAATGTCGTGCAAGCTTAGTGGGTAGCCTCTGTCGCGATAAAAGCGATAGCGTTCCCGGCTTGCGGTTCGTGCAACTTCTTCGTTATCAACGCATTCAGCCAAACGGTCGAAACGGCTGAAAAAAGTGGGCACTTCCATCGCCAGGTTGATCAGGACATCGTGTTCTTCATGCGCCTGCTCTGCGTTCCCAACGAGAACCGGTGTGATCTCCGTTTCACATTGACCCAGCAGTCCATGGGGGATAAAGCTCTGTTCCTGAAAGGTCCAGAGCAGACGGTTCACGTGTTTTGCCTCTTCCGCTGAGCCGGTATGAATCACCACCCGACGTCCAGCGGCATGTGCCTTGTCAGCGATTCGACACGCTAATCGATAGCGATCTGATGCATTGCTATCGGACAAAATGTAGAAATCAACTTGAGTCACGGCACTATTGTTATCGGTTTTCTTACACGAAAACATCTCGTTTGCAAAGATACTAGTTCATAAATCAGTTACTTTGCAACGTTTCATGAGAAATTGCATCAACATGGGGACCGGGCGGCCCGTGGCCCCCTTTTCATTTCCGGATTTCCAGGCGGTGCCTGCGATGTCCAGGTGTGCCCATTTGAAATCCTTGGTGAAGCGCGCAAGGAAGCAGGCCGCGGTGATGGTGCCTGCGGAGCGGCCACCGATATTCGCCATGTCTGCGAAGTTGGAATCGAGCTGAGATTGGTATTCTTCCCAGAGGGGCAGGCGCCAAGCGCGATCATTAGTGGCTTCTCCAGCCTCCAGCAACTCGTCCGCGAGTTTGTCGTCATTGGCCAGCAGGCCACTGGCCTGGTCGCCCAGGGCTACGATGCAGGCACCGGTGAGGGTTGCGATATCAATCACCGCAGCAGGTTCAAAGCGTTCCGTGTAGGTGAGGGCGTCGCACAGAATCAGACGTCCCTCAGCGTCCGTATTCAGTACCTCGATAGTCTGTCCGGACATTGAGGTCACGATGTCCCCCGGCTTGTTGGCATCGCCGTCGGGAAGGTTTTCAGAAGACGGAACCACGCCCACTACGTTGATGGGCAATTCCAGTTGGGCGCAGGCGGCGAGAGTGCCAAAGACGCTCGCACCACCACACATGTCGTATTTCATCTCGTCCATGCTTGCGGCCGGCTTGATCGAGATGCCTCCGGCATCGAACGTGAGTCCCTTGCCGACAAGGGCTACGGGCTTGGCACCGGTCTTGCCGCCCTTGTATTCCATGACGATGAGTTTGGCAGGTTGGCGACTGCCGCGGGATACGGACAACAACGCGCCCATCCCCAGCTTCTGCATCTGCTTTTCTTCCAGCACGGTGACTTTCAACTTGCTGTTCCCACGTCCCAACTTGCGTGCCTGCTCGGCCAGGTAGGTGGGCGTACAGATGTTTCCCGGGAGATTCGCCAGGTCCTTGGCCAGTCTCGCGCCTTCGGCGATGGCCTGCGCATGGCCTGCAGCCTTGTCGACAGTCTTCTGGTCAGCACGTGTTCGCGTGATGAAGGTCAACTTGCGCAGAGGTTTTTTCGGAGGCTTGGCTTCACTCTTGCACTCGTCGAACCGGTAGATAGCTTCTTCAGCACTCATCACCGCTTGGTGGGCCATGCCGTACAGGCCTTCCTGGTCCGGCAACAGGATGCTGGCCTCAGTCGCGCTTGCGTCCTGCAGAATGCGCGTAGCGGTTCCAATGGCCTTACCGAAAGTGGCGCCATTGAGCGCTTGTTTTTTGTCCAAGCCAAGCAGGAGGATGCGAGCAGCAGAAACGCCATCGATTTGGTAAAGCAACTGAGAGGAACCGACCTCCCTCGAGAAATCATTTTTGCGCAGGATTTTCCCCAACTGACCTCCGCTGGCGTCGTCGAGTTGCTGGAACATCTCATCCTGCTTGGTACCAGGATAGACGCCGACCACCAGGCAGGCGGTTTTCACGGAAACTGGATCGGCTGTCTTGCTTTGGTAATTCATTTGGCTACTCACTGTTTTCGACACTTGAATGCTTGGATGGAAGGCCTCAGAGGGGGCGGTAGGCGCAGGCTTTTGCTAGCATCATCACCCATACCCCGCGGAGGCAGTGCTTCGTAAGGGCCTGAGTTTAACCAAAGCCGGCAAGAATAGAACCTGTGTGAGTATCATCGATCGTCTCCTGTTTCGCGAAGTGCTGAAAACCCTGGCGCTCGTGTTGATCATCCTCTTGCTGATCCTGCTCGCAAGCCACATGGTCAAACTTTTGGGTAAAGCCGCTGAGGGAGGTTTGAGTCCTGATGTGGTCATGGCGCTTGTAGGCCTTCAGGCCATCAAGGTCCTTGGGGTTTTGATGCCACCGGCTTTTTTCTTTTCCGTGCTATGGGTGCTGAGTGCCATGTACCGGGACAGCGAAATGGTGGCCCTGCATGCGAGCGGGATTGGAATCGCACGGATTTATCGTGTGGTGATCATGGTCGCCTTGCCGGCGGCTTTTCTGGCCGCCCTCCTGTTGCTCGTGCTAACTCCGTGGGCCAATAGTGGTATCGAGCGGATCAAGTTTGAACAGCGCGATGCGGCCGATATATCTGGCGTTCGCACTGGCAGGTTCAATGAGTACCGAGAAGGCAACCTGGTGATATTCGCGCAGCAGGGCGAAAGTGGCGGGCTGAGCGAGGTCTTTGTGCAACGTCGTCACCAGGAACAGCTGGATGTCGTTCTGGCGAAAGAGGCGGTGCAGTCGGTGGACGCTGCGACCGGAGAGCGATTCGTTGTGCTCAGGAACGGAGCTCGTTACGAAGGGCTCCCGGGGCGCGCTGATTACTCCATTTCCCGCTTTGAAGAGTATGCGCTGCGGATGCCGAAACTGGATTTGGCCGACTTTTCGTTGCACACGAAGTCCCAACCTTCTGCGCTGTTGTGGGCATCTGACGATCTGCGTGCGCGGGCAGAGCTGCAGTCACGCATAGCGGCGCCTCTTGCGGTGATGGTGTTTGCAATACTGGCTGTACCCTTGGCCCGCGCCCAACCCCGCAAGGATATCTATGGGCGGATCGTGCTGGCGATGCTCGTTTATTTTGTATTCATGAACCTGCAGCGCGTGGCTGAGCAGTGGATGGAGGTTGGAGCAACCCCGGCCTGGCTCGGTATGTGGTGGGTTGCGGCGGTCATGTTGGGTGTCGCAGGTGTCATCGTCTTGCTGGATTCACACTGGCTGGCGGCCCGATTGCGGGCATACCGCTCGAGACCAACAGGCTGATGGATACGCTGCAACGCTACATCGCGCTCACTATGGTGAGGGCCACGGTTGGCACGCTGTTGGCCTTGGTTATTCTGCTGGTGTTCTTCAATTTTGCCGATGAACTCGACAGTGTCGGGAAAGGCGATTACCAAGCGCTTGACGCCTTTTTCGTGGCTTTTCTTATTGCACCACGCTATCTGTTCGAGGTTTTCCCGGTTGCCGCACTGCTGGGCAGTCTGATCGGTCTTGGCGGTCTAGCCTCCCACAGTGAACTGCTGGCCATGAGGACCGCTGGTGTTTCGTTGCGCTTTATTGTTGCCGCGGTGCTCAAAGCAGGGATTCTGATGATGCTGGTTTCGCTGGCGTTTGGCGAACTGGTGGCGCCACCGAGTGAGCGCCTTGCCCAACAGATTCGGGCGGAGAGGCAGTCCGGTCAGCCTGTGCTCAGTACGCGCTACGGTTTTTGGGCGCGTGACGGCCGCGCGTTCATCAACATACGCACCATTGTCACCGGTGTGCATCTTAAAGACATCTACATCTACGAGTTCGATGACCATGGGCGGCTGACGCTGGCCACGCATGCGCAGGAAGCGAATTATCAGGGCGATCATTGGATGCTGCGCGGGATCGCGCAGTCGCAGATCGAAAACGATGGCGTGCAGACCCGCACTTTGGACCAGGCTCGCTGGGATTCGCTGCTTGACCCCGGGGTGTTGAGCGTGGCGGTAATCAGGCCGACCATGTTACCGGTCTGGGAGCTGAGCCAGTACATCGATTTTATGCGGGCCAATGGGCAGTCGGCAATTGATTACCAGGTGGCCTATTGGTTGAAAATGGCAAATCCGGTTGCAACGCTGGTTATGTTGTTCCTAGCCGTACCTTTTGTATTGGGAAATCAGCGCAGCACAAGCATGGGGCAACGTGTGTTCCTAGGGGCAGTAATTGGTACGGCTTTCTTTCTGTTGACCCGGGCGATGTCATACGTGGCTGTCGTTTACAATCTGAACCCGGCGTTTTCTGCCGCACTGCCCGCCGCCGTCGTTATCCTGATAACAATGGCGATGCTGCGCCGCGTACGCTAATTCAAGTTCGCACTTTTTTGCGTTTTTCTGTCAGTACGAGGTAAGTGTCAGACAAACGGTCATGCCAACTGCAGTGGTGCCGATCGAACAGGATCCACAGAAATCCCAAGCCGACAACGCCCCAGGACAAGACAGCAGCAAAATAGCGCTTTACCGACTGGCGCCAGCTAATCGCTTCTCCTTCGCTGTTGATAATGCGGAGTCGCCAGGCTCGCATCCCTAGTGTTTGTCCTCCGTGAGTCCAGAACCAGCCGTAGAAGATCAGCGGAGACAGCAAGAACCACAGCTGAAGTGGCAGATGTCCTCCCTTTTCTACGCTGCCGAACAGCGCCTCGCGCAAAAAGGTATCTACGGTGGTGCCAAGCAGCCAAAGTGCAGCAATTAACCAAATGTCGTAGAAAATCGCTGCCAAAACACGCAAAAGGCCGGGTTTCGCCGCTGCTTGGAGGATATTTGTCGACTTCCCTGCGTTCGTCATCTCGCTGGTTCTTAAGGGTATCTACTAGTCGGGGGAAGGAGTCGCCCCAATTTCCTCAGCGCGCCATTCTTTCATAATTACGTTCCGGATTCCTACAAGCCACTCGTCAGAAGAGGCGACAGGTCTCCACCGCACGACAAGGAGGATACAGGATGGAACAACGAAGCCAAGTACGCAAAAAGGCAGACCTTGGGGCAGTGGTTTCCTGCTCGCAATTCGGCCTGTTTCGCGGACGAATCGAAGACCTGAGTCTGCAGGGGATGTACGTTCGGACTACCAATGTGGTAGTGGGGCTGAATGCACCCGTTACCATTACGTTTCAACCCGAACCCTCCAATCCTCTGCGTAGCTGTCAAGCGGATGGTGTGGTGGTTTACCAGGACGAAGATGGGGTTGGAATCCGCTTCGCTGACCTGAAGGACGATTGCCAACAGACACTTCTCGCGCTGCTTGAAGATCTGCCGGCGGCTCAGGATGGATTATTGGAGCCTGAGCGCCTTGCTGTCTGAATCCTGGAATTGTGCCGGACATTGAGGACTGCGCATATTTTTACCCCTTAGTGCCATGCAATAATGCTGCTCATGGCACCACACAAGCGTTCCCTCTTACGTCGGCTTCTGCGCCGAGTTCCTTTGCCTGCGTTCGCCCTGGTCCTGGGATTGGGCGTTGGGGGCATGGCTTGGGTTGTCATCGACAGGGTTCAGACACGGGCGCTGAGCGAGATCTTTGATGAGGCACTGGCCAACCAACTGCATCAGGTTGCCCGTGAGTCGTTGATCCGGTTCGACCAGCATCGGGGATCTTTTGAGTTTCTGGTGCGTTTGTTGGCCAATCACAGGCGCATGGCCAGCTATCTCGAACCGATCATTTGGGCGGAAGCCGACGCAACGCCTGAAGTTCGCAACTATTGGCTGGAGCAACCGTCCTGGTTGCCTCGGGGGCGTATCTGGCGAGATGTGTCCCAACCAAGTCACTTGTTACTCATCGATACCGCAGGGCGCCTGCGTGAAGTCTACAGTCTTTCAGGTGAGCCTCTACCAAGCACGTTGCAAGAGGATCCGTCTCACTATCTTGAGGCCAGCCGTCAACGCGCCTTTATGACGACGCTCGACAAGCAGCCGTTTCTGTTGGCCTCAACCCCAGTCGAGGATAGCTATCACTACAGTATGGGCAGCCTGGTGATCCTCGTGCCGATCGACGGTGCTTTTCTCGCGGCTTCCCAACAATCTGCCCAGTCGGCGCAAAGCATCGCGGCCATTCTTGATCCCGCGGCCCAAACCATTCTTTCCAGCAGTGACCCTCTGAAGATAGAGGTCGGCACCCCGGTGGATTCACTGCGCGCGGAATACGTCGTCAATACCCAGTCATTCTTTGACTATGAAGGTACGGATCTGAACCTTCTGTATGCCACGCTCATGCCGAATTCCGCCTATCGGCAAACGGGACAGGCCATCCTGGACTTGGAGCGTCGACAACGTGCCATGGGGGCGGGCGGTATCGTACTGGTGTTTGTGATCACGTTTATCGTGCTGTCGAGCCGGATCAACCGGATCCTCAAACGATTGCAGGATTTCGCACGAAGGGCTCTTGGCGAGCGGGCGACGGGACCCTCTCGAGGCTCTTCAGGCAACCAGTTGTTGATGCTGGAGGATCGTATACGCGAGGTGATCGACCTGGTGCTGCGTGCACGTGATGAAACACGTACCCGGCACGAGACCGAGGTGCAGCATCTGGAAACTTTGCGTGCAGGTGTGATGGAGGCTTCGGTTGACAGCATCGTGACCATCGATGCGCGGGGAATGATAATCGACTTCAATCCCACGGCCCAGAAGACGTTTGGCAAGACCCTGCAACAGGTTATCGGGCGGAAATTGGCTGACTTCGTTTTCGACAAGGATGCTTCATTACGTTTCAACGAGCTGCTGCGTCAGTGCCTGGCGAACCCTGAAAGTGAAGATGTCCCGTTGAGGCACGAGTTGACGGCGATTGGTCCGGATGAGCGTCGCCTTGCCGTGGAAGTGGCGATAAAACCCCTGCGGCTGGGCGACGAGATGTTGTTCACCGTCTACATCCGGGATATTGCGGAACGCAAAGCGCGGGAGGCCGAGATCCGGGCCCTGGCAGCTTTCCCCGAGGAAAGTCCCAGCCCCGTCATGCGGGTGAATGCGCGTGGGGTGATCACCTACGCGAACGCACCCAGTTTCGCATTACTCGACTATTGGAGATGCCAACCCATGCAGACCCTGCCGATCTACTGGCGGAACAAGGTGGAAGCCGTACTGCGCAGCGGAAAGGACCGTGAAACCGAGGTCAGTACCCGTAGTGGTCTTTACTCGCTGCTGCTCACACCGGTGCCGGATCTGGGTTACGTGAATATTTATGCGCGTGACATCTCTGATCAGCGGCGGGCGGAAGATGCCTTGCAACAACGCCAGGCGGAGCTGGTGCACGTGGCACGTTTGAGTACGATGGGTGAGATGTCCACTGGCATCGCGCATGAGCTCAATCAGCCCTTGTCGGCAATTGTGAATTTCTCCAATGGGTGCGCAAGACGATTACGTCTTGATATCGGCGGCAAGGAAGAGTTGCTCAGCGCGTTGGAGCAGATTTCCGCGCAAGCGAACCGTGCTGCCGAGATCATCAAGCGACTGCGAGCGCTGGTGACCCGCCAACACCTGGTTCGTAACGAGGTGGATCTTAACCATCTGGTAAACGAGGTGTGCGAATTGCTGGCGCATGATCTGCGCAAGAACGAAATTGCCATAGAGAAACGCCTGCATTGTGAACGGCTGCTTGTTCGCGTCGATGCCGTGCAGATCGAACAAGCCCTGCTGAACCTCGTGCGCAACGCTCTGGATAGCATGCATGACAGGATTCCATTGGAACGCCGCCTTGTCATTACTTCTGGCGTGAAAGAGGACGGACTGGTCTTTGTATCGGTGCGCGACAATGGTAACGGTATCAAGCCAGCCGACATGGAACACCTGTTCGATGCCTTTTTCACCACCAAGGAGACAGGGATGGGGATGGGCCTGGCGATCACGCAGACGATCGTCGAACATCACCATGGTAAAATCCATGCCGACTCCTGGCCCGGAAAGGGCAGTACGTTTACTATCGAATTACCCCCCAACTTGGAAACAGCGGAGAGCTTGGCCTCGTGATTGAAAGGACCGGACCGGATCCCATTGTGTGGATCGTCGATGACGACGAGGCCATGCGCAGTTCCCTGAAATGGCTAATAGAGTCAGTGGGCATGCGTGTCGAAAGTCACGACTCGGCCAATGCGTTTTTGCAGGCACACTATCCGGGGCGTTTTGGTTGCCTGTTGCTGGATGTACGGATGCCGGGTATGAGTGGTTTGGAGTTGCTGGAGCACCTGCGTGAGCAGCAGATGATGCCGCCCACGGTGATCATAACCGGTCATGGTGATGTTCCCATGGCGGTGCGTGCCATGAAGGCCGGTGCTATCGACTTCATCGAGAAGCCTTTCAATGACGAGGTTTTGCTTGATTCAATTCGACGCGCATTGGCGATCGAGGAGCAAAGACGCGATATGACGGCGGGCGTTGCAGATGTTGCCGAACGCCTGTCCAACCTGACACCGCGCGAGCATGAGGTCATGCATATGGTGACAGAGGGCATGTCCAACAAGGAGATTGCCAACTCCCTTGGCGTGTCCGCCAAGACCGTGGAGGCCCATCGGGCCCGGGTCATGGAAAAAATGCAGGCCGGTTCTCTCGCGGAACTCGTGCGCATGGCGATTTCTGTAGAGCAGGCTGGCGAAGGGCGCTTGTAAGGCCTTCGCCACCAGCCTGTTTTTGCAATCCAAGCTGGCGCCAGTCCGTCAAGGATAGGTTGGCGCCATTTGCCTGTTAAGCCAGTGCCAGTTCGGTGATCGGCGTATCGTTTTTCATGTCGACCTTGGCATACAGGTCATTCAAGGCTGCCTGCAGGGCTTCTTCCATGACAGGGTGGTAGAAAGGCATTTGCAGCAGTTGGCCGACGGTCATGTCTTGCTGGATGCACCAGGCAAGCAGGTGTCCCAGGTTCTCCCCCCTCACGCAGATCATCTCGCCACCCAACATCCTGCCACTGGCCTTATCCGCGTAAACGCGAATAATGCCGCGATTTTTTGCCATGATCAGGGCGCGGCCAACCGGGGCGATGGGCATTTCACCAATTGCGGTCTTTTCGGGGTCCAGCTCGCTGTAACGTTTGCCGACATGCACGATGTTGGGATCGGAAAATACGATGTTCAACGGTGTCTTGCGTTTGAAGGCCGTGTTACTCCCGGTCGCAGCGTTGTAACCGGCAATCCGTCCCTCGTCACCGGCTTCATGCAGGAGTGGCCGTTCGGCTGTCACATCACCGGCGATGTAGATGGGCAGATCCCCGATCTGCATCGTGTTGGGGTTGTGTACGGGAACGCCACGCTCGTCGAGTTCGACACCGACTGCTTCCAGGTTGAGTTTATCGACGTTGGGGATGCGGCCTAGGCTGGCGAAAACCTTGTCGACGACCACTGTCTTCTCGCCGGCGGTGACTTTGATGCGGCCGTCCTCCGCGCGCGCCAGTTCCGCAGCTTGCCCTAACCAGAGCGGAATTTCCTTGCCAATGATTTCGACAGCGTGCTTGTTCACTGCAGGATCAGTGATGCCCCCGATGTGTTCAGCCATGTCGACGCCGGTGACGTCGACACCCATTCGCTTCATGGACTGGCCGATTTCCAGGCCGATCACTCCCAGGCCGATCACCGCAACGGAGGCAGGCAGTTCTTCCTGCTCGAAATACTGGTCGGTCGTAATGATGTCATCGCGAAATTCCTCCCAGGCGGTTGGAATGAGAGGGCGTGATCCAGTGGCTATGACCACTGCGCCGGCGCGGATACGTTGGCCGTCGTGGGTTTCGAGCAGGTTGGGTTCGATGAAGCGGGCATAGCTGTCGATCAGCATGCCTTCCGGAAAATTGTCGGAGCTGTTCGACAGCACACGGTCAACAAAATTGTCCCGCAGGTCACGTACATATTCCATGGCCTCCGGGACATCCAGTTGCAGTGACTCTCCACCCTCGATACCGAAGCGGTCGAAAACACTTGAGCGGTGCCGATCTTCGGCAACCTGGATGGCGGCCTTGGACGGCATGCAGCCAACACGGGCGCAGGTGGTGCCCAACTCACCACCATCGACCATGACCACACTTTTTCCGGTGGGCCGCACCTTCGAAAGGGTATACAGGCCGGCACTACCGCAGCCGATGATGGCGACATCAACTTGACGTTCTTCTTGCACGTGGAGCTCCATGTTTATTTGCGAATGGGCGCGATTCTACCTCAGGCAGGGCTGGAAAGAAGGCGTGGTGTGAGCGGTTTTAAGGCAGTTCCCGGTAGGCGTCAGGCCGAAATCTCGGCGTACAGATGGCGAGGAAAACCAAGTCGTCACGGCCAGTGTTTTGAATGCGTTGGCGCACATCGGCCGGAATGATCACCACGTCGCCGCGGACGACTGGTGTGGGTGGCAGCTCACCGATTTCCACCAGACCCTCGCCCTGCTGAATGCAATAGCGTTCGATGATGCCTTCGAGCAGATGCCAGCGTGTTGTCACGCCGGGCTCGACGCGGGCCTGCGCGATCGATAGGCCCGGATCGTCATTGCTGTTGGATAATTCCCTGATATGGCATTGCTCGGATGTGAAGAATTCGCTGGCATTCCCCGATGGTTTGACGACTGCCTCAGTCATGGGGAAAGAGTCTTTGGCGGTTGAAAATTGCGTGCGGATCGAAGTGTGCTTTCAAGCGTTGGTGCAGACCCAGCAGCAGCGGGTCCATGCCCTGAAACACATCCACCTGGTTCGCGTTGCGGAATGCCTGGGCATGTCCGCCTTTTGCCGCCACCTCATCGCGAATGTCCTGGGGTTTCGCCGACGCATAGACCCAACGCTGGGCGCCTGCCCAGTCAAGCAGGCTTTCCTCTTCGAAGGACATTCTCGGTGTATTGCCGCCAACGGACACGCGCCACAGGGTCTGGTTGCGTTGGAAGAAATCGAGTTGATGGTCGCGAAGTCGTTGCCAGAAGGTATTGTGTTCAGCGACTTCCTCGCCACCAAGGCGTTTCTTCCAGGCATTCACGCTGGCATGGCTGCCGGCCAGTCTCACATAGAGTCGTCCGTCGAGATAGCAGAGTCCGCTCAGTGGAAGCGGTTTGCGGCAAAGCTCCCGCATCTCCCTGGCGGCATCGGCGTGCGTCCTTTCCAGCATCAGGGTGCGTGTCTTGGGCGGCGCCGGCAAAACCTTGAGCGACACTTCAAGGATCACGCCAAGTACCCCCAGGCTGCCAGCCATCAGGCGTGAAATGTCGTACCCAGCGACGTTCTTCATCACCTGCCCCCCAAAACTCAACACCTGTCCTTCTCCGTTGAGTAGCTTGACGCCCAGTACGAGATCCCTTGGAGCGCCACCCCAGGGACGGCGGGGGCCACCGAGGCCAGCGGCTATGGCGCCGCCGATAGTTGCCTCTCCGCCGAAGTGGGGTGGTTCGAAGCTCAACAGCTGCCCCTGCTGTGCAAGCGCTTCCTCCACTTCCGAGAGCGGGGTTCCGGCCCGTGCCGTCAGCACCAACTCGGTAGGCTCGTGACTGATAATCCCGCTGTGCGGGCGGACATCGAGCAATTCCCCTTCAGCCGGGTTACCCAAAAAATGCTTGCTGTTACCAGCCTGGATGCGCAAAGGGGTGCGTTCCAAGAACGCCTTGCGCACCTGTTGCTGCAATTTTTCAGTGATGTCGCCCATCAGAAGCGTTCCAGGTGCGGAAAGCGGAGGTCGCCGGCCTTGACATGCATGGCGCCGAATTCCGCGCAGCGGTTCAGGGTAGGGATGGCCTTGCCCGGATTGAGCAACGTTTCAGGATCGAAAGCGGCTTTCACCGCGTGGAAGAAGCTCAATTCCTCGGGCGGAAACTGTGCACACATCTGGTTGATCTTTTCCAGACCGACCCCGTGTTCACCTGTGATCGTTCCACCGACCTCTACGCACAGCTCAAGGATTCTGCCCCCGAATTCCTCGGCACGTTCCAGTTCGCCGGGTTTGTTGCCATCGTAAAGGATCAGAGGATGCAGGTTACCGTCGCCAGCGTGGAACACATTGGCTGCGCGCAGTTGGAACTTCTCGCTCATGGCGGCAATCTCGCGCAGCACGCGTGGAAGATGTTTGCGCGGAATCGTTCCGTCCATGCAATAGTAATCGGGAGAAATGCGTCCAACGGCAGGAAAGGCCGCCTTGCGTCCGGCCCAGAAACGCGCACGCTCTGCATCGTCCGCCGCAGTGCGAACCTCTGAAGCTCCCGAATCGAGAAGTCTCTGACGCACGCGGGCGATTTCTTCGGAGACCTCCTCGTTATCGCCGTCGACCTCACACAGCAGTATCGCCGCGGCATCGGTCGGGTAGCCGGCATGCACGAAGTCTTCCGCGGCACGCAAAGAGGGGTTGTCCATCATTTCAAGTCCAGCCGGCAGAATGCCTTCGGCGATGATATCGGCCACGGCCTGTCCGGCCGTCTCGACGCTATCGAAAGCCGCCATGGCCACTTGGGCCCGTTGTGGAATTGGCAGGAGTTTCACGGTGATTTCGACGACGATACCTAGCATACCTTCGGAGCCGGTCATCAGCGCCAGCAGGTCCAGGCCGGGACTATCCAGGCCGCTGCCACCGATTTCCAGGAGCTCCCCGTCGACCGTTACCACCCGCAGCGCCTGCAGATTGTTCACCGTCAGTCCGTACTTCAGGCAATGTACACCGCCCGCATTTTCGGCCACGTTGCCGCCAATCGAGCAGGCGATCTGCGAGGAAGGATCAGGGGCGTAGTAAAGCCCGAAAGGTTTGGCCGCTTCGCTGATTGCCAGGTTGCGCACGCCCGGCTGAACACGTGCGACCAGATTGGCCGCGTCGATCTCCAGGATCTGGTTCAGGCGGGCCAGACTGAGCAACACAGCGTCTTCACGCGGCAAGGCACCACCAGACAGTCCGGTGCCGGCTCCGCGCGCGATCACCGGCACCTTGTTGCGGTGGCAAATACGCATCACTGCGCGCACCTCGGCGATATCTGTGGGCAGTACCACTATCAGGGGCAGGTGGCGATAGGCAGACAGGCCGTCGCATTCATAGGGTCGCAGTTCTTCTTCGCTCGTCAGGATGAATTCGTTGTCGACAACCTGGCTGAATTGACCGGCCAGCAGCATGCGCAGTTTTTCGAGATTCTCGTTAACCATTCCCGGATTGTCTCAGAAAGGAGGCTAAGATAACCACGTTACCTGATGGTTGAGTATGGCATGACTGAGCACAGCAGCATTTTTGTGGTTTCCGATCGCACAGGCATCACGGTGGAAAAACTGGTCCACACGCTGTTGACCCAGTTCGATGTCATGCCGGCTGAACGTATCGTCAGACCATTTCTCGACTCGCCGGCGAAAATTGCGGCGGCAGTGGCAGAGATCAATGCAGCCGCCGACAAAGATGATATGCCGCCATTGGTGTATTCAAGCATTGTCGACAAGGAACTACGCGATCAGCTGAAGCAATGCCGCGGCCAAGTCTTCGATATTTTCGATGAATTTCTACCTGCCATGTCCAAGGCGCTGCATATACAAAGTACCTACCACGTGGGAAGGGCACACGGCATCGGTAATGTGCATGATTACGACGCACGTGTTGAGGCGGTGAATTTTGCTTTGGCCTTTGACGATGGCGCACGCGTGCGGGGTCTCGACAGGGCAGACCTGATCCTGATCGGGGTCTCGCGTTCGGGAAAAACGCCGACCTGTCTTTACCTGGCGATGCAGTACAAGGTTTTTGCGGCAAACTATCCTCTCACCGAGGAGGATTTCCTGCAGGGCCGTCTGCCTGATCCCCTGGTGCCTCACAGCGACCGCTTATTCGGCCTTGCCATAACACCCGAACGGCTACACCAGATCAGGTCAGAACGTCGTCCTGGTTCTGAATATGCAAGTATGGCGCAGTGCCGTCGAGAGATTGCCGCCGCGGAAAATCTCTATCGCAGCAAGCGAATCCCCTTCATCGACAGTACTGCCATGTCGATCGAGGAACTGGCTGTTGAGATCATGCAGCGCGCCGGGGTGGAGCGAGAAGTCTGAACACCTGCCGGACGAGGGCGGTCAACCCAACATAAGCGCACTGATTGCCAGACCAAGGCAGCTGAACAGGCCGCACAACGGTACCCAAATTGGATAACGCTTTGTACCCACTGGCGACCGCTCGCGCAGTTTAATCGCGATCAGTGACGCATTGACCAGTGCAAAAACGCCAAGAATCAGAAAGCTGGTGCCGGCAGCGAGCTTCTCCACCGGAAGCCACCAGGCAAGTATCAGGGTGGCGCAGATAACCAGCAGTGTCGAACGTACCGGTGTGTTTGTCAGTGGATGGACCTCTGATAGCCACCGCCAGAGCAGGCCCCGGTGGGCCATGCCATAGAGGATGCGTGATGACCTGATCAGCGATACCAATGCGCCATTGGCGACCGCGAGTATCCCGATCAGGCTGAGCACATGGGGTTCGAAACCGGTGGCCTCCTTGAATACAAGGGCCAGGGGAGCGTCGCTGGCTGCCAGCCGGGCCGGATCGATGTTGAGTACCGCGACCAGGGAGACCAGGAGGTACAGGGCGGTGGCCAGGCTCAGTGCCAACATGATGGACAGCGGCAGGTTGCGTTCGGGGTGCTTCACCTCTTCTGCAACGCTGACCATATCTTCGAAACCCAGAAACGCGAAAAAGGCCAGGAAAGCGGCCGGAACGATGGCTGCCCAAGCCTCTGTTTCGAGCCCGGGGGTGAGTTCATCGATGTGCTCAGGCAGAAGGTAGAGATTGTCGCCACCTGCCCAGATGACCATCAACAGGCCGCCAATCTCCACCAGGGTGAGGGTTGCGGCGATTGTTGCAGATTGCGAGATACCCCAGAGAACAAGCATGCCGATGATTGCGACGACCGTTAACACCACCATCCAGAAGGGAAGGTCGATAAACGTCAGCACGTATCCGTGGACACCACGGACAAGCGTGGCGGTGGCGACAACCCCGGAGGCTGCAACGAGCAGCCCTACCAGGCGGGATAGTGTGGCGATGCGAAGACCTTCCTGAACGTATATCGCCTCGCCACCGCTGAGCGGAAAGCGCGAGGCGAGTTCTGCGTAGGTCAAGACGCTGAACAATGCGATCAGTGCAGCAGCAATAAACGCAACAGGGGTGAGCATGCCAGCATGCCCTGCCATGATGCCGATGAGGACGTAGATGCCGGCGCCGAGAATATTGCCCAGGCCATAAAAGGTCAGGGTGGCCGGCCCGAGCGTACGCTTGAGTTTTGCACCATGCGCCGGCCGCGGCACGTTCATTCCTCGTCTTCTGCTTTTTGCGGATTCGAGTAATGCTGACGCAAGGCCAGCCATTCGGCCAGGCGCAGTTGAACCAGATGATTGAAGGTACCTTCCGGGTAGATGCCGTGCTCATCCGGTTGACCGGCGGGCATTCCTGTCAACAGCTCCATCGCCTGTTCGACATGTTCAACGGCATAGATGTGGAACTTGCCCGCGGCCGCCGCATCTCGCAGCGTTTTTTTGAGCATCAGGTGGCGAACGTTGCTGCGCGGGATAATGACTCCCTGTTTTCCATTCAGCCCGCGTTTCTCGCACAGGTCGAAAAAGCCCTCGATCTTCTCGCACACACCGCCGATCGCCTGCATCTGACCGTGCTGATTGATCGAGCCAGTGATCGCCAGCGATTGTCTGATCGGCACATCGGCCATGGCGGAGATCAACGCACACAACTCGGCCGCGGAAGCGCTGTCTCCGTCGACGTGGCTATAGGTCTGCTCAAATACCAGGCTGGCTGACAGCGACAGTGGTTGGTGCTTGGCATAGCGTTCGCCGAGATAGGAAGCAAGGATCATCACCCCCTTGGAGTGGATGGGGCCCGCCTGCTCTGACTCGCGCTCGATATCGATCAGCTCACCCGCACCAAGGCGAGCGGTGGCGCTGATGCGCGTGGGGGCGCCGAAGGCATAGTCTCCCATTTGTAGGAAAGTCAGGCCGTTGACCTGGGCCAGTTGGCTGCCCGAGGTGTCGATACGCAGGACGTCATCGAGCATCTGTTCCTGTAACTGCTCCTGTACCTGGCTGGCGCGGTGACTCTGGGCGTCCAGTGCTGCCTGAATATCCTGACGTTGGACCAGCGCGCTTTCGCGATGTTTGGCCTTATAGTCGGCCTCACGCAAGAGATCGACCAGGCTCCCCATATGCAATGACAGCTTGTCGTTGTCCCAGCTCATACGCGCACTGTGTTCGATGATACGTGCAACCCCATCTCTGTCGATCTCGCGCAGACCCTCACGATGCTGCAGGGTGGCGATGAGGCGTGCGTACAGCAACTCGTTTTCGTCTTCGCGCGGCAGCTCCTCGGAAAAATCGGCGGCCACCTTAAACAGCAGGGAGAACTCAGGGTCATATTCCTTGAGCAGGTAGTACAGGCGTCGGCCGCCGATCAACACCACCTTGAGATCGATGGGGATTGGCTGCGGTTCCAGGGAGATAGTGCTGACCAGGCTCAGCTGACGTTCTATAGACTCCATGCGTACCTCGCGCGCGTTGAGCGCGCGCTTGAGACCTTCCCAGGCGAACGGATTGGACAGAACCTTTTCAGCGTCCAGTACCAGAAAGCCCCCGTTGGCGCAGTGCAGGGCGCCGGCCTTGATCAGGGTGAAGTCGGTCAGCAGGGTGCCCATGTGGGCCACGTGCTCGATGCGTCCAAGTAGGTTCTGGTAGGTGGGATTGTCTTCGAAAATAATTGGCGCGCCTTGTGTCTTGGCGTTGTCCACCAGGATGTTTATGCCGTAACGACGGAATGCATCGTCATCCGCGGAGGCCGTCTGTTCGCCACTGGCATCAAGGTGGCGAAACTGATCCACATTTTCGATGATGTCGCCTTCGATCTGCTCCAGGTGGGCGACGATGTCAGGGAATTGCCGGTATTTCTCTTCGAGGCTATCGAGAAACTGGCTCACGGTCAGTCTCACGGTTTCGCGGTCGAGGTCGCGCAGGCGTTTTTGCAGCCGGTGCTGCCATTCGGGCACCTTGCTCATGGTCGACTTGAGCTTTTCCTTCATCTCCTCCAGTGCTTTACGGAACTGCTCTTTTTCCGCCTCAGGCAAGGCCTCGAATTCCTCTGGGGAGAGGACCTTTTTGTTTTTTTGCGGTGTCAGCGTGAAGCCACTCTGACCGCGCAAAAGTACGATATTGCGCTCGGCCGCAAGTCGTCCAAGCTCCTGCGCGGCAGCGTCTTCCTCGCTTTTCAGATCTTCCATGATTTCCTGGTGACGGCGTTGGTATTCATCGCCCTGAAACGCCGCCGGGATTGCGACCAGCAGGTCTTCGATTAACTGGCGCAGATCAGTACGCAGCTGGCGCGCGGTGCCTGCCGGCACCTGCAGGATTTGAGGTGCCTGCGGACGCTGGTAGTTGGCCACGTAACACCAGTCCGACGGGCTGGTGGCATTGTCGGTATGCTCCTGGAGCGCTTCCCTGACCAGGGTATGGCGTCCGAGTCCGGGCGAACCCATGACATACAGGTTGAAACTGGCCTGCGGCATGGAAACCCCGAACTCAATGGCTTCCAAAGCGCGGTCCTGGCCGATGGTGGTTGAGAGCGGCTCAAGGTCCGCAGTGGTGGCAAAGTCGGCCTCTTCGAGCTCGCATCCATGATAGAGCTCCAACGGGTTGAGTCGGTACTTCTCGGACGACGTGGTCACGAGTTGATCCTTGCCGCTTGTGCGGTCGTTATACTTTTCGTATGACCATTATGTCGCGTTGTCTGCACCGGAGGAACCGCTTCAGGCGTAGCCTGAATAGTGGAGCACAATAACCCCTTCCAAAACCCTTTTACGGGTTCATCCGCCTTGTCAGACTCACATTCGCCTTGCTCTTTCTTCTACAAGACCTGCTCGCGAATCTGCTTTTCTCCGGCTGTTGTCAGATCCTTGGCAATTTCGGTACGTACCAGCTCATGCAACGGCTTGCCCATGTGTTGTCGCAGTAAGCCAAGGAATTGCGGTTCGGCAATCACATACAGCCTGTGGTAGCTCTGATCGAGGCGTCCCTGCTCCAGGCGCTCACATACCTCCTTGGCAAATACCTCGGCTGCGCGCTGTTTGGCGGGGGTATCACGATCAACGCTGTGACCACCGGTGGTGCCGTTCAGCACATGGCCACCCCGGTCGGAAACCAGGTCACCCTCATGCTGGCGCGAATCGGGGTGGGCCAGGTCGATCACTTCACGCATCGCTGAATCCTTCGCCTCGGCCTCGAAGATTCGGGCGCGGGCGGCGTTTGCAACAACAATCCAGTAGGCGCTCATGGTTAGTCCTCCTATGCAATGTCTGGAGTTCACACGTCCGTGTACAAAAACCCCTGGACCGTGGCTGTCTCCCATACCTTAAGTTAAGCCGATTACAGGTTTTTTTGCCTTGATAGGCGGCAAAAACATCGCCGCATGCCGGGACTGGGTTGTTTGCGGGGTGGATTGTTATTCGAAGACTTTCCCGCCCACAGCTTTATTTATCACTGGAATCAGTGGCTCGGGTTGCTTGAGGATGTTGCCGGCCAGTGCCAACTGCTGGGCGCCTTGGACATCTCTTCCAGGTCTTTCGGATGATGTCCAGCCACTTTTCCTCGTCATACTCAGGGCTCTTGCGGGCAACCGCGAGCAATCAGTGCCCGATGAAAACAAAGTCGGCTAAGTCTTTGAGCGATTGACTCTCCTTGTTGACTCTGAGCATCTTTTTAAACTTTCGAAGGTCAGCCCAACGTATCCGGCCTGCTGCATCACGTCTCCGGTGTTATTTGCGTTGAGCTTGTACAGACTGGTGGGTTACCAGAGGTGGCCCTGGCGGCCCTACGGATACGCTTTGCACTCGGATTTCCAGCGCTGAAAGTGCTGTCATGAATGGCGATCTTCATCGTCTCGTAGGTCTCCGGAGCCAAGCGCTCCAGCTTGTCGCTTGTGTGCTCGGCTACTTTGCCCAGGTCCTGCCGTCGCTTTCGAACTTGCTCGGGTCCTCATCGTTGGCCTCGTCGATCAGTTGGATCACGTGTTCGTAGGTAGATGAGTTCCTATTTTGGACATAGTGGTATCGATAGCCGGGTATTTCGCCGTTGGCAAATAGCCAGGCAGTGAGCAGGGCTTATAAATCCACGTGTAACCCCGGACATCATCAAGCGGTCTTTTTCGCTATTTTGCTGGATACTGCCTCAGCGAAGGCATAGGCGTTCTTACCAAGCTTTTTTGCTTCGTACATGGCAGCATCCGCTTGTCGGAAGAGCGCCGGGTGACTGGCGTCTTCTTTTTGCGGGAAGATGGTAATCCCCGCGCTGGCTGAAACCGTAAGGCGTGCACCATTGGAGATCACCGGCTGTGATGCGGCATCCAGCAGCCGTTCAACCTGCGGTATGCAGTTGTTTGCCTCTTTTAGTCCGTTCAAAACGACAACGAACTCGTCGCCCCCCAGTCTCGCTACCGTGTCCTCTTCACGAACAACCCGTTGGAAACGCTCAGCGACTTGGATGAGCAGTTGATCGCCGGCATCGTGACCATAGCTATCGTTAATCTCTTTAAATCCATCAAGATCGAGCAATATGATGGCCAGGTAACCACCATGTCGGCGCTGAATGGCCTTGGCAAGTTGGAGGCGGTCCATCAAGGCGAAACGATTAGGCAGGCCTGTCAACATATCGGTAGTGGCAATGCGTTCAAGTTTCTTTTCGTAATTCTTTTTTTCCGTGATGTCTGTATGGGTGCCCGCCATTTTTAACGGCTTGCCATCGCTTGACCATGCCACGACCTTGCCGCGGTCCAGAACCCACACCCAGTGACCTTGCTTGTGCTTCATTCTGACTTCGCATTCATATGCAGGAACCTTCCTGTCGAAGATTTTCTGCAGAAGTTCGTTCGAACGCACCAGATCATCCGGATGTGTATGCTTGATCCAGGTGTCGATGCTTGTTGGTTGGAGCTCATCGAGCGTGTAGCCGATGAGCTCAGCCCAGCGTTCGTTGAACCTTACATCTCCGCTATCAATATCCCATTCCCAGGTGCCGGCATGGGTGCCCCACAGGATGTTCTTAAGTCTTTGGTGCTCAATTTCCAAGGCGTCACGTGCGCTGGCCAGTGCCCGGCTGAGGCGCGCAAACACAACGATGCTTGCCAAGAGAATCATCGCGACAATGATGATTGCGATGGCGTGAGGCTTGAAAGTCGCCCAGATGTCGTCAAAGGTCACTTTCACTGGGGTGTCGAATGGGCGGGCCTTGAGGTCCCGCAGCAGTCGCTCAGTGGTCCGATAGTTTGCAGGGACATCGAAGCCGTAAATGTGTTGAGTGACAGGACTTTTCTCCCTGCTCAGGGATAAGAGGACGCCAGCCACCAGGTTGGTAAGGGCCCGGTCGGTATGCGGCATGGCCGCTACCGGCCACTCCGGATAGAGCAACGTGGACGTCAGGAAGGGGTAGCCGGGTAGTGACTGGCTGTTCAGAATCTTTATCTGCCGTAGATCCAGTTTGCCTTGTTCTGCGAGTGACTCGAGTACGCCACTGCGCACGAAACCGACATCGGAGCGACCTTGCAACACGGCTTCAACGACCCTGGTTTGGGGTCTGCCGGTCACAAGCAGTTGCTCTGAAGTGGGCGCTTTTCCGGTGTCTCGCATCAGCGTGTGAGCCTGCATCTGATAGCTGGCGAAACTGGCAGTACTAATCGTGGCGATGCGCTTGTCGGACAGGTCTTCGAGGTTTCTTATATCGGCGTTGTCTGCACGGGCGAAGATGACGCCACCATAGGCGCGCAGCGGTTTGTTGCGGTGATGGCGAACGATGGTTGCCAGCGGGGACGAGAGACCGTATTGGTGATCGAGCTGTAGATAGTTTCCGGAGGTGGTCAGGACAAAATCGAGGTTCCGACTGGCAACAGCATTCTCTAGGGCATCATGGTCAAAAAGCTCGATGCGAAAGTCATATTGCGGAAGTTGTGCGCTGAGGACTTTTTCGAAATCCTGCCACTGAGTGCTAAGAGTCTGCTTAGACTCGTAGTCCAGAACTCCCATTTGTACTTGCGTACGATCAGCAAGGCTACCGGCGCTCGTATACGACCCGGTGAAGGCCAAAAGAACAACCAGCGCGAAAATCAGATGATGTCTCATGGGTCCTGGTGTCTGACAAACCGGCCGTCGAATAGAACCTGATGATCGTGTGGCTCCATGTTGATCATGCCGGCGGCATGCATGATGCTTATCAGCTGCTCGGCGTAGTGCAACATTTCCAGTGACCCATCGCCCAGCAGGCGCTGATTGAATGTACGCCCGGGCAAGACCAAGCCGTTATACATGCCATTGACCTGATCTGCGTCCACGCCCAGCCTCGGAGCCAGGCGGTAATGTGCATCGACAGCGTTGCTCTGAAAATGCTCCTGGGCATGAAAATGCGCATCCACCAAATGCTGGATGGCCTCTCCACGACGCTCCAGTGCCTCTGGACGAAAAGCCAGCGCGTCGACGATGAGGTTGGGGGCTTCGCGGCTACTGAAGATCTGCTTCGCGCCAAGAGCGCGAAGTTTGCTGGCGATGGGTTCGTACGTGATGATGGCGTCGACGCGATTGGTTTCCCAGGCCGCCAGTTGTTCGTCCAGGCGCATTGGTACGACCCTCACTTCGTCGCTGGTGAGTCCGGCAGCATGCATTGCACGGTCTAACATGATCGCTCCCACTGCGCCGGTTTCCGCCCCAATGCGCTTGCCCTTGAGGGCTGCCAGCGAATCGACCGCCGGATTAGCCAACATCACATCTGCCCCCGCGGAGATGTCGAAGATCAGCACGGTCACCAGGTGAAGCCCTTTGTCATGCGCGCGCAGCACCTCGTCTAGGGTGAGGGCACCGCCGTCAACCTTGCCCTCAAGCAAAAGTTGCAGGGTATCGGGTGCAGTGTCTGTCTGCACGAACTCGACTTGGCTTGGGGCGATCCGCCCAAGCGACTCGGCCAGGTACATGAATTCATAGCCAGGCCAAATGTGGCGCGCGACCTTGATGGGTGGCTGGTTTTCGCTGCAGCCCCCAAGGGTGAGAATGAAAGCCGCTACCAGCGAGAGTAGCGTCATGGATAACCGGGTTGTGTGCACAGTGCGACTTGACCGAAGCTTTTTTGTTTGAGGTGACTTTAACTTCGGCAACAGGCCCAGAAAACTTAGCCTCCCGGGCCGCTTAAGGCGGCAGCAGGAACCAGATTCGTCTCAGGTAATGACGGTCGGTTCTGTGCGTCCCGTGAACTCCTCGATATGGGCAATATCCCTGGCAATTACGATCAAATCCGCCAGCGCTTCCTGGGTTTCAAGTTGTAGGTGTGCTGGATCCGGCTCGAAAGCCTCGATGTAAACGCGCAAGGTGGCGCCGACCGTTCCGGTACCGGAGAGGCGGAAGACGATTCGGGAGCCGTTTTCAAACCCAATCCGGATGCCCTGGTTCAGAGACTCGGATCCGTCGATCGGGTCCGTGTATGAAAAGTCATCGGCGTATGAAACTGTCAGGCCACCCAAATCATGCCCGGGCAGGTCATCCAGGGAACCGCGCAGTTCGTTCATCAGGGTGTCGGCGCCAGCCTTTTCCACGCCTTCGTAGTCGTGGCGCGAGTAATAGTTTCGGCCGAACCTGGCCCAGTGGGCGTGCGCGATATGAGCAACGGATTCGCGACGTACTGCGAGCAGGTTAAGCCAGGCCAATACGGCCCAAAGCCCATCTTTTTCTCGCACATGGCTGGAGCCAGTGCCAAAGCTCTCCTCGCCGCAGAAAGCGATGCGGCCGGCATCGAGCAGATTGCCGAAGAATTTCCAACCGGTTGGTGTTTCAAAACATTCAAGACCCAGCTGTTCGGCAACACGGTCTACAGCCTGGCTGGTGGGCATGGAGCGTGCCACGCCGGGGATGCCATCCTTGTAGGCGGGGAAAGCAGTGGCGTTGGCAGCGAGGATTGCCAGGCTGTCACTCGGCGTGACGAATATGTTTTTGCCAAGAATCATGTTGCGGTCGCCATCGCCGTCAGAGGCAGCAGCAAAGTCAAGGCCGTTGTCGCCCTCGGTCTTGGCGACCAACTCCTTGGCGTGCGCGAGGTTGGGATCCGGGTGACCACCGCCGAAATCCTCCAACGGGGTGCCGTTCATCACGGTGCCGGCCGGTGCCCCCAGGCGATTTTCGATGATCTCCTTGGCATAGGGGCCGGTCACCGCGTGCATGGCGTCGAAGGCCATGCGGAAGCCGCCGGCAAGCAGCTCGCGGATCGCGTCGAAATCGAATTGATCGGCCATCAAGTCCGCATAGTCGGCAACCGGGTCGATGATTTCCACGTGCATCTCTTCAAGGGTGAAGCATTCCAGGGTATCCAGGTCGATGTCCTCGGTATCGAGCGTCTTGTACTCGTCGACTGACTTGGTACGCTCGAAAATGGCCTCGGTGACCTTTTCCGGGGCGGGGCCACCGTTGGCCGTATTGAACTTAATGCCGAAGTCGCCGTTCGGGCCACCAGGGTTATGGCTCGCCGACAGGATGATTCCACCTTGGGTCTGGTGCTTGCGAATGACGCACGAGGTTGCTGGGGTGGAAAGAATGCCTCCCCGTCCAACCAGGCAGCTTTTCACGCCATTTGCCGCGGCCATACGCAAGATGACCTGAATGGCCTCGCGGTTGTAGAAACGTCCATCACCACCGACAACCAAGGTGCCGCCACGCAGCTCCTCCTGCGTGTCGAAGATACTCTGTACGAAGTTTTCCAAGTAGTGCTCGCCCTGGAACACGCCGACCTGCTTGCGTAGGCCGGAGGTGCCAGGTTTCTGATCATCGAATGGTGTGCTGGGGACGGTGAGGACGGTCATCGGAAACTCCTTGATGAGAACTGGGCAAATTTCACCACAACTTCGAGGTGAAATCTTCCCGAACGTTCACGGGGCGGTCGCTTTGCGCAGAAACGGGGGGCAATGTGCAATACTGGCACCTTTAGAACAACAGTTTTGGAACCAGCCGTGGTGGTGTTGCGCAATCTTGTCCTTGTCCTTGTCTCCTTGCCATTCGGTGCCTTTGTCATGGCGGCCGGCGCCCCTGTGATGGAGTTGCAACAGGTCGACGAAGACGTTTATGCACTGGTCGGGCCGTTCGGGAACCGCACCCCGGAAAATCTGGGAAACAACTCGACCAGTGGCTTCGTTATCACCAGTGATGGTGTGGTGCTGATCGATTCCGGCGGCAGCTACCGGGGCGCGGCCGTTATCGCCGAATTGATCGGCCAGGTCACTGACCACCCGGTCAGGCTGGTGATCAACACAGGTGGCCAGGACCATCGCTGGCTGGGCAATGGCTACTTCAAGCAGCGTGGCGCGCGTATTGTCACCAGTCAGGCTGCCGAGGAAGATCACCACGCGCGGGCGCAGGATCAGTTGTTCGCTCTGGAAAACCTGATTGGAGAGAAGGCCCTGGCGGGCACGGACCCGGTGCATGCCGATGAGACTTTTGAAGACGAACTGACCATCGAGCATGGCGGGGTGACTTTCGAGCTGAAAAGGGTCGGGCCCGCGCATACGCCGGGAGACCTCCTCGTCTGGTTGCCCGAAAAGCAGGTGGTGTTCGCTGGCGACGTTGTGTACATGGGGCGGTTGCTTGGCGTGCAGTCCTACTCGAACAGCGCCGGCTGGCTCGAAGCCTTCAAGCAACTGGAGGCCCTGCAGCCACGTGTCATAGTCCCCGGGCATGGCCCGGCCAGCGACCTGGCGGCCGCGCGTGCGGATACGCGTGATTACCTCGAATTTCTGCGCGAGGCCGTAGGGACCTTTATGGACGAAGGCGGCGATATCAGCCAGATCGGGAGTCTGGATCAGACGCGTTTCTCTCACCTACACAGTTTCGACTCACTGAAAGGGCGCAATGCCCAGCAGGTATTCCAGGAGATGGAGTGGGAGTGAACTCGGCCTGACCGACTGGCAGGCTTTCCATTTCACAACGGGAATTGGACGGATAACACCGGGAATCCGTTTTTAGCAAGATGG